>Ga0180432_10009341_pt1 | contig 11975 bp, 6 predicted proteins | sample SS_ome_10_FD_132414 | JGI IMG/M metagenome (GOLD analysis project Ga0180432, IMG submission 132414) | Hypersaline lake sediment archaeal communities from the Salton Sea, California, USA - SS_1_MS_2 metaG | ecosystem: Environmental > Aquatic > Non-marine Saline and Alkaline > Hypersaline >...
AGCGCCGGTTCCTCTTGAATTCCAATAGGCTTTATGCTAGACTTTATAATCGCCTCGGGGCTGTAGCTCAATTGGGAGAGTGCTTGACTGGCAGTCAAGAGGTAGCGGGTTCGAATCCCGCCAGCTCCACCAGAGGTGACGATACCTAGAACTCCCCGCCAGCTTGGGCGACATTCAGGTTGGCCGGGGAGAGTTTTTTCGGTTACCTTTGTGTGGTCAGCTGCTAAGGGCAAAACAGGGTCACGCTAAGAGAGGTGTACCGCCGAGCATGAGACCACCTAGATTGCACAAATATTCCACTGAGTCTTCCCTTGCCCTTAGTAGTCCAATGTTTATTCCTTTCAGAAAACCGAACTTGTTGATACTGCATATTATAGAGTGTGGTCTTTAGCCCAGCAATTCTTTTCACGTACTCAGGAATCTTGACAATACCCCTCTTGTATGATACAAGTTGTATCATCATGGCAAAGCTTATAGGCACCGATGAAATCTATACAACGGCTGAGGCGGCCCGGCTGATCGGCATAGGTTACGCTACCATCTATAGATGGATCAAAGCCGGCAAACTAATCCCTCTCAGCGTATGCGGTCATACCTTCATTCCTAAGAGCGAAATATGCCGCCTGAAGAGGAGCAGGAATGATAAAATGCATAACAAACGATTAGCTAAAGCAGTGAGTGGTGATTGCGCTGATCCTGAAACAGGATGTCTGGGCACTGTAAGGCAAATTCAGAATGGAGGTGTGGAGTCGGAGACAGAGAACGATAGCCATATCAGTCTTCTCACAGAAAGCTCTCCAGCATACAGTCACCCAGATAATAATGGCGAAAGACTCTTTCTGGCATATGAGACGCAATTCGGCCAGATGTTTCTCGGCAGAGCCGAAGAAGTATTGCGGTCGGGCCTCATGGCCAAGCACAGGGGAAGAGTTCAACTCATCTTCACCTCGCCACCTTTCCCGCTCAACCGGAAAAAGAAGTATGGCAACCTCCAAGGCACCGAGTATATAGAGTGGCTTGTTGGATTCGCCCCTCTGTTTCGAGACCTGCTAACTCCCAATGGCTCAATCGTTATCGAACTTGGAAATTCGTGGGAACCCAAGCGGCCGGTGATGTCCCCGCTGAATGTCCGAGCCCTCCTCTCTTTTCTTGATAAGGGCTGCCTCAACCTTTGCCAGCAGTTCATATGCTACAATCCGGCTCGCCTTCCCAGTCCAGCGCAATGGGTTAATGTTGAACGTATTCGGCTTAAGGACGCGTTTACATATGTCTGGTGGATGTCAACTAGTGACCGCCCAAAGGCTGACAACCGCCGCGTACTCAAACCATATAGCACTTCTATGAAGCATCTCCTTTCTTCGAAAAAGTATAACCCCGGCAAACGGCCATCAGAGCATAACATAGGGGAAACATCTTTTCTGACCGACAATCAAGGAGCGATACCTCCTAACGTGCTGATACTAGCGAATACGCGGGCTACTGATGTTTATCAAGCGTATTGCCGGGACCACGATCTACCGACTCACCCATCTCGCATGCAACTGGGTCTACCAGATTTCTTCATCAAATTCCTCACCGAGCCAGGTGATCTCGTGCTGGACCCATTCGCCGGAAGCAATACAACTGGCGCTGTTGCAGAGCAACTGGGCCGTCGCTGGATATCCATCGAAGTCCAGGAGAAATACGTGGCAGGGTCTTACGCATGGTTTAATGACCTTGGGCAACACGGTTCCAAATCACAGTCGCAGGCGAAATGAATGGCGAGCCGCTGGAATGAGCAACAACTGAGACTTCTCAAGAAGCTCAAGAAGGAACTCGAGCGAGATGAGCACGATCGAGAAGGTTTGGTTCGAGCCAGAGATGGAGGAACAGCTGTGTCTCGCAGAGGGTCTCAGCTAGATGATCTGTTCGCTAGACTCGCCAGCCAGCAAGAAGGTATTCAGTATAGGATAAGCGAGCAGTGGGTGTCGGCCCCGCTGGGGCAACTTGACAGTAGGCTCTTCAAGCTTGCTGTCAACATTGGCGTTGGCCTGCCAAAGATGGCAATCGGCTTGCCTCGAGTGCCGGTGGGTATTTCGACCTGGCTGGCCGTATCGGTTATGATTTCCCGGGTTGCCTTTGCGAGGGAAAGTTCCTCCCTGGATTCCTCTATCTCGACGATCTACCCCCGGTGGATATTGATTGCGTGTCGCGAGCGTTCACTTCGTGACTTGTATCTATCGCAGCGCATCCTATTTACCGGTCAGTCGTTTTTGATCAACTCATTTCCGATATACAGGTTTAGGCGTGACGGCAGCATACAGCCTATCTCTCGGGTGCAGCCAAACAGATTGTCCACACCAGTGCTGTTCTACCATTTTGATAATATTGACTTCGCGCAGTCAGGTGTGAACGAAGCAGAGGTTGGGCTGATACTGGCTGAAATAAGTGAATCAGACTCACGACTCAGCCGGGCAATGTTGGAGCGCTTGGAAGGGGTCCGCACCTTCGCGGGAGATCCAAAGACCTTTGTCTTCTTCAATAGCTTTGACGACCATCTGCGGAATTACCTGATGCAAAATAACTATGAAATAGTCCATATCAGGCCCGATGCCTCCCCAGATGCGCGGATGCCGAGTATCCCCACAATGAAGGGAACCTTTTCCTGGTATTCTTGTCCTCAAGAGGTCTCCGTGGAGGTGGTGTGGGATGATCATGGAATCTCACAATTATTGCTTGAATGCGCCCGGGATCTAGCTCGAGTGAACGAGGAACTCCAGTCTCCTGAGTGCCGTGATGTACTTGCCAAGTGGTGGAACCTGTGGCGAATTCTAAAGGATCTCGCAATTCCCGTAGATATCTACGAACGACATCGCATGCACGCTCAGGGAAGGGGCTCATTGGAAAACGCCATCGTCTCCGTATCTAATTTAGCCAATCGAATACACACCCCCGAAGGGAAGACACTGCAATTGGTGGCACCTGTCGTCAGCAATAGGCTGCGAAGTGTTTACAACGCTTTGGCCCAGTCGTGTCCCAAGGCAGATCGGCTAGTGTCGTTGTTGAACCAGATGAAATCTGACAGTAAGCGGGACACGCTATTCATTCTAAGCGAAAAAGGTCAGGTCGACGCGCTAAGAGAACACTTCCTGTTTACCGATATCGATCTTCTTGATATGCAAGTACCTATAGTCCATTTATCTCAAGCAGTACCTACCGCCCGCAGAATGCTTGTGCGAAATTGTGTCTTGCCTGGAGTCTGGGCTCCGTGGCAGGATTCGATTTTGATCGCAATTGGAGCTTCAACTGTAACCGTACTCATGTACCCTTATGAAGCTAATCTGGTGGAAACGAGGGTCCAGGAACACCTAGACGAATGTGCACTTCTAGCGAAGACCTCGGTGAGCAAAGAATCCTATGTTCCAATTCTCACCCTGCCGGCGGAACAGGTGCAAGTTCTGAACACTGTCAAAGAACTTAGCGCACAGGATGCTGCGCTTGGTCAGCCGCCTGAATGGCTCAAGGTTGAGCCGGAGTTCGCTATTGAAACATCGGAAACTGAGGATAGGGTTTCCGAAGAAGAACAGCCAGCGGAAGGCTTGCTTATACGGTTTGACGATGGTTCAAGTGTAGTAGCTAGACCTCATTCCGAGATGATGCTAGTCACTGACGATGGTGTGGAGAATGTTTTCGCCAGCGAACTCACAGAAGGTGATACCATTACTGTCATGACGGGAGACATAACACGTTCCATTTTCCAATCTGTCTTGGCCCAGGTTAACCATCTAGTAAGAGTGGACAATAGGGTTGTCGACCTCTGGCGAAGCTCCATAAAGAAGATTTACTTTGAAAGCCAGCCCACAGGGAGAACACGGCCCATGTCAGCCATCATTCACTCGTTGCGTAATCTTGGCTGCCGCAGAGTGGAGCTTACCATCCGTCAATGGTTCAGAGGTACAACACTGGCGCCCCAGGACGTCCAGGACATACGTAGGGTACTGGAGTTAGCTGGTGTGCAAAGACCGTATGAGGTTGCTAGAGTCGTTTGCCGGGAGATAGAGATAATTCGTGCCTTTAACCGGCGCCTTGGACGGCGAATAAAGGAGCAGATCAGGGCATCTATTACCGGCTACGCGCAGCCAGCGAGAGAGCGCATCGATTTTGAGATTGACGAGGCGATTGAAGCTGTTGAATATAGAACTATCGTATCCATCGAGACCTTCAGTGGAGAGAATTGATGACAAACAGGACACATGACGAGGTGAAACTCCTTGAATCCATAAGACAATCTGTGGAAGCCCGACTAACGGGACAGGATGAACCAGAGGTGGTTGATGGAGAGCCAGGGAGGAGGTTTTCGATAGGCATCTTGAACGCCAACAGGCCATCGGATCGAGCACAGGGTACCACGCTGCGGCGCCCCGAGTCCATAGGGTTCTATGCGCGGTTGAGCAAGAACTCCGGTGAAGAATTCCTTTGCCGAATTAGCTTCAGCCTCTACTATCGGGTCAGGCCCACCTTCGCCGAACAAACTCGGCAGATGACTGGAGAGTTACCTGAAAACGAGGAGATTGCACCCATTCCGAAGTACCGTCGCATTGACAAGGTTGTCAATGGTTCCATTATCGTTCCCCAGGATTTCGAGCACCGGGTGAATGTTGACTGCACCAGCATAAACGCCTCTATAGAATCGGCCATTAATGAAGCGAGAGACGAAATAAGCCAAGATGACGAGGCATGGCCTCGGCCGGGGTTCAGGCTATTTGGTAGGAATTTGGCTTCTCCCGAAGCTTACCTGTCAGCCTTTGCTGGCACAGACACCGATAATGTTCCCAATTGGAGAGTCAGCTTTCAAGCTGAAGAAGCGAATTTCCCATCTCACAGACGCCTGCTCATAATGCTAACTAATTCATCGGACCCATCGGAATTCCGTGTGGCCTGGCATTGCCCAGAAGTATTCAATGCACGTGTTGCACTGCATGGCAGGCCTCGTTGTTTCTCTCCAGAGACGTTTACAGCTGTGCGCAACGACTACCGATATGATACTCCGACCTGGGGTAAGGGCATAAACACAGTTCTGGTGGTCGATAATGAAACGGGTGAGGCCTGGACGGAACATCTTCCCACCTATAGGCAATATCGTAGCCGCTCCCGAAGCGGTTTTGAAGATGTGACAGATACCGAAGCACTGGCTGTCGATAGGGATCTGAAACTGCTCGACCGCATTCGTGCCTGGTTGGAAGAGTACGGGACCCAATGGAATGCAAAGGTCGGTGACAGCAAAAGGCCCCAGCCCGTTTTGCTGGCCATGAAAAGGGACCATCAGGCGTATGAAAGGGAAGTGGAGCGCTTTCGGTGCGGAGTGCAAGTGCTGAAGGAAGACGAGCTACTGTGCAGGGCTTTCCATCTTATGAACCGCGCGTTTAGAGCATCTGGGATCACAAATTGGTGGCTATTCCAGATTTGCTTTGTTGTCAGTATGCTTCCCTCACTCTATGCACTGGAACACCCTGAAGTTGGATGGGCTAGGGAAGAGCATGACGCAATCGATGTATTGTGGTTCCCGACAGGAGGTGGCAAAACAGAGGCGTTTCTGGCAGTTGTGGTTACTGCCCTCTTCTACGACAGACTCAGGGGTAAGTCACTTGGCACTACGGCATGGCTTCGCTACCCATTGCGGATGCTGAGTGTACAGCAGCTGCAGCGTCTAATTAACATTGTAGTACAAGCTGAGCAGGTACGTTGCCAAGAACCAGATCTTCGGTCGTCAGGAGACCCGTTCTCTGTTGGGTACTACGTTGGTGAGCAGAATGCTCCAAACGAATTAACGTTTCCAGGGAAAAAGTGGCAAGATCTCATCGATAGACTCTATGAAGAAAGTACCCAAGATGAGGACGGGCTTGTTCGTTACAGGGTTTTGTCATATTGCCCTCTCTGCAGGTCTGATTCCATCAGAGTCGACGTTGACAAGGAAGCTGTAAGGTTAAGACATGTCTGCAAGAGATGCGGTTTTACCCCACATTTGTATATTTCAGATTCTGAAATATACCGTTATCTCCCCTCAGTGCTGGTGGGCACCGTTGATCGGCTTGCCCGAGCAGGTCAAACGGATAGGTTTTCCATGCTGTTTAGTGGCCCAACAGCTAAGTGCCCCAAGCATGGCTACGCATCTTTCGGTGAGTGCGTGGAGTCCAAAGTATGTCAAGATAAGCTTGAACCTGTATCAGATATCAAGGATCCATGCCCGTCTCTGCTCCTGCAAGATGAAATCCACCTGTTACGTGAAAGCCTCGGCACTTATGACTCACATTATGAAGGCCTGATTGATGTGCTTTCTCGGAGATTCGGTACAGGCATACCGCCTAAACGAATGGCAGCCACAGCCACAATTGAAGGCCTAGAGCGGCATACTTACCACCTTTACGTGCGTGAGGGACGCTGTTTCCCGGTTAAGGGTATGGGTATCAACGATTCGGCTTATGTCGAAGTGGACCCTGAGGGTTCATTGGCTCGGTTGTATGTTGGAATACTTCCTTCCGGGCGCGATGCAGACGATGTTTCCAGAGCCGTGGCTGAGCGTTTATGTCAGCTAGGAGTCCAAAGGTGCCATGACAGAAATTATGATATCTACCACGATTTCCTGCTTGTCTATGTAAATGAGAAAAACACAGCGGGAGATATCAGAGCCGACTGGCGCGACGAATTTGCGGTTCAAGTGCTTACAGGCGATAAGTCTCTCGATGAAGTCAGGCAGGTAATCGCTCGAGTCGAATCAGAGGGAGCGCAACCTCACCCCGATCGGCTTCAGGCAGTAATTGCTACGAGTGTGGTGAGTCATGGGGTGGATCTGGAGCGCCTTAACCAAATGATTATTGTCGGCATGCCTCGCTCCGTAGCCGAGTATATTCAGGCGTCTAGCCGGGCTGGCAGGACCCATGTTGGTCTAATATTTACGGTCTTTCGGTGGCAGAATCGGCGTAATGTGAGTATGTACGAACACTTCTTGGAAACTCATGATCGTCTCTATCAGCTTGTTCAGCCTGTGCCGGTAAACAGGGTATCAGCGCCGTCTCTGGAAAGGACTGCCACTGGTATCCTTGCTTCTGTAGTGTACAACCTATTTGGTCCCAAGCTTTATGAAGGCAACAAAAGGAGGCTCAATTCAGCCCATGCAGTGATCAAGGCTCTGGCCAATAAGGAACTAATAGAAAGTGAGATTGTAAGCGTAGTATCTGAGGCGTACTTTTCTGGCTTTACTATGACGGCAACATACCGTCAACAGTTGGAGGATACGCTTCAAAAGATTATCAGGAATCAGCTTCAGATGCTCAGTACGAAGCCCGACTGGAGTTTTCATACTCGCTTAGATCCGAAGCCAGTATCCAGCTTACGTGAAGTTGGGGAACAAGTCGATTTTGGTATGACGCCGAAGGATATGCGAACTGCCAGATTACTGCAATCTGCACGAAGAGGAGATTAGGCATGCCAACCACCCGCTCTCTTCCACAGGTTATCTTTAACCACCTTCCTGGCTCTCTGATCTACGATGACGAGCAGGGGCTTCTGGGTCGGGTTACTAATGTCGAGGGGAATCTGGACTCCTCAATCGATATTAATCGCCTTGCTGATCGAATACGCATTGCTATCGACCGATGGCGGCAAGGTGACGATGGTGAGGGTGGCATCGTCAACCCGAACGTAGGTTATCTGCAACCATCAGACATCGAGATCGTTAGGCCGGAGTCGGTGGAATGGGAAATCTTTCCCTACTATTTTCGATGCCGACGCGACGACTGCGGCGTCTGGCAATATCGTCAAGACTTGGTTAATAACCAGGGCCGTTGCCATCGCTGTCAATCTCCTCTGGAACAGACTCCCTTTGTCTGGGTTCACCACTGCGGCTACTTAACACCGCTGGCGCCAGGTAAGAGGTCACACTGTAACAAACACAGAGAACGATCATTGTACCTATATGATACCGGAACGTTCACAACTTCCTCCTGGCGATGTCGGGAGTGCGGTCATCAAGCACAGGTAGGCTTTCTGGAATGCCCACAGTGTGGTTCCACTAATCCCAGACCACAACCGATGAAATGGAATGACCCCGGTGTCTTTTCCAGCGTTACATTTCACATGGTGAACCTAAGCCAGGAGGACCGACAGCGTCTCTACTCCGCCTCACAAAGGGATCTGGCACTCGAGGCTGTACTTTCGTGCCAGCTAGTGCCGGGTGCGGGTGCAGCCATCGCTCTTGCCGAAAGGTCAGGAACAATCTGTTCACAATGCGGTACTCCGGCTTCTGCGTCAGCCAAGTTCTGTGACCAGTGCGGTGCACCATTGTCTGGCCGTGTCGTGCAGGATACATCCGAAGGAATTGAGATCGCACTCTCAGCGGAGGTAATTGATGACCTAGTCACTCATGCTCTACTCTGGGATCTTCCTGGCACTTCGTCACTGAGATATGGAAAATCCTGGGATCCCGCTGAGCGATTTGGCATGGCTGATATCTTTCATCTAGAGAGGTTCCCGGTTAGTCTTGTCGGTCTAGGTTACCGCCGTCAGCGATCCAAACGTCCGGCAACACTCTGCCTTTTCCTGCCGAGGGCTACAACAAAGGCGATACGTGTCTTCACCAATTCCACGGAAGTGGAGGCCTGCGGAGTCAGGCTAGACGCCGAGGCAGTACTGAACTGGCTTTATGCAAATGGCTTTGCGGCTGATAATTCAGAAGAGGAATCCCGTTCAGCAACAGGCGCGTTTGAGAAGCTACAAACTATGATTAACAGCGACCCAGATATTGAACAGGTCGTCTTGGGTCTTCTTCATACGGTTTCGCATGCCTATATCATCGGTCTATCATGGTGTAGTGGCATGGATCTCCCGTCATTTAGTGAAGAGCTCTTACCTGGTGCCTTGATGGCGATAGTACATGCTGGTGATACGTCACTTGGGGGCCTCAGCTCGGTGTTCTCGCAGACGCCATGGCAGCCACTGGAACTAGCAGCCGATGACTTAGTTGCTTGTCAATTGGATCCCAGTTGCGGTCAAGATGACGGGGGAGCATGCGTAGCCTGTCTTCACCTGCCGTTGGGTTGTGCTCGATGGAATTCGGCACTCAGCCGGGCATATTTGTTCGGTGGTGAAACAAAGGAGGGCTATGTTATCGAGAGGGGCTTCTGGCAATAGTGATAGAACCCAGATCATGGAGCTGGCCCGAATAATCAGGGCTAATCCCTGGGTAAAACTCAATTCGATAGTCGGAGTCAGTCCGAGGTACGGTCGGTCAGTAGTCGAGCATCAAGTTCTTAAGCTTGTGCAATCCATCGGCCCTGATCGACGTTTTTCTCTTGCAGAGGTCATAGAGTTACTGGTCGCCATATCAGTTGAGTCATCCGAGATAAATAGACTATTGGTGGCACCAGCTGATTTGCTTGATTCTATTCCGGCAGGCCAGCGAGTCAGGGCACTTCCAAGCTATCTTGAGGAAATCGTTAGAAAAGCACAGCGCGAAGTTCTCCTTTTAGCACCATTTTGGGACATGCCAACACTTACAGATTTGCTTCGTTGCGCTCAACGAGAGAGAATGAGAGCTGAACTAGTACTCTTACTAGTACATATGGGCAGACGGCTACCCCCGGTAGAGAGGATCGTAAATGAGATACAATCTGTTTGGCCGCTGACTCGCATTAGAATCTACGTCCATCTGGCTCACCAGAGGAGCTACACGAACTATCCTCACGCAAAATGCCTGGTGGTAGATCGAAGGTACGGATATTTGGGTTCTGCAAATTTCACAGGTCAGGGCATGAAAGGGCACTTCGAGGTAGGCGTATGCTTAGGCCCAGAAGATTCAAGGACGCTGGGGGATATACTTCACTATCTGTGGAGTCGAGGCGGGCTCTTTGCTCTAGCTTGGGACAGTGCCGAATCTAGCACCGGGACGTGAAGGAATCTTCTGTTCAGTAAACGAGCAGCAGTGTTGCATATCCTGTCTGCATTCAACCTGCTACTGAGCACCACGATGTCGGCACATATCTTAGGAAGTGGCGGGTTGGTACGTGTGGAGGAAGTCGATTGCGCTGGCTTTGTCGTTGAATTTGCCCATTATCTCATTGCCATTACTGAATCGAATTTGAATCTCATACCTCTCGAACTTTGAGGGTTTCGTGTTCTCGTCATACGTCTCAATGAGCTTGAGAGCCTCCTCGATTGTCTTCACCTCGTGCGCTGTGCCATGCAATGGCAGAACAAGAATCCTCTCGATCTGTCTAGCCACACTAGCTGTCAATGACGCCATAAAGTTCTGAACGTCGGTCCGATTGCTTTCCAGCAGTGCTTTCGGCACTTTTTCTTTGTCTGCATCGGAGAGACGACTCCAGTGGTCGACCTTCTGTTGACATTCTGGGTCTGGAGTATCTTCATCGAAGAAAGCGTTGATAGCGACGTGCTCAAAGGCTGAGATTACTGTATCATAAGGGAAGAAAAGAACGGTGAACCCTAGCGACCGCATTTGGTCAAGAGCACCATCCGTGAATACCCCAGCTAGCACCGCACCTTTAAATGGGCCAGCATGTTTATACGTTTCCGCCAGTGGCTCTATCGCTCCTTGTATCTCTTGTGCCTTATTTCGCGAGTGCTTCGTGTAACGTCGCCAAGCTGTTTCGATAAATGCAACCGGCGTGCCTCTCTTGTAGTCTGAGCCGTTGCGCTCCAACACAAAATCGAGGTCATGAGTATTGCCGTTCAGGTCAGTCCAAGAGCACTTCAGCCCCTTGCGGCAGGGCCTCGGACCCTTTCGGTCAAGGTATAGCCCATGCTGGTTTGCAAAGTCAACGAGTAAAGGCAGCATCGCCGCCTCCACTGTGTCCCCGATAATCTGTCCAAACTTGTGCGATGGTGATATGGCCATGTACTACCCCTGGACCAGCAGGAGTCCTTCGTGCAAAGGCACACGGTGTTTCCGATTCTTCCACTTGACGTTTCGATCCCGCAACTTCTCGAATCTGTAGGACTTAAAGCCTGCCAAAAGTGCGAGTTCACCAAGCCACCTGTCCACTGGTACATAAACGCCGTAAGGCGCTGAATCACCTACTACGAACCAAACATCGCTCCCATCTGCACACACTCGGCGCAATGACTTCCAAGCTTTCCTCATGTCGGAAAAGTACGCTGCAACCATGAGATGGTAATCCTTTTTGCCTCCGTGAGTGAGGCGTTCTTGCGCCAAGTTTTCACACACATTCACGATTTCCCCCAAGAATGGAGCATCAGATAGGCTCTCAAGTAGTGGCGCGAGCTTCGCGCGCTCGATTGAGACGTGCTGGGAGCAAGACCTTATGAGCCACCGTCTCGCTTTCTCCTGCAAGTCACCCCAGCCTCTGACTTCTCCGAAGAAAGTCATCTCCAGCCTCGTCGCGTCCGCATAATCATAGTTGTTTGTATATGGCGGTGAGGTGACGACTAACCCAATGGAGTCGTCACTAATTCCAGCGCATGATCTGGCGTCTCCTTGAAGAATTTGGCCGTCATGCCGTATCTCTAGAGTCTGCAAAATTGCCATGTCAGACAGCATTCGCTGCACTTGTTGACGAAATGCTTCATAAGGAGGAAGTGGCTTCATTTTGGCTTTGCGTGGCAAAACGTACTGCCAGGGCGCTGTCCCTGCCAAGGAGGATGTGCGCAAGATGCTGATAATCGCAAGCCAAGCCAACTCTGAGGCAGGACTGTCATCATGTAACTCCTCCCAAGCGGAACGAAGGTTATGCAGGTCTCGAATAGCATCCTGGGTGTAGCATTTCTGAATCAGAGGAGGGTAAGTTGGGACGGGATGCGAGCGCGACTTTGCTGTGTTTAGTACAGCTTCTGCAGTGTCGAAGAACTGTTTTCTATCCGCATGCCAAAGCAGTTTGGCCTGGGCAATTCTCGCAATAAAGGGCTGCGCCTCCATCCCATAGGCACGTACACCCGCCTTTTGTGCTGCCAACACAGCAGTGCCG
>Ga0180432_10009342_pt1 | contig 11974 bp, 8 predicted proteins | sample SS_ome_10_FD_132414 | JGI IMG/M metagenome (GOLD analysis project Ga0180432, IMG submission 132414) | Hypersaline lake sediment archaeal communities from the Salton Sea, California, USA - SS_1_MS_2 metaG | ecosystem: Environmental > Aquatic > Non-marine Saline and Alkaline > Hypersaline >...
ACGATGCAAGGGGATGAAAAACACCGAGTTGCCCCTTTTCCCGTATGAGATAAAGGGACTCAAACGGTTGGAAGAGATTGGAAGAGCACTTTTCCCTTAAGTGAGATTGAACAATGGCCGAAGCGGGTAATGAACGAAAGGGATTCTATGGCTGGCTTGGAAATACTCTTGAGAGGCATTCAGGCTGGGTTATCATTGGAATACTTCTGCTAACCATTGCTCTGCTTTTCCCCATGACAATGATGGCCCCGGACGAAATGGCCAGCGATAATCCCACTGGAAACGCCGTGGTGAAATTGTCTGATCACATTGAGGATACATTTTCTCAGGAAGTTCTCTGGGTTGGCTTCATTGTCGAAGCCCGCGATGGAGACATGCTCACCCGCAAAAACTTAGCCGAGCTTTTTGAAAGGGAGAAGACGCTCAAGCAGAGTGAACTCGTTGACTATCTGCTTATTGGCTACGACGAAGCGGCGGGATTGGCGGTTCAGGGGATATATACGATAGCTGATGCAGTCAATGAGGCCCTACTGTTACAGAGCGGAGGAACGAAAGACCTTTCAAGTGAAGATGTTACTGATGCGCAGGTTAAGAAAATTATCGAATACCTGATGGACAGCCCTGTTGCCGAACAATTTCATGAGAACCTTTCTGCTCTGTATAAGCATAGCGAGGAAACCGGCTGGACATCTCCGGTATTGATAGTCTCAGTGTTATCGCATGACGAGCAAGTTCTGCTTGACTATCTTGATGAAGATGACATATTGGCTGAAGCCAGTATCGAAGAGAAAAATTATGCTCGTGAAAGCTATGCGCTTGAGGTGCAGGAAATCATGCGGGGTGAGGAGGTCGAAAATCAGGTCTGGGGACTTGCCATCGATATGGATCATGAGATTGAGGATGAGAGCATGATTGGTGGCGTGATGCTTTTTGCCGCCCTGATATTAATGGCTGTTCTTCTCCTCATTATTTTCCGTTCATTGCCAATTATGCTGATAACCGTCTGCGGACTCGGCATGCTGGTTGTCTGGCTTAAAGGGTCTGCTAATTTAATAGGACTGAAAAGTAGTCTGATAATCGATATCATATTACCGGTAGCGATTGTTGTGCTGGGAGTGGACTATGCTATCCAGGCACTGTTCCGATACCGTGAGGAACGTGCGGCTGTGGGAGACCCTCGAGGCGCTCTGGGGAACTCGACATACTGTATCGGGCGGGCTTTGGTGCTGGCAATGTTCACTACAGTTGTGGCTTTCATTTCCAATGCATCGGCAGGCGTTGAATCTGTGATCGGCTTCGCAGTCGCAGCTTCTATCGCCATTTTTTCATCCTTCATTTTACTGGGATTGTTTGTGCCGACAGTTACCATGCGGTGGCGTTCGTGGAGGTCGAAAGGACAACCGGCCACACTTTCCAACGGAAATGGATTTCGTCTCAGGTGGTTAGGAAATGCTATTTCAGCGGCTAGTCGTAAATGGAGGATTGTTTTGCCATTAGCTTTGGTCATCACCGGTTTTGCAGCCTGGGGATGGGTGAACGTGGAAACTAAAATGGATGCGGCGGATGCCTTAAAATCCGATTCCGATTTTGTGGTTAGCCTTGATAAATGGGATGTTCATGGAGCGGACAAAGGGGGTGAGCCCTCGTTACTTTATTTTGAAGGAGACCTGACTGATCACGAGGCGCTTGAAGCGATAAGAAATACCATTGCCCAGATGAACAGAGAAGATGAGGAATTATATGTCGGCAATGACCCAATTACCGGCGAACCCAATGTGGATGTTTTGTTGCTTGATTTGCTTGAAGCCCTGGTTGAAAACGAATATTCGCAAAGAGTAATTGAAATGGCGACTGGCGTTGAGATCGCTGATTTAAATGGCGACCTCCTGCCGGATACAAAGGAACAATTGCAGGCAGTCTACGATTACGTGATTTCTAATGGCTTACCTCAGGACGAAAATACCCTCCGCTATAGGCCTGCTCAGATTGCAGAGACATTTGTGAAGCTGGATTCAGGGGATTATGCAACTCTAATGCTGGTTGGCGTGCCGGGGACGAGAGAACAATCTGTCGTGCGTTTCTCGGCAGAGTTGCTCGAAGACGACCTGTCTCTTGCTATGGATGGTGTGCAAAGTATCAGGGAATATGGCCTGACCGGGTCTGGAAATGTAAGGGTAGCACAGTTCGATGCGATCAGCGAAGCACTATCCAGTTCCCTGATAATCGCCGTTGCCGCGGTGTTGTTGCTTTTACTGATAGTATTCAGGTCGATAAGATATGCAGTGCTGACAATTATCCCGGTGCTTCTTGTGGCAACGTGGCTTTATGGGTTCATGTATATCGCCGGCTATTCATTGAACATGTTGACAGCTACGATAGCTGCCATTTCCGTTGGTGTTGGTATTGATTTCTCAATTCACTTTACCGAGCGTTTCCGGGAGGAACTGGGTAACGGACTCGATAAAGGGGCGGCGATACTCAAAACCGCTCATAACACCGGGTTCGCTTTGTTCTGCACGGCGTTGACCACTGTGCTTGGCTTTACGGTTATTGCCTTTGCCCCAATGCCGACGTTTTCCACCTTTGGAATAATAACGGCAATAATGATAACGCTTTCGCTGTTCATGGCCCTTTTTATTCTGCCCAGTCTTCTTTATGTCTTTGTGCCGGAACCATCGAAAAAACGATAACAAATTAGGAAAGGGAGCCTGCTTCGGGCTCCCCTTTTTTTATTCGCTCGGATTTCTTTGTTTGGATATCAGTTCCAGTAAATTTCCAGGCTTTCCACTGCTCCCAGCGGCTCAATTCGAATTGAACCCAGGTCTTCAAGCAGCAGGTCCAGATTCTGCGCCCATGTATCAAGTTTGTTGCCCCGCGCTTCAAGTTCGGACTTGGAATATGTGCCGCCCCCGTGATTGAATGCGGTTACCGCTGAGTTGTAATCCTTGACGTCCTCATTATAAGCGGATATGCTCTGGCCGTAGAATTTATCTCTGCGAGCGTAGTTCTCGTAGTAGCCATAATCGAATAGATTGCCCGAATAACTGGAATAAGTAATCGGTTTCCAGAACTGATCCGGAGCTATGTCGCAATTGATGTAAGTTTTCCTTACCCCGTCAAGAGCGATGGTGCCATAAACTTCACCGATTTTGATGTAGCCGATGGTATCCTGTTCGCTGTTATCAACATACACCAGTCCTTTATCGGTAGTCTGGAAGGCGTTTAACGCGTGGCCGGCAGCATTTTCGCCGAGTCCGATTGCCACGTAGCCAGACCGGAAACCACGCCGCCAGGCGTGATCGCGGAGGGTAATGGTGAACCCTTCGCAATCGAACTCGCTGAGAATATATTCGCGAGTGTCGGTTTTATCAGTTTCAACGAATCGCTCAAGTTCCGCCCAAGTCGGGTCGCGTAATTTCGATTCATCGCCCTGCAATATGTCATTGATATCTTCCTCCAGCCCTGCTATCCTCTGGCCGGCAGCTTCGAGGTTACTATTTGAGGCATCGAGTTCTGTTTGCAACTCTGTATTTTCCCGGGCAAGTGTGGCGTTTTCATCCTCAAGGTTTTGAGAATCTGAAGTACAGCCGGCCAGAAGAATCCCTGCCGTGATTGCCAGTACCATCTCGATTACCAGTATTTTTCTCATTTTTGATCCCATGCTGCGTTACTGAATTCCCGCCTTGCTCAGAAGCTGCTTGAGTATATTGGTGGTTCTCTCGGCATCAATCCGGAAGATAGAGTCCCCATCGGCGGTTATGAAATCGGTGTTCAGGTAGACCTTTCCGATTGTTCCTGTAAAGTCTCTGGCGTATTCCAAAAGCATAATGATATTTTTTTCACTGGTTTCCCATTCATCAGATGTTTGAACCTCTTCTGAGTGGGCGATGGATTTATCCCTCGCATTACTGAGAGAATCAAGCGCCACGGATAACTCGTTTGATCCGGGCTGGCCAGCATCGGGCAGGCGGTCCGCAAATTCCTTGCGTAACAGTTGGGTTATCCATGGATCAGGGATTCCCTCGAATTCGTTTTCATTGTGGCCGAAACTGATCAGCTTGGTGATTACAAATTCCCGATTTTCAATTTTGAGGTAATCGGCTGTAAATCGCATCTGGTTGAGCGCTGCCGGAATGCTTCGTGAGTGGTGCGTATCGTCCGGTGGATCGAACAGGTGAACGGCGGACACGACGGCATGTCTTCCAAGGATCATCTGTAGCCTGCTGAAGAGAGGGCCCATTGCGGCCTCGTTTATCACGACCGCTTTGGCGCGGATTTCTCTACGAATTGCTACAGCCTCTTCGATCTGGCGAATATCCTCGATCAGCCCTCCGATGACAATGTCTTTTAAATCTCCCATTGGATCCATAGTGGGAAATGCCTCCTGTTTTGATACGAAAACCCGGAAGGATTATACACCATGTGAAAAGCCAATGTGTAAACCTCCCTGATTTAGTCCGACTCAAAAATAGAGATCATCATATATTTGGCCAAACTTAATAATTATTAAACAAGAAATGAAGTAGAAAACCTATTACCCGGGCCAATACCCATTTGGGATTGAAAAAAGTATTCTTAACCTGTATCTTAATTGCTAGGGAGATGATAAGATGTGGAGATGGTTTTTTGTTAGGAATAATCTAAAACAGGATGTTGATGACCTGCGTAAGCGGATTGATGAGGAAGTTATCAGCCAGGGATATGTCGGTGAAGTGATAGATGAATATGATACAGAATTAGAAAAACTGCAAGAGCAAATAGACTCGCTGCCATCTGGCGAACCACAGAACATCGGTAGAAGGAAAGTGGTGATTGGGGCCATTTCCCTGGCCATTCTGGTCGGGATCATTGTTCTGAGCATAGAATTGCTGGTTTTTGATAAGGATAGTGCTATCTCTGGCGACAGCATGGAAAAGGATGGATACTCGGCGATCATGGCCAGTGATACTGAAAATGATCTTCAAACCGAGGCTCTCGATTCCATACCAGTCCCTGACAAGCCGATATTGCCGGATATCACAGGCACATGCAGCGCTGAAGTAACCGAAATCCCAACCGCAACTCTTGGCACGGGTGAATCTGTACTTGGAACAACCAGCGACCCGCTCGTCTATACGGAGCCAGGAACCTACTCGGTTAGCTGGGTCTATGATGGCGGGAGTGGTGCCGTGGCTTCTCAAACCCAGACTGTTATTGTGACGATATGTGAGGTTGAACCCCTCGAGTGGTATTTGTCGGGTACGATAGATGCGCCTGTGAGAGGTGAGCAAACGTCATTCTATGCTGACGGATATGTGTACAGTGTTTCAGGCAAGAATTATGTTATGGGCGAAGTTACCGAGGATGGGACAGTTACCGAATGGACTATTATAGACAAACCCCCTCCGTCTGCGAGCCTTGAAATTTACAGATTATATGCTATTGAATACCACGAAGCAACAAATAGTGTATATTTTGCGGGAGGTATGTCCGGTTTTGATACCGCTCATCATGAGGTGTTCAGGTGTGAGATTCAGCCTGACCATAAATTAGGAGAGTGGGTAGAGGTGAATTCAATGGTAATTGGCAGATTCGGGCCAACCCTCAGGACCGGGGAAGGTCCTAATGGCGAACAATTTCTATATGCCATCAGCGGCGCGGACTCAAACTGGGGATTTCTGGACACTGTGGAATTCGCTCCCATCAATCCTGACGGCAGCCTCGGTGACTGGTGTACGACTTCTTCCCTCAATCACGAAAGGCCGGCAGCCGATGGCTTTTTCCATGATGGCAAGTTATACATTTTTGGCGGGGGAAGACACAGTCTGCGAAATGACACTGTTGAAGCTGCTTCAGTCAGGCATGATGGACACCTTAGCAATTGGGAAATAGTCGGAACAATGAACGATTATCGAAGCTGCCTGGCCGTTGCTTTCGTGCCACAAACTAATAAGGTGTATGTGATTGGTGGATATACTGGGGAGTATGGTCAGGACATGACGAATACAACGGAAGTAGCTGATATTTCGGACTTGAACAATTGGAAACCTGACGGCAATCTTCAGGTTATGACGAAGAGTTTATCAGCTTTGACCACCCCCGAAAGCATAGTTATCACCGGGGAATTCGGCGATACCGGCAATGTTGAGTATGCCTCCATTATTACTTCAGTAACAGGAACTGCCAGTTATTCTTTAGAGGACAGTTAAGGAACCTCTGAACAAGAGGGGACTTCGGGGGTCTGGGGGTGTCCCCCCAGCTATAAAAATCCCCCAAGATTGGGGGATACAGGGGGTTGATCAGAGATTCTTTAAATATATCCCCGAATCGTTTTTGGAACCAGTCGACATGAAAGAAAGCAGCGCATTAAATAAGAGGGAATTACGGGGAAAATTCCAGGATATGGAGAACCGTTTGGATGAGCTCGTGAAGCTGACCCGGGTTCGAAATATGGAAAATGCAAGGAAAAGGTATGAGGCTCTGGGAGAAAACCCCGATATACAGTACCTCGAAGAACATTATGCTAGTATAAGAAATCTCTTTAAACGCCGGCAGGAATATCCTCTAGATTTAGATATAGCCTGGTCAATCGAAGAAGAATTGCGGTATTGCGAAAACAAGCTTGCCCAGTGGCAAAAAGATAAGGAAGCTTTCAGGCGCTCGATCATGGAAGGCATCAAGTATTTGAAATCAGCAACCAGCAAATCCGGAAAACGCAATTCTAGTGCCACTGAGGAAGCAGACTATCACGTCGACCGCGCCTACAAGTATTATGTCGATTGTTCCGATGCCACTAACCTGAAAAACAAGCCTTGGCTGGAACACGAGGCAGAATTTCTTAGAAATACTAAAATCACAAACGGTAAAGGTTTAGAGCAGTTCTTTCCGGATAACCACACCATTTTTTACAGCCCCACTTCAAAATTTATGTGGAGCCTGCTGGAAGGAATCCATAAACTGAAAAGGCCCCCCATTGTTCAGCGTGAAACAGTTCAAGCCATTCAGAACTACTGGCCCCGGTATTACGAGGATAATGATGGTAAGGCCATTGAAATGGAACTGGACCATAACCCGGAAAACTTTAAATCAGGCTCGGCTGGAAGATTTGTATTATACGGGACATGGTTGAATCCACATACTGCTGAAGCAGAAAAGATTGCTGTTAAGGTGTTTCCGACAGAATATGACAGGACAAGGTTCGAATCGGAGGCTCATCGCTTAAGTGAATCATACAAAAAGGGCATCGACGGCATAGTTCCCTGTTACAACTTTTCCCATGAACCTGTCCCTAATCTGCTGATGGCACGGATAGAGGGAAAGTCACTGAGAGAAATGATGGATGACAACAATCAGCGCGGAGGACTGGAAGCACGAAAGGTGGGGGAACTGATTTTGCATACCGGGATGACATTACAAAACTTACATAACAGTGACCTGACTTATGGAGATCTTTCTTTAAGAAACCTGATGGTTGCATATCAATGGAAGGGAGAACTGCAAAAACCCTTTCTGGCAGATTTCGGATTTGTGGTCATCAGCACAAATCCTTCAATCGATATTTCCCACGGTCCGGCCGATAATCTGGTGCCCGAAATGACATCCGATACCGAACCTGGCCGGCGATTGAGATACCTGGCCGAAAGAAGATTTGACAATTCATCTCTGGAAAAGGAAGAGCTGGCAAATCGGTTGATGGCCAAGGATTTGACCATGCTGGTTCAAATCCTTTATGAATCAATCGCCGGAGTTCATCCATTGATTTCAAGCGGCGGAAACATGAGTACAAACATTAGGGAAGCTGGCTACCAGGTCGTGCCACTCAGCCATCTTCTGGTGAGTGAACTTTGCCTGACTCCCAGCAAGGAAGACCTTGAATTCGTAAAGCAGATGGATCAAATTATCCTTCGGTGCCTTAACCACGATCCCATGAAAAGACCTAATCTTCAGGAATTCCTAGATGAATTGAAGAAAGCGCTCTACCCTGTTATTTCGGCCTGACGAGGCCGTGTCATATCTGAAAAATCGATCATATAGCACAAGCGTAATTGCGAGCTTAAGCGAAGCAATCTGTTCGTGATTGGGAGATCGATACGTTGACGCCTCAGCAGACTCCTCGCGATGGCATTGTGCCACATCTTCTCCGAGCATGAATCCAGTCAACACCATGTCATTCCCGTCCCATATTGAGTACAGGATAAACTCCGGCAGGAATCCAAGGGGGGTCAGGGAAATGGATTCCTGATTGAAATTCTTAAATATCCGCCAGATAGTACCCCACACCACTGTGGGTACTGACAAGTTGGTTAGCTTCTTTCCCCAGCTGCTTTGTCATCGCAGTCCTTAGAGTTTTGACCAGAGTGTGAATGTCTGATGTTCCTTTTCCTGCTGCGGTTCCGTTTGTATCGCCCCACACATGTTCAATGATTTCGGGGTATGTCACCGTTGATGCCCCATAGCGCTGGATAAGCAGAGAGAGCAGCTTTGATTCATCATCACGTAGACGCAGTATTTTATTATTGGTCTTGAAACACAGATTTTTATCCTCTACAATTGGTGGTTGTGCTGTAGCGAGTACCTGAAAGTCGGGGGCTGACGGCTGATTACTGAGCCAGATTTCATTGCATTGCTCAACATGATGCTCATCGAGAAAGCTTTCAAATTTAACCGAATCGTTTTCTGAGGGGACTGTATACTCTACGATGGCTCTGCCCCGCGCCAGATAAATCAGATCACCATGTTCGAGAACCGTTCCCTTACCGGGACCTTTCAAAGCCTGGTAATTATCAGACTTTCTCTTGCAATTAACAATTTCCGTTATATTCTGTTCATTCAGGATAGTTAAGCTGCAGTCATCGCCACGGCAAACAATCGCCAGGTGCAAAGAGGAGATACCATCCGGGTATGGGTCATCGATTTTCAGGTCAGCAAGACTCATGCTTCCCGGTTTTGCTTTCCTCCCAATCGTCAGAGTATCAAATATCTCTTTGGGCTTATACTTTTCCTGATTTGGCCAAAGTACTTTCACAGTAGGTCTGGCATTATCTATCATTATAGCTTTGATCTCCTTTTTGCGCTTGAATATGCACCCTGAAAATCTTCAGATTATCCCCAGAATATTCATATAGAACAATATTATAGCCTTTATTTATACTTCGTTACAGACCTAGTATAGAAGAAAATGGAATCCACAGGATGAATTATACCAGAGTGAAGCAGGCCTATCAAACTAAGGAACATCTCAATAAATATAAATAGCCACGGCGGTGGCGGATCTTTACCAGCGGGAGGCGTTGAGTTTCCATCACCACCGCCGTGGCCAGATTCGGCAATCGAAGGATAAAAGAGATATTGGCCATCGGCGAGTACTTGAAAAACGGGATGTGGTGGCAGGTCAGATCAGTCCAAGTCTAACATTTTGCCCCGGACAATTTGTTGGTAGGCAGCTCAATGAAAAGGCTTGATTTTGAGTTGGTTAGTAAAATGTCAGCAAAAATGAAAATGCCCTCCGCCGTTTCCCCGGCAAAAGGCATTTTTAGCTTCAATTTCTGGTAGCGGCGGATGGACTCGAACCATCGACCTTGGGATTATGAGGCCCACGCTCTAGCCACCTGAGCTACGCCGCCATGAGAGTTTACCGCACTTCAATATAGCAGTTTGTTCGTGTGGAGTCAAGCTCATACAGGGGAGTAGACTTTACATAATACACTCGCGCTATTTGATTTTCTCCCTTTGGCTGTGATAACATTAAAAGGTTTTTCGGGGAGTGGCGCAGCCTGGTTTAGCGCGCCTGCATGGGGTGCAGGAGGGCGGAGGTTCGAATCCTCTCTCCCCGATTTTGTCAAAACAAATAAAAGGAGGAGTTACTATGGCAATCGAATACGGACCGTATAATTCAATTCTGGTTGATATCAAAGACATGGTGGCTACTGTGACCATCAACCGACCAGAGGCTTACAATGCCCTGACTATCGAGATATTTCAGGAAATGACCGATGCCTTCGACAAGCTTGGGTATGATCGCAGGGTTGCTGTGATCGTGCTGACGGGCGCTGGGGATAAGGCGTTCGCGGCAGGAGCGGATGTGAAGTCGATCAACGAAAGTATTTGCACCGACCCGATGGGAGGACTGGCGCTGACTGGCGATTTTGCCCGGATGGGTGCGGCTATCAGGAGTTGCGGAAAGCCGGTTATTGCTCGGTGTTTTGGTCAAATCATCGGTGGCGGATTCGAACTGCTGGTCTTCTGCGATCTGGCGATTGCGGCAGATAACACCAAGTTCACGGCAGGCGAAGCATTTGTGGGTGCCGTGGCGATCGGAACTACCCAGTTTGCTACTATGATTATGGGTGATAAGCGTGCCCGCTGGTTGCTGATGACCGATGACCGCATTGATGCACAGACCGCTCTCGATTGGGGAATTGTCAATAAAGTTGTTCCGTTCGATCAACTCGATGACGAAGTAGCCAAGGTGTGCAAAACACTCATTAACAAGTTCCCCTGGGCCATACGATTCACCAAGACCCAGCTCAACTTCTGGCATGATATTTCGTCCACAAGTTTGTTGCAGGGCCGTGATTTCTGGGCTATTCATGTTGCCAACACCGCCGAGATGATGGAAGGAACCAGCGCCTTCGTTGATGGCAGAAAAGCTGAGTGGATGAAGTTCCGCGAACGTGATGCGGCCGGTATTCCCTCAGAGTATGAATTTGGTCCGCCACTGAAGACCTGTTCCGGTTGTGGGGCAGTGCATATCCCGAATGATTTCGAGTTCTGTGGCAAATGCGGAGCCAAGCTCTAAAATAAATAAACTGAACCTGATTTGCAAAGCGCCCCGGTTATCCGGGGCGCTTTTTTTATTGAGCGTTTTTTGTGTGAAGGGCGGTTATTTTGTGGGTTACCCCCCGATCAATTTGATGGTTGTCCCTGTTTCGGTAATGGAGTGCTCGTGATACCATCAGTCATCCGGATCAAATCGACTATGGTAACATGTGTGCTAAGTGTGTGTTCTTTCATGCAGGGGTAGTTGTGGCAGTGGCTATGCTGCTGATGGGTGTGGTTATGGCACCGAGGGTACTGGCTGTTTCGCAAACGTGGTATCTAACTGATGACGTGGCCAGTGGCCCATTTGTGCAGGGTGGAACTGCTGGCGATAGATACATGAAAAAGGTCTTTCCCGGTGGTGAACCGGATTCTGTTGTATTTCAGGGGAACCAGGATGCATATTGGTATGCCGCCGAATCTACATCTATGGACTTGTCATTCAGCAATGAGGGCTGGGGAACTGCTATTAACTGGTCTGCATCTGGGCATGGCAATCGAGGATGGTTGACTGTAGAAATAGTTAAAGTTGATGATTTGGGAGGGATTGTTGTGATGGCCACTCAATCTTTGAAAATTCCCAAAAACCCCGACAGTGGCATTTTGGAATTCAATCTTAGCGGAACTGGGTTTACCGATTTTAGCGTAGCCAATGGAGATAGGTTAGCTTTTCATGTCCTTTCCAGCACGACCGGAAATAAAACGATAAGCATGCATTTCAATAGTATGAGTTATAGCAGCACTATAGTTACTCCCAATACCGATCCCGGTTATCCGGTCCCGGATGTGGCGGCTTGGGCCATGTTTGCTGCTGGACTGGGACTTGTTGGATTCGTCCTGGTTATACTGGGAAAGAAGAAAAGAATCCGATTTAGAGATCAAAGGCCGAAGGATTAGTTTCGAACCGGGCGCAAGAAAATGAAAGAGGGACGACATTCAAGTCGTCCCTCTTTTTACCTGTTGAGTTTTAGCTTCTTTTACCAGTTAACTGAAACAAATACCGGCACGAACAGCAGCGAGATCATGCTCATCAGCTTGATAAGGATGTTCAGGGAAGGCCCGGAGGTATCCTTGAACGGGTCGCCAACGGTATCACCGTTAACTGCTGCCTTGTGGCTATCCGAACCTTTACCTCCCAGGTTACCCTGTTCGATATACTTCTTGGCGTTGTCCCATG
>Ga0180432_10009343_pt1 | contig 11974 bp, 6 predicted proteins | sample SS_ome_10_FD_132414 | JGI IMG/M metagenome (GOLD analysis project Ga0180432, IMG submission 132414) | Hypersaline lake sediment archaeal communities from the Salton Sea, California, USA - SS_1_MS_2 metaG | ecosystem: Environmental > Aquatic > Non-marine Saline and Alkaline > Hypersaline >...
ATGTCTGAAATTAACGCATATAACAATTCAACATAGCCTGTAGTCGTGATGTTCGCAGTCGCTTTAAAGCCAGGTATCAATGGATTTGAAAATTCAAAGATTTTGTTTGTAGGTTCTTTAACATCATTGTATGTCATTTGATATAGACCGAACATCTCAAGATCTTCTGAATCTGGCTCAACTCTGGCTCGACCGACAAATAGCTCCGTAACTCCCGTATTGCTGTCAAAGTACCAATCAAGGAAAGGATATTCAGAGGAAGATGAAGAAGAAGAACCACCCGTAGTTGTAGTTGTAGCAGTCCCCCTTAATCTCAAGTAATCGTTCCCTGCCTCTACTAACGTGTCAAAACCCTTTACACGCATGAATGGGCTAAAGCTTTCGTATACATCCCATCCAGTAACGCCAAAAGGTACTAATAAAAGATTTGGAGAATTCATTGTAAACGAGAAATAGTCGTTTGCTATAGCAATAGGAAAAGACGAATCTTCTAAGCTCCAATTAAGGTTGGAGTCATCCCACATGTAAATGTCTGCTAGCACGTGCGAAAACGCCAATGATGAATTTATTATACTAAGATTTAAATCCTTCATTCCTCGGATGGAAATATCACTAACGTTTATAATCTCTACCATCATCTTGCCCATTGGAGGACTGCCAAAATAAAAGATATCACCATTGTTGACTCCCCATAAAATGTCATTGACCGGATTTTCATCGGATTCATGATTTCCTTCAAGGTGAAACTCGTCATCAAATATCGTAGAAAATACGTCCCATTCCTGTAAAGTACCGTCATCGTAGTAAGTCAAGTCCATATAATAGCTACCCCCTGCTGTTGTGATGCGTATATTATTACCGCTTTCTATCCAACCATCAAATGTAGGAAACCCCATACTTTGTGCTATAGGCGTTCTAAAAAAACCCGTAGCTCCACATAAAGCTTCTCCTATTTCATAAAGATCTAAGCTTCCATATCGCAAAGGTACGATAGCAGGAATCCCCCATGACTTTTGATAAAGCCACATCTGAAGACGACCATCGCTCTGTCTAATACCAAATTCTCCCATCGTCTGAACCTGTCCGGTTGGTTTCAATCCCATGATGCTTGGATCGTAAAACATGGAACTGGCGTTAATTTGGCTGTATGGTTCAGAATTATGGATTATATCTGGTGTTATACTTATAATGTTGAACGTGCTGAAATCGTTGTATGGTTTTGGTCCATCGCTTCCATAGACTTCACCTTGACATAAGAATGTCATTGAATCCCCAATGCCCACGCCCCAGTTCCATTCTTCACCTGCTCCAATAGCAAAATAGGTTATATTTTCTAAATTATTTGGAACATCAATTACTATCTCGTTCAGAATTGCATTAATCGTGTAAGATCCGTTAGGACGGGCTTGCCATTCATCAGTAAATATGTTATACGCGTAGGGTGTCAATTCAGTCTCGTTAAATACTCCAAGTAATGATTCGTCGTATACAATTCTAAGAGATATATTAAATCCCATGGATGGTTCACTCGTGTAAAAATCTAAATAGAGTGGCATTGTCGGTAATTCAGCGTAAAAGTGCTTAAATACAGGATTAAATGGTAACATGGCAGAATAAACATCGATATCTGAACCCCAGGTATGACTCGCATAAAATTGAGATGTGCCTAACTCAGGGTAAATAACTTCTTGAGGATATAGCATTCTCTCTCCTATTGGTATGTTAGTACGATTTTTCCTGAATTGAATTGATCTAAGTTTTCCCTCGGAATCCTTAGACCACGACCACTCAAAGACTCCCGTAGCAATGTTGTACTTGCCTCTCATCTCATCGTTATATGTTGAATGGTTCATTACGAAATTACCATCGGAGAAAGCATAAAAGTTATCATATTCCATCATGTGATTAATAATAGGATATGTAACAAACGCAACATCTTTATGATCAGTGTTCATTGGATAAAAAACGAAATTTGGGCGTTCGAAGGGCATTGGACGAATGTCAAAGTAGGTACCGTTACTTAAAGTATGTATTCTGTCCACTTCAATGGTAATATCACCCAGATACGGTGCATCAGGATATACATTTACAATTTCATATCGTTCTCCCGTTTCCATTCCATTCATACCTGTAAGGACAGAGATCTCTGCTCCTTGCCAGCTTTGATTGTTAGGATGAGCTCCTACAACAATGGCCGTAGAGGGACGATCATCGAGGACTACAATGTTTCTATCTTCGAAATACTTCATCTCACCACCCATTATTGCCATCATGTTTGCTGGACAAAGAGAGTTTGCCATACCCATTAAAATAGGATCATCCATCATTGATTCATACATTTTAGTTTGAGAATTCCAATAAGAAATGTTTGCAAGCACGTACGAGAAACATTGGTAATACCAATTCCCATAACTTCCCGAAACACCAATAGTTTCATTGCCAATTTCAATAATTTCAATTTCAAGCTCATCATAGTAAACTTCTGAATCAGAACCGCTACTTCCATCATACCATTTATTATTATCGCCGAAGTAAAATTTGTCTCCTACGTTGAAGCTCCATTCTACTCCGTCAAGGAGGTAATCGTATCGGGAAACTCGATTAATAGTTGCATTAACGATTATCTTATCCATCGGTCCAGGACCCATTTGCATTAATATTGAGCACTTAAAGGTTTTTATTGTTCCATTGTCAAAGAAGCTGATGCCCATGAAATACCCGTCGTTTGAAGAAAAGTATATCGCATTAGTAGGAATATCAGGAACATAGCTATCAAACGCATTCATCCCTCCTGATTGAGATTGCATTTTGAAGTACGTTGAGTTAATAATCTCAGCCATTTTATCAACTTCCACTCCACCGGTATTATTGATCGGAATGATAACTGGTGCGATAGACCCGTGCAAACCGATATAGTGTTCTTCGTTACCAACACGAGTATCGTTATATCCAAACATTGCGAGAGGGAGGTCATCCCCAAACCCAGTATCCCCGTATAAATCGGTCGTGTTATATGCTATTAAATCCTCTGAAGAACAGTTGTAATATAATTGTTCTCCTAAAACAACGGAGGTTTCTCCCCAATCTGGGAATTTAGATGGGTTCAAAGTAACGTTTAGAAATCCCGTAATATTATATATATTTAACATTCTATATTGTGTGATAAGTTCTCCTGTCGTAAAATTTACTACAACGCTTTCTTCTTCGAACATTAATAACTCGCCGGGAAATATCTCGTCATGCCAATACCATTGGTTATAAGGATGTATTGTTGGGACATATTCTTTTCCCGCTACAGAAGGCATCATAACGCTCAAAAGGAGTGTTGTAGGAAGGCACAAAAGTAATATTAGCAATATTCTTTTGCTCGTTCTTATTTTTTTCATAAATGATTCACACACTTTTTTTTTACTTTAGATGCAAATTAGACAAAAATAGATTATATATAACATGAAAATTCACATTAATATATGTTACCCAAAAAAGCAAAGAAAAAACTTGTTACACACAAAAAACCACATTTTAACTTTTCTTTATGGTAAAAAAATAAATCAAATCTAAAACAATTTTATTTACTTAGGACTATTGTTTCTTGATATGGTGTCATCTAGTTCATCAAAAATGATTCGAAAAAGGACAAGAGAATTCTGCAAGAAGAGGGAAGACTGGAACTTTTCGAAAGCAAAAATAACAATTCTCAAAGAGATAAATTCCTATCTCAAGAAAGAATATGATAGTATTCCAGAAAAAGAGCGAATTGGAAAAGGTATGGTATATATTTCTCGATATGTGGCCAAAGAGGTGTTTCTATTTTTAAAAAATGAACATGAAGTAGAAGAACAATATCATTTAGATTTCATCAAGGCAAATTTTTCTCACGGAGAAGAAATTGGCAGTTCTATCCAGCAACACTTTGCTTTACTTTACATTGCTGAATTTGTATATCACTATCCGGAGAAATTTAACATGATTATTCCAATAATCAAAGAATATGCGACTTACGACGAATGGTCCGTGCGCGAAAGTACTGGAGGAGCAATACTTGCGGGTTTAAAAAAAAGTCCTGAGAAAACTATAAAATTCTTATTCAACTGGGCTAATAGTGAGAATGAAAACTTGCGTCGTATCGTATCTGAAAGTTCAAGACCAATGGCTAGAGTTAAATGGCTAAGAGATCCCACAAAAAACGATAAGATATTAGATTTATTAACTTTTTTGCGAAGAGATCCCTCTATTTACGTGAGAAAGTCAGTCGGTAATAATCTTAAGGATTTGTCGAAATACATGCCTGATAAAGTGTTAGATTTAATGGATGAATGGATTAAAGAGTCAAATATTCAAGTACACGAAGATTTAGCGACTGAAAAAGGGCTATCTCAGGAGAATAAAAGGCTTATATGGACAATGAAGCACGCAATGAGATGGTTGAAAGAAAGAAATCCCAAATATCATCCAAGATTGGAAAAAATATTGGGAAAGAACTATTTACTTTACTTTGACGAAAAGCGGAATAGATTGGCAAAACCTCCTAAAAATAATTCGAGAAAAAAATAAGAAAAAAAAAAGTTTCCCTCCAATACTCCTTTATAAATTTATCCATCGTGAATGTTTTAAGTCGGAATTATTCGAATATGGAGGAGAACCTTTATATATTTAAGCATATACTAATTTATTAGAAGATTTTTTTACATGGTTGAAAAAAATGGGTATTGAATCCTTCAAACATTTATTAATACAAAAAAAAAATAGTTTTTCTTCCTGCGAGTAAAAAATCATAACAAAATTTCAAATTTTAAACCTCTATAAAATCTAAAATAATAATCTATGATTAATAAAAGCGGTAAAATGTCCGATAAGCTTAAAGAAAATGAAAATGAAGAAAAAACGGACGAAGTAAAGGAAGTCAAGTTAGAAAAAGGCAAAGAGGATGAAATCGAGAAAGTAGATAAAAAGTTTTTGGATAAAGCAAAAGACTCAAGAGACATGATAGATAAGAAATTAAGAACTTTCGAGGATAGTATAGAAGAAATTACTGAAAATTCGGTTGAAGGGAAAAAAGTGGAGGAACAAGAAACAATTGAAGTTCTCGACGCCAAAATCCTTAAAGCTAAAGAAGAATATCTTGATGTTTCAAAAAAGGTCGAAGATAAACAGAGTTATCTTGATGCTTTAGAACAGACAATTAATGCTCTTGAGGAAAGATATGTTCGGAAAAATGAAGAAATTAACACGCTTGAAGATGGATTGAAAATTACCAAGGAAAGCATGGAGACTCTGGAAGAAGAATATAAAGAACTGTTAAAAAATAACGAACAGTTAGTAAAGACATACGAAAATAGACAAGTCGATTTAATTGTACTAACGGACTCAATTAAAGAAAAAGTTGCTCGTCAAGAAGAATTACGCACGGAAATTTCAAAAATTAATCAAAAGATTAGTGAGAATAAGAATGACATTGAAGTACTCGCTGATGAAGCTGCTGCGTTAGAAATGAAAATTAAATCGCAAAGAGCTGAAAACGAGACTTTAAAAGTATCCATAGCTAAAAATAAATTTGAATTAGAACATTCCAATAGTGAAATTGAGGCAAAAGAGGAAGAAAAGAAGTTATTAAACGAGCAAATTCAAAAAAAGGAATTTCGAGTAAAAGATATTGAGAAGAAGTTAATTGAATATAATGAGAGTTTTCCAGAATTAGAGAAACAAAAGGCGACTTACGACGAGCTTCTCATTAAGTATAAAATGCAGCTAACCGAAAAACAGCAAGACATGATTGACATTGAATCTCGAATACAGGAGTTAAACGACACAGTTGAATCCTTACAAGAACAGATCGATTCCAAAGAAAATTTGATTGAAGTGAACGAGAAAAGAATTGAAGACATGAAAAAAGAAATTGAAATTTCAAATAATGAACATAAGGAACGACAAGACCGCATTGCATCTATTTCAGAAAAACAGGAACATCTAAATGAAGAATACGAAAAATTACTCAAAGCAAAGGAAGTCATTGATGCCAGTATAAATGATTCCCGTACGATATTCCAGAAACTTAAAGTACAACTGGATAGTCAAGAAAAAGAAATTAGAAATAAAGAAAGCCGCATACACAGATTAGAAATGTTATCACTTATTTATCGCGCTTCAAAGTTTTTTGGAGGTATTCTAATATGTATAGGAATTATCTTTATAATATGGGCTATCGGTTCCTTGACATTTATTGATTTAGGAGAAGCAAATATTCCAATACTAAGTGGACTCATGATTTTTGGAGCGATTTTAGCAATCATTTCTGGAATATTCCATCTAGAAAAATCGTGATAAATGAATTATATCAAATTTTTAAAAGAAGAAATCTAAATGTAACTATTTTTAAACTATAAATAAAAGAGACATCACTTTTGAGCGATCAAGAACAACAACAGGTTCTCCCCGTACGAGATTTAAGGATCTCTCAAGGAACATTATATGGAATAGGATGTGGGATTGGAGGTTCAATTTTTATCCTTTTAGGTACAGCAATCACGGTTGCAGGGCCTGGCGTTTTACTCAGTTTGATATTAGGCGGAGTTATAGTCTTTTTAACAGCCTTGAATTACTCAGAACTCTCAACAAGTTTACCAATTTCTGGAGGTAGTTATTCCCTAAGTAAGGAAGGCATGGGTGGATTTTCTGCGTTCATTACAGGATTTTTTCTATGGGTTGCAAATATGGCCACATGTACTTTTTCTGCTTTAGCATTCGCAATCACGATTATTGATATTTTCTTTCCTTTTTTAACTTCCCTCGTGATTTTTTTTTCCATCCCTATCGCAGTAATTTCAATTCTAATTATGGCTATATTTGTTTTTAGATCACATAAACTAGCAATAAGGACTTTAATCAATTCTACAAAAGTTTTATTGGCTATCCTGTCTATATTTGTTATTTTTGGATTTTTAATTGCTCCAATTACTAATGTATCCTATTATAATCCCGGATTTCTTTATTCAAGAACAACTTTCTTTGGAATAATTCAAATGTTTTCACTTCTTTTTATATGTTTTACTTCCATGACAACAAATATTGCGTATTTAAATTCTGAATTTAAAAATCCCGCAAGAAGCATCCCAATAGTTAATCTTTTAGCAATTTTCATCACATTGGGAATTTATTTATCGATTACTTTTGTCGTTTTGATTAATGGCGGACCTAATCCTGCAGGTTTAGGTCAATCTTCTGTTATTCTCGCAAATATTTTTAATAACATATTAGGACCATTCGGTTTTTATTTAATGGGTATTGGTGCGATAATATCGACATTAATTGCTATGAATGCTTCTTTGGGATCTGCTGTAAGTATTTTAGAAGCATTAGCACGAGATAACTATGTCCCAAAAAGAATTCTTAAAGTTAAGAAAAAAACGGGAGTTCCACCTCTTGCTTTAGTCATCACGATAATGATTATCATTGTCTTTACTATCATGATAGACATCAATGTTGTGGCAGAAATGTCTAGTTTTATATACTTTTTTGGATTAGCTGCTGTAAATTTTGCTGCAGTAAGAATAAGATATAAAAGAATTGAACTTGATCGTCCATTTAAAGCACCTTTTTTTCCATATTTACCATTAATTGTAGGCTCAATTTGCATGATATTAGCTTTTAGTTTATCCCTGATTGCCGTAGTTCTTGGTGTTATTGTTGGTTTAGTAGCGCTAAGTTATTATCTATTAACTTTTGCTGATCGCCCATCAATAACAATTACTCTCGCAGGAATAAAATTACTCTCCGTTGTTGGATTGGGGATTCTAATATGGATAGTGAACAATTTTGGTCTTATAAGCTCTCCTATTCCGGGAATGAATGATGTGTTTACATACGGGTTAATGCGAGTGCTAATATTCTTTTGTGTTTTTGCTATCGGTACTGTGGTATTAGATCTAATCCCTCTAAGAGAATTTGTCTACTTCTTCACAAAAAAAATAGATAAAGATAGTGTTGCAATCAATCTGGGAAGTGCTGCTATAATAAGCCTGGATGAAAAAAAAATTCAGATTATTCATTACGTGAATATTATAATTGGAATTATTCAGATTATAGCGTCTTTTTTTATCTTTTTTATAATGGCGCTATTAATTGGTTTTGATACCGTTTCTATCGAAAACATAACGATTGGTAGTAGCATTATCTCTCAAGCGACAAGTGAATATATCTTTTTTTCGTTATTATTGCTCTTTGGCATTAGTCTCTTTTTTAGTGGACTCATCTATTTGTATCGAAATAGGCAAACGATGTCTTCAGGATTATAGCTGAACTCTTGCACTTAATAATAATTATTGAAGATTGAAAGAAATATTTTTAAAATTTAAAAACAACCTATAATTAACATTTAAGAATATTTGAAGTCATTATTTAATTACATCAACAACAAATCAAAGTATAATAAAACTTTTTCACAAAGGTGGTGAATACACGAGTGGAAACAATGAAAACTTTTTTTGATGAAGACGAAAAAATACTCTGGTCTAAAATCCTTTCAGAAAAGGGCTCTAATGAGCGAATTTATATTATTACAAATAAACGCTGTTACAAAAAACATCACAAGGTCGCAACTACGGATTATTCTGGAGCGCCTAAAGAATACTTAAAGGTTATTGACGATATGCTCATCATTGAACGAAAGGGGATCCAACATGTTAGGTTTTCTCACTGGGTATCATGCTTTTTAAAGGGTGAATCCACGCAAAGAAAACCTTACTTCTCGTTCAGTGGTATTCGGCGAGCCGAATCTGAAATGATCAAGAACATGCTCCTCGATACGAGAAATCTTGCGACGCCTAGTGACTTTGGGGCGCCTCAATATGCTCAAGTTGGAGACCTTGGAGACCAATACCTAACTCCTTCCTCTGTTAGCCCCGGAGGAGATTCTGCTCAGGTAGTTGAAGTTGCAGGCGGAACGGGAACGTGCGCATATTGTAATATTCCGATTGCTGATATACAGGGTAAGGTATATGGATGTACTTCGTGCAGCGCTCTCTATCACGAAGCTTGTCTTAACAATGTGATGCGAGAAGGATGGTGCTCTAGTTGCAATAAAATTTTACTCTGGTAAAATCAAATTCTTCCTTATTGATAAAATTAAAACTCATTAAAAAATTTTAATTTGCTTATCTTTTTATTTTCAAGTTTCTTTAATTTTTCATATGAATCTAGAGGAAAAAATTGATTTAGCTGCAAAATGGATTGCCGAATCAAAAAGTCTCGTTATTTTTACTGGTGCAGGGATCTCAACGGATAGTGGGATACCTGATTTTCGCGGTCCTGATGGCGTTTGGACTCGGAGAGACGCTGGACTCCCCCCTCCAAAATCAACCATACCCTGGGACCAAGTAAAGCCAAATCAGGGACATCATTTAATCGTCGAATTATTAGAAATGAGTAAATTGGATTTCCTCATATCCCAAAACGTGGACGGACTTCACGCCAAAGCCGGAATTCCTTTCGATAAATTGGCAGAACTCCATGGGAATCAATATTTTATGAAATGCTTGGGGTGTAATAAGAAAATGACTTTCGAGGAAGCGGGATGGGATAAAAGAAGACATGGACCGGGATATAGAACAAGAAGAGTAAGAAAAACTCAACCTCCATGTCCTCATTGTGGAGGACGACTCATTAATAGCATCGTAAATTTTGGAGATCCAATGCCAGAAGACGAAGTAATGGAATCCTATTATCGATCGGAAAAATCAGATGTGTTTTTCGTGATTGGGTCATCACTTGTTGTTGTCCCCGCTGCAAACATGCCCGGAGTAGCAAAAAGAAACGGAGCAAAACTCATAATCTTGAACGATGGAGAAACTCCTTATGATTCTGTCGCGGATTTGAGGTTTCACGAAAGAATAGGTGATGTACTCCCACCAATTGTTGAAAAAGTAAAAATATTGATTGGAAAATAGATTAATTTTATTTTATCATCCCATAAATTTCTTTATTCCTGTCAATTTCTTTAAGAAGTTTTCTACCTTCTTTATTTGACAAAGAAAGATTTATTTCACTGTTTCTACTTAACGATCCCGTAAAAATCGGTTGATTCCCAGAATAAACTATTATATTTTGGCTTGCATGCATAGGACTTGCTTTTATAATTATTTTTTTCGATTTTACAACTACACCCAGCTCAATTTTATCTTCTCTTGATTTTCTCCTCTTAAAAGACGACGATTCGCTGAAACTCACACCTTGGGATTTGTGTTTTTTAGTACCAATTGGATTTACCGGATTGATAACAATATCTTGACCAAATGAATATATTTCGTAGCTTAACTGACCTGTTCGATATTCTCTCACTTCAACGACAGGTCTTGCGAGATCTTTATCTCGGAATCCTGATGGGACTTTCACGGTCATGTTTACAACCAAAACAGTCGAAATATCCCCCCCTTCAATGAATATAATGGTGTCAATAATAGAAGGAAGCATTCCGAGCTCAATTCGTCCGATAAATCTTTGAATGGCATCTATAGCTGAAGAACTATGAACAACTCCTACCATTCCAACTCCAGAAAGACGAAAATCTGCGTAAATTTCAAAGTCCTTAGTTGTCCTTACTTCGTCAAATATGGTAAAATCGGGCCTCACGAGGAGAAGAATGTCCGCAGAATTCTCTAAACTTCCCTCTAGTTTGGTATATTGCGTTATTTCCGGTTCAACCTGTAAGTCTCTCACGCTTTCAAGTGTTTTTACTACCTTGTCTTGTTTTAAATAGAAATTAGCCAGTGCGGCAGAAAACGTTGATTTTCCTGCTCCTGGCGAACCCGCAACTAAGATTCCTTCAGCTTTAGTTAACCTTTTTTTTAATCTAGCGTCTATAGAGTAATCCGCTAATGTTAAATTAACAAGCGGACGCACGGCTGTAATCTCAACGTCGTTAGAAAAAGGTGGTCTAGTGATTACGATTCTAAATTCTCGTAATTGTGCGACAACAGCGCCTTCCTTTTCAATTTCTATGAACGAATGTTCGTCTTCTCTCACGCTTTCAATGATTTCAAGCGCAATATCCTCTATTAACTCTGAACTCATGGGCTCTTCTGTAACCACCTCTAAATGCCAATCACCTGGCCCTCCTTTCTTAGCGTATGGTGGCAAACTTCGCTTGAGATGAACGCTCATAGTCGTTTCGTCAAAATAAGAGAAAAGTCTAAGGTCTAATGGTTCTTTTGATATTGGTGCTTTTTTTTCCCACGCAAACATTACTTCTAATCCTTCAAAAATGCCTACATCTCCTTGGATCCGATCCGCAGTGATTAAAATCGCCTCGTTTTCAAGTGCAGATTTTCTTATCAAAGCGTCTAATTCCCCTCCCGGAGACATTTTTATCGCTTCTCTCGTCGGGCGGTTCCCTACTATGGAGAGCTTTATCTTTTTTTCGTCGTGCCAGGTTCTTAGTTGCTTCAACACGTTTAAACCGTAAAAACCTATTTCTTTCTGAATGTTAGTCCTATATTCTATTTCAGCAACAACGATATTTGATATGAAGATTTCGGGATCACTTCCTAAATCCCCATCCTCAATTAAATTGAGTATTTGACCGTTGAAAATAACTGACGTATCGCAAGCAAATCTGTCAGGCATCTTCTTCTACTTCAACACCCTCTTGTTTGTTTAGAATTTGGAATTTTTTAACGCTATAATAGATAGCTTTGCTTAACCTATCGACCGTAGCAACAATAAGATCTTTTCGAGAGCTCATGGCCACTCTCGATATCTTGTCCAAGTCTTTTAGCTCGATAGGATCACCCTCAAATACTGGATATATTAGAAATTTTGCAGCCTCTTTTTCAAAGTTAGCTCCGCGCTTGTAAACTCGGAAATCTATACCATCTCCGTATCCTGTTCGAACTAAATAACCTCTCTTTCTCAAGTCCATATAAATGATATATTTTTGCCATAATCTCTCATCAAATTGTGTTAAATAAGTTAATAATGATTC
>Ga0180432_10009344_pt1 | contig 11974 bp, 10 predicted proteins | sample SS_ome_10_FD_132414 | JGI IMG/M metagenome (GOLD analysis project Ga0180432, IMG submission 132414) | Hypersaline lake sediment archaeal communities from the Salton Sea, California, USA - SS_1_MS_2 metaG | ecosystem: Environmental > Aquatic > Non-marine Saline and Alkaline > Hypersaline >...
CCCAATTCGCCTCTCCCACGCAACTGTTCGGTCAACCACAGGCAGAAGGCCACCGCCTCGTACCAGGTCACACCCACCACCGGCCGGTTGGTCAGGCCCCAGCGGGGGTGGTTCCACCAGAAGGGTTCGTCGCGTCGCTCCACCGGGCGTCCTGCCAGCCAGTCGGCGTAATCTCTTCTGATCTCCTCGTCGTCGATCGGCGAGAGGTCCGGCTCACGCTCGCCGGTGCGCCAGGCCCAGCCCTCCTCGGTCCAGTAGCGGGGCGTGTCGTAGCCGCCATTCTTCACGAAGGGTCGGTACTGGGCGTTGGTGATAGGATAGCGGGCGATGTAGAACGCGGGCAGGTCCAGTTCGTGCTGAGGGCGCTCGTCGTCGTAGGCCATCTCGTCGTCCTCGGCGCTGCCCATGAGGAAGGGACCGGCGGGAACCTCAACCCAGAGGATGTCGGGGAGGGCCCCCACCCCCGGCCCCTCCCCTGCTTGCAGGGGAGGGGGGACGACGCCCACGCCGGGGCGCGGATCGCCCAGGCGGCCCAGCACGTCGCCGGCCTCGGCCCGCTCGCGGGCGACCAGATGACCGCCTTCCACAAGCGCGATCAGCCAACGACGCACCCGCCTCAGCAAGGCCCGGTAATGAGGCCGACCGGCCGTCTGCCCCGCCAGGTCCAGGTCGAGCAAGGCTTCGCCGGCCAGCATAGCGGCCCACCAATGGGTCTGTGTGATGTCTGCCACCTCGCCCGGACCCTCCGGCACCAGCGCGTTGACCACGTTGACGGCGTCGCCCAGGCCGCCCTGGCGCTTCTTGCCCACCCCCGAGAGGAACACCTCGCGCCACCAGTCCAGATCCTTCCACACCAAATCCCGCAGCCGCGCGCCGAAGTCGCGCTCTGTATTGGCCAGGTAACAGGCCGCCAGGTATTCCTGGAAGGAACGATGGAGGAACGCGTAGACCCTCTCGCGGCGACCCAGCAGCAGCCCCGCACGGGTCTCCAGGTAGGTGAGTACCTTGCCAGGGTTGACGTCGTCGGGCAACAGGGGGCTGAAGATCGCCAAAACCTCGCCGGCGGGGATGTCGGCCGGAGCCTCGTCGCGCTGCGCAGCCTCGCCCTGGCGCGCGTGCGCCTCGTAGGCCAGCCGCTCCAGCGCGGCGCGAACCGTAGCCTCCGACACACCCAGGGCGGTGGTGAAGCCGGGCTGCTGCTTGCGTTCTCCCTCGAGGGCGCGCACCTCGCGGGCCCGCTGCCAGCGGGCCAACAACAGCTTGACCGACTCCTCGTACAGATCGGCGCGATCCTCCGGCAACTGCCCCCAACTGGTGTGCAGGGTCGCCATCAGGGTCAGCAGCAGGGGGCGCGAGGCCAGATCCCCCAGCCGCGGGCGTCCTCTCAGTGCCTCTGAGAGCCGCTGGCCGCGCCCCCCAGCCTCTTGGGGGCTCCAGCCCATCGCCGGACGCACAGCCCGGTACCAGCGGTCGACGAAGCGCGCCACCTGCTTCTCGTCGAAGGGCGCTAGGGCCAGGATCGGCAAGCCCGACAACTGCCACTCGGGATCTGCGTAGGCTTAGGGGCGGGCGGTGAGCAACACCCGTCCGTCGGAAGGCAGGCACTCGATCAACGCCTGCACCGCCTCAAGGAGACATCGGCGGCGGCGACCGGCCTCGGGTACCTCGTCGAGCCCATCCAGCAGAAAGAGACCGCCCTCGCGCAGCAAACGCTTCTGCAGATAGGTCATCAGCTTCGCGGCGGCGGTCTCCCCCAGGCGGTGCGTGACATCGGCGCGCACGGCCTCCCAGAGCATGGCGGCGCTGCCGCCCTCCCCAAGCGGCAAATAGGTCGCCACCTCGCGCAAGATCAGCCGCACGGGCCATAGGCCCTGGAGCGGCGCAGGCAGATCGGAGGCTGCGTCATTGGCAGCGGCCTCCGCCAGGCGGTACGCGAGGTAGTTGACGAAGGTGGTCTTGCCAGACCCCGGATCGCCCAGCAGCACAACGCGAGCGGCCTCCGGTTGAGCCAGCGCCTCCAGCAAGGGGGTGCGCCCCTCGCCCTCGCCGCGCGACAGACGTAGGCCCCAGGCGCGCGCACCCTCGTCTTCGGCGCGCACCGGCGCCACCACGTCCAGGTTCACGTAGACCTCGTGCAGGGCCACCTCCCCCTCGCTTGCCGGTTGGGTGAACTTGGGATCGACGAGGCCGAGGGGCAGGTGTCGGCACTCGTTGGCCAACGAGCGATAGTAAGCCTGCAGCAGGTCCGTGGGCGGGGTTTCCTTGTCGATGTGGATTTCAACGTTCTTGTCTCGCCCCACGAAGTCGCCGTATTCCACTTGGACGCTGCCGAAGACGAGCGCGCCGCCGCCGGTGTCGATGCGCAACTCGCCACCCATGCGCTCTAGTTCCTTCGCCAGTTGCTCCTCGAAGTCGGCCCACCGCTCGCCCAGCGCGGCCTGGGCGGCGGCGAGGGCGTCCAGCGCGCCGAGCATGTGCCGGTACTCCTGGCGCAGCTCGGGCCGCTCGGCGATCTCCTGCTCCGCCCGCTGTGGCGCATTGGCCTCGTCGTAGGCCCCCTGCACCAGGTTGGAGAGCAGGTTCGTGCCGACGCTGCTCACGACGCGGCTCAATGCCGCCACGGCCGGGCCGGGATCCTGCCCGTAGGTCTCCAGCAGCGGCAGGAAGGCGCTGGCGGTGAGCAGCCCATAGGCCGTCTCCAGGCCCAGGCGCTCCATCGTGCCTTGCCAGTCCGGCGCGGCATCCCGCCACCAGGCGGCGACGCGCTCTCTCCAGGTCTGGCGATCGAATGGTTGCGGCATCGTTACCTCCCTGTGCCCTCAAGCTGCCCGGCCCTGTCGCCTCGCCCACAGCAGCGTCGGGCACCTCAGCCGTAACACTTCATTCTTGTGAACAAGCTCCAAGCCACCGTCCCGGGGGTGTCCTGGAGCCATGGGCCGTCCCCGAGACGGGGACTGAGAGCATTCGCTCACAAAACCGGAACAACACAGATTGACGGGGTAGGCTCCAAGCGGACGATAGTACGCGCTCCGAAACGGTTCCCAAACAACTCGTTCTCAGCCGAGACGGGGACTGTCGTCCCCTTTGAGCGATTCTTGGCCCACAAATCTGCGTAGAGCCACAAAACCAAACTGATACTCTCAGCCTACGTCGCCTTCCGCTTCCTCGCCAGCGACCGCTTGGCCTGCTTGGCCAGCATCCGGGTACCCTTGCCAGCCGCCGCGGCCGGATTGAGCACGGCCTCCAGCACAATCTCCAGCACGTCCGGGCCTTCCTCTAGCAGCACATCCAGCGCCTTGTTGAGCAACCGCTTGTCGGCCTCCTCGCCGGCCTCGGCCTCCTCCTGGACGGTCTCGACGGCGGCCTCCAGGTCCTCGCCCACCTCGGGCGGCCTCTGGCGGGCCAGGGCCAGGGCCTGGTCGAAGAGGGCGGCCATCTCGTCCGCCGCAACGCCCGTGCGTTTGACCACGATGGCGCTGGAACGATCCCCGACCACGTTGCCGTCGCCGGTGATGGTGGTCTTGTCACGGCCCACGAAATCGCCGCCTTTGACAGAGACGTCGCCGCCGACGTAGGCCCCGCCGTCGGTGTCGACGTTGCTGGAGGGTACACCTTTCGCCCGGTGGTATTCATCCAGCAGCGCGTCCAGCCGCTGGGCCAGCGCCGCATCGGCGCTCAGGAGCACCTTCAGGATACCCACTATGGCCGGGGCCTGCCGCTGTGGCGTAGATTGGAACTGCCGCCAGAGCGGGGCGTAGGCTGGGTTGTCCTCCAGGCGAGGCGCCAACGCGGCCTTTACCTCCCGCGCCACGGCCAGAGCTCGGGGACCGTGCTGCTGCCGCAGTGTTTCTCCCTCGTTGACGACCAGTTGGCCGACGACCTCGACGATCTCTTGTGCGCCCATCGTCACTCCTCCTGTGATGTCAACCGGGTATTTTTAAGCTCTCAGCCCTCATCCCTGAGGGCGGTGCACACGCAAGCGTCTCACTCAAAGCGGCTGTTCGCTGCATGGGCCGCCCCCGAGACGGGGGCGAGGAGCGTCGGCTGAGTCGTTACCCTCGCCAAGCATCTCCCTGGCGTACGCGTATCCCATCTCGAACGCCCGCACGTTCAGTTCCTCCGTCCCCTCTGGCACACTGTCGAGAATGGCTTTGCGCATGGCATCCTCGGACACCACCTCGGTCAGCGCGGTCAACGCCCCAAGCATCACGATGTTGGCCACGATTCGCCGCCCCAGCTCGTGCTCAGCGATACGGGTGGCAGGGATGGGGATCGCGCGCTGGTCGGCGCCAGGATCGGGTTCCACCAAATCAGCGTCGATTAGCAATACTCCATCCCCGGCCAACTGCTCGCGGTAGGTGGTGTAAGCCTCCTGAGACATGGCCACCATCACGCCGGGACGACTGACGTGAGGATACAGAATGGGGGCGTCGGATATGATCAGAGCCGCGCTGCAAGCCCCGCCCCTCGACTCGGGTCCATACGAGCGGGTCAGTGTGACCTCGCGGCCATCGTAGAGAGCCGCCCCAGCGCCAGCGATCCTGCCCGCCAGGATGATCCCCTGCCCACCAAAACCGCACAGCCGCACCTCCACACCCTTGCCCAACCTGCCACCTCGGGCCACTCCGGTGACGGAGCCGTCCTGAGCCGGTCGCTCCGGTCGGATCGGTGTGGCTTTCGAGGCGGCTTCCTCCCCCCCAGGGGGAGATAGCGAGGCGGGCGAGGGCGACGGGCCAGTCCACCCCACCTCGAGCTTGGAAGGAGTCGCTTCGCTTCCCTTTATATCGGTAGAAGGGGCCTCCAGTTCCACCGGTGGACGATGGAGCAACTGCAGATCCTCCGAGGGATGCAGGTTGCCAAACATGCCTTGAAGTCGGTCGTGAAAGGTGGGGCGCTCAATGTCCACGAACTCCCCACAGATGATCTCCCCACCCAGCTCAGTGTCCGCCTCCCAAGGTTGGACATCCTGGCGAACGATGGCCTGGCGATGATAATACGCCATCATGTCGGTACCGTAGTTGGAGCGGTTAAAGCGCCCGTACAGCGTGGGACAGGGAGAGATGACCTCGACGACGCTGAAGCCCTGTTTCAGCAGGGCCTTATGAATGGACTTCTCCAGGCGACGGGCGTGTAACACCGTCCAGCGGGCGACGTAGGTGGCGCCGGCCGCGGCCGCCAGGTTGGGGACGTTAAATGGATGGTCCAGATTGCCCCGGGGTGAGGTGCTGGTACGGGCATGCGTCGGCGTCGTCGGCCCCACCTGCCCACCGGTCATGCCATAGTTGAAGTTATTGACGCAGATGACTGTGAGGTCCATGTTGCGCCGGGCGGCGTGGATGAAGTGATTGCCGCCGATGGCGATCAAGTCGCCATCGCCGGAGAAGACGATCACCCTCAAGTCGTCATTGGCCAGCTTAAGCCCTGTGGCGAAAGGGATAGCGCGCCCGTGAGTGGTGTGGAACCCATCGAGCCGTAAATAGCCGGCCACCCGCCCGGTGCAACCGATGCCGGAGACAACCGCCACGTTGTCCAAGTCGAGCCCCGACCGCATAAGCGCGCTGGCGAAGCAACTCAGAGCCGTGCCCAGTCCACATCCCGGACACCAGATGTGCGGCAGCCGCTCTGTGCGTAACAGTTCATCCATGGGATGACGCTCAATCTCCTCCGCAGTCGGCACGCCCTCTAGCTCCTCCGCCATCTTATCCTCCCCAGATCTCGTCTCAATTATCTAGATCTCGTGCCTGCCCACTGGGCGACCGCAAGGGTACGCCCCTACACCTGAGAAGATGCCTCCCCAGGTACTGTCTCAATCATCTAAATCGCGTGCCTGCCCACTGGGCGACCGCAGGGGTACGCCCCTACATTTGGGCGACCGCGCCCCGGTGCGGGCCTTGCTCCCCTCCCCTGCTTGCGGGGGAGGGGCCGGGGGTGGGGGCCTCGCCCGACATCACCCCACAACGTCCCGAATCGCGTCCAGGATGTCCTCCGGCGCGTGGATGTCGCCCCCAGGATGGGTGACAGGCAGCACCCGGGCCTGGCCCCCTGCACACCGTTCCACCTCCAACGCGATCTGCCCCATATTTAGTTCCGGCACGACGAAGGCCCTGACCCGTTTCGCCAATTGGCGCACGCGCCTCTCATCGAAGGGCCAGACGGTCACCAGCTTCAGCAAGCCTGCGCGTATCCCCTCCTCACGCGCCATGCGCACGGGCAGCAAGGCCGTGCGGGCCGAGATACCATAGGCGAGAACCACCACGTCCGCATCCTCGACATCCTCCTCGACCACGTCAATAATGTCGTGTTGGTTGTCCCGGATCTTGGCGATGAGACGGGGGATGAGCTTCTCCTGCGCCGCCGCTGTCGTCTCCGGATACCCGCGCTCGTCGTGGGTCAGGCCAGTCACGTGGACCCGATAGCCCGTCCCCGCGACCGGAAAAGGGGGCACGCCGTCCTCTTGCGGTGCGTAAGGCAGGAAGTCCGGCCCCGGCGGCACCTCTGGCTTGCGCCAGGGATAGATCGGGATCCGCTCCGCCGGGGGGATGACCACCCGCTCAGTCATGTGACCGACGGCCTCGTCGGTCATCAAGAAGACGGGAGTGCGGTACTTCTCGGCCAGGTTGAAGGCCCGGATGGTGAGATCGAACGCCTCCTGAGGAGAACCAGGCGCAAGGGCGATGACCTCGTAGTGGCCGTGACTTCCCCACCTGGCCTGCATCATGTCACCCTGACTGGTCAGCGTCGGTAGGCCGGTGGAAGGTCCACCACGCTGCACGTTCACTACCACGCAAGGGGTCTCGGTCATAATCGCCAGGCCTATGTTCTCCAACATCAGGCTCAGACCCGGACCAGAGGTGGCCGTCATGGCCCTCGCCCCTCCCCAGGCCGCCCCGACCACCGAGTTGATCGAGGCCAGCTCATCCTCCATCTGGATAAAGACGCCCCCCACCTCGGGCAACCGAGAGGCCATACGTTCAGCGATCTCAGTAGCCGGGGTGATCGGGTAGCCGCCAAAGAAGCGACAGCCAGCACATATCGCTCCCTCGGCGATCGCGGTGTCACCGTCCAGGAAAAAATCGCCCTCCAACACACCGGGTTCACTCACGCTCTTCCACCTCCACTACGTAGATGCAGAACTCTGGGCACAGCAGCTCACACAGCCGGCAGGCGACACATTGCTCTGGATGGACAACTTGAGGAGGATGGTAGCCCTTCTCATTCATCCCATCCGAAAGCTCCAGCACATCGCGAGGGCAATAGCGCACACACAACTGACACCCTTTGCAGCGTGCCTGGATGATGTGCACTTCGCCCTGGGGGACGGAGAATTTGTCTACGTCGAGCGGGGTGCGCCAAAGCTTCATCGCGAGTGACTACTCAGTCAGTGCTCAAAGTCCTCGTCCTCGGGGACGACTTGGATGGTAAATTGGGGACCTTTTTCTCAAGCAAGCATCCGTTCCAGCGCCGCCTCGGACGCGGCCGCCACCTCGTCGTGGATGCTCTGCCCGTGGCTATCCATCGTCACCACTGTGGGGAAGCCCTCGACGCGGATGACCCAGAAGGCCTCCGGCACGCCAAACTCCTCCTTCTTGTGGACCGCCACAACTTGCTTGCTCGTCTCGGCGATCAGGGAAGCGGCGCCTCCCATGGCGTGAAAGTACACGGCCCCGTATTCCTGGAAAGCCCGTAGGGTGTCAGGCCCCATCCCCCCTTTGCCGACGACCCCTCGCAGACCAAAGTGAGCGATGATGGCGGCCTGGTAGGGCTCCTCGCGAATGGAGGTGGTCGGGCCGGCAGCGACGAACTCCCAGCGCCCGTCCTCTCGCTGGCGCACAATTGGACCACAATGATAAATCACGCCCCCGCGCAATAGGCCTCGGAGTTCCTCGTACAGGGGGCGCTCACGTGCAGGCACCGCGTCGGTGTGGATAAACGTCTCGATCAGATACTTGTGGGCTGCATCCCGACCGGTGACCATCACGCCAGATAGGGACACCGTGTCGCTCACGTGGAGCGCGCGGATGTCTTGCTCGGAAATCGGTATCGTCAAGTCATAGGTTGCCATCGGACGTACCTCACCTTCTAATTAATGGGCAGGCGGAGCGACGCCCGTCGACAGGCCCAACACACGTAGGCCACACTCACGAAGTAGCAGGCGGGGAGTCGATGATAAGCCCCAATCTTGACGCCCAGGACAGTGGTCTTTCCCCCAAAACCCATGGGCCCGATCCCCAGCTCGTTGCACTCACGCAGCAGGCGCTCCTCCAACGCCGCCAGTTCCGAGACTGGGTTGACATCGTCCAGCGGGCGGAAAAGCTGCTCCTTGGCGTGCACGTAGCCAGCGCCACGGTCGCTGCCGATAGAGACCCCCAACATCCCCGGCGCGCATCCCTTTCCCTGCGCCTGATAGACCGCATCCAACACCACCCGCCGGACCCCCTCCACATCCCGCCCGGCCTGCAGGGAAACGTCTGGTAGTTTATGCTGCACGCTTACGTTTTCACTGCCTCCACCCTTGAGAAGCAGGTCCACCTGTATAGCATCCTTCTCCCACTCCTGGAAATGAAACGTGGGGAACCCCTCCCCCAGATTGTTTCCACTGTTGCGGCCTGTGAGAGGGTCCACGGCATTGGGCCGCAGATAGGTCCGACGCGTGGCCTCGGCCACCGCTTCCTCAATCTGAGCCCGCAGGTGGCGTGTGCTCACCTCCTGAGGATGGCGCACGTAGAATATAGGCACCCCTGTATCCTGACAGATAGGCGTAGAGTTGGCCCGGGCCAGAGCCACGTTCTCTAAGATCGTCTCCAGCGCCCCGCGGGCGGCAGAGCCTTGCTCCTCTCGCTCTCGCGCCGCCTGTAGCGCAGCCTCCACATCGACGGGCAGATCGGTAGATGCCCGACGGATCAATTCAACGAAAGATTCAAGCCAGTTGTCCACTTTGCCCCTCTTTCAACGCGCACAAACGCGCGCTCCCGGGCCACATGGGCCTGACGCTGCGTTCACCGCTTCTACAGGTGACCGGCACTTACGAAACCAGCCTATGGCGCGACCATTTCAGGGAGCATATCCCCCTTTGCCACCAGAATCAGCCGGACCGCAAGGTCAGTGCTGGTCACCTTGAGCTTCGATTGCCACACGCCCCTGCGCGAAAAATCAGGGGCGACACCCTCATTCAGTGAGTCGCCCCTACATCCATCTACATCACGGCTCAGGGATCGCTAGGTCAGGCGCCCCCAGCCCAGACAGCTTGAGATCCGGATGATTTTCCTGGATGATCTCATGGATGATCTGAGCATATTTGACCTTCACCCGCCCCCAATCGGCCAGCATGCCCTCGTCGACCCACGGCTTGTAGAGGGCCGCCCCCGTCGCGGCACACGCTGGGCCAGGTTCAATCTTGAAGTAGCATGGCGAACATACACGAGCCATCTCAGGAGCGTCGTAGAAACGCATGTAGCCACCAAAGGATTCAGTGATGATGATATGCAGATCAAGGGGAATGTCAACCGCCTGCCGAATAGCGGCGAACTGGGGTAGCGTCAGATCAGCGAGGGGGTTAAACGTCCCCGCCCCCAGCATCTGCAACACCTTGCCTCCGGCGGGATTGGCGTGGCCGGCATAGATGCTCACCTTGAAGACCACGTCCTCGGGAATGTCGCCATTCCTCTTCATTTCGTTGAGCAGCCACAGCTCCCCCTCATCCACTACCAAGAAGCCACGAAACCCAAGTTCAATGCAGGTCATAATATCGGTGATGGTCTGGTTCAGCCCCTGGGAACCCCGGCAACGAATACCCGACAGGGCTCCCTCAGGTGTGGCCAACTGTCGGCCGATGTCCCAACCTGCGCGGGGACCTGGAGTAAGGATCACCTCCATCCTGGCGTCGGCAGCCATGCGGGCAAAATCCTTTAATTCGGCCCTGTCCAACAGCGTCGCCCCCATGACCACCGAGATCAGACGGTGGATTGGAACGTCGCGCTTGGTCGCCTCGTCAATCACCGCCTCCAACACCCTCGGACGTTCCACCCCCGATACCTCCATGCGGTAATGCGCTCCATCGGGGAAGGTTTTGGTGCTGCTGGGCAAATGGTGGGCATCTCGACCAGGTATGCCCACCGCTTCCATCATTCTGCTGACTTCTTCCATACTCGGCATAGTTTTTCCTCCTATTCATTCCAGCTTTCTAGGATGGGGCTTGTGGGGGAGGCGACCCGGCCATTGTGAGTGGCGATACTGGCCCGTTCGGGCAGGGACACGGCTCAATCCGGGCCGGCGATCCATCGACCGTTCACAACAAAACAGCGCCGGCCCTCTGTATCTGTCGCCTCCCACACCTGCCCCCTAGGCTGCGCCAAGCGACCCCGCACAGTCACCGCTATGCGTCCCAACTGATCCCAGGCGGGCATAAACGCCTCGTTAGAGAAGTACTTGCTCACACCATCGTAGGCATCCACCAGATGCAGGCCGTCCTCATCGTAGCCGGTGACGATAAAGGTGTGTTGCCACTTCACCACGACAGAGACCTCATTATCGGAGGACACCCACGTCTCGACACCCGGCAACTGCATGTCATAGGTGGCCCAAACAATGACCGGCCTTCCAGCGGCCACCTCGGCCCTCAAGTCACGCAGGTCCAACTCACGACCGGCGTGGGCATCGAGCCCGAGGCTGCGCAAGGTGGCCGCGACCGGTCCAGCATAGACGCCATAGCCAACGGGGGGCATACTGCCCGCCGGGAGGTCCACATCGCCCAAAAACCCGCGCTGCGGATTGTCGGACTTGGGAAGACGGCGGAAGAAATCGTCCTCGTCAAACCTCACCCCCCAAAAGGCGGCCAGATCGGTCGCCGAGCGGGACTCGCAACTCAGGTTATGCTCCTGTGGATGCCCAACCACCCCTTCCACAGAAGCCACGGGCGGCGGTTCATCGGCGTAAAACGCCGCGAAAGCCGGTACCGGCGATCGCAGCCCTTGGAACAGGAGTAACGCGGCAATACAACCAATAACGGCCACGAGGGCCGTAAGAAAGGTGGGGCTCTGATCCCTCACAAGGCCTCCAGAGCATCCACGATCGCTCGGGCCTCCTCAACGGCCCGCGGGGCGGCGTCGAAGACCCCCTCTCCTCGCAGGTCCGCTTCCGTCAACTCGGGGTTGGCGGAGAAATAGCCCAACAAAGGCACAGGAGTACTGTCCTGCATAAAGGCCCAGTCACTCTCGCCGCGCACCTTGTTGCCCACTGCGTATACGCGATCGATGCCGATGTCTCGCGCTAAATCGCGCACACGCTCCGCCGTGGTCAGACTGCGCCGTCCCGGTTCGATAACCACCAGGAACGCATCCACCGCCTGGGCCGTGGCCCGGCCCAGGTGCTCCACGCCGGCCTCCATGTCCAGGATCATCATATCATCACGATAGAGCAAAAGGTGGGTGACCAAGGCCCGGAGTAATGCACTCTCAGGGCAGATACAGCCGCTGCCACCGGATTCGATGGTGCCCAGGCGGAGAAACCGAATTCCCCGATATGGGACGCTGAAACGGTCGGGAATGTCGTCCACGCGAGGGCTAAGGCTGAAGAAGCCACCCGAAGTGCCTGGTTTGGCCCCCGTGCGTTCGTAGATCAGGTCCTCCATCTCGGCCACCGGCGTGACCTGAGCGGCCAGATCGGAGGGCATACCTAACGCCTCTGCCAATCCACCGGCAGGGTCCGCGTCGATGGCAATCACGCTGCGCTCCTGTTCAGCGTAAATGTGGGCCAGAAGCGCAGCCAGGGTGGTCTTACCCACACCCCCCTTACCACTTATCGCGATTTTGTTCAACCGAGTCACAGTACCACCTTAGTCTTCACGTTCCCCTCCTGCTGCTCTGAGCTTCACACGCGAGAAGCTCCTGACTGCCCCTAGAACCAGTGTATCACAGACGCCACTCGCACGCCAATCTTGTCATGGCAACGCCATCTCGACGAACTGGGTCAGATCTAG
>Ga0180432_10009346_pt1 | contig 11973 bp, 7 predicted proteins | sample SS_ome_10_FD_132414 | JGI IMG/M metagenome (GOLD analysis project Ga0180432, IMG submission 132414) | Hypersaline lake sediment archaeal communities from the Salton Sea, California, USA - SS_1_MS_2 metaG | ecosystem: Environmental > Aquatic > Non-marine Saline and Alkaline > Hypersaline >...
CGCACGGCAACAGCCTGCACGACGAGGTCGACACCAGATCCCGGGCGAAGTTCGAGAATCTCTTGGCGGAGTTGTAGCCCATCGACCGGATCGCGCCATGAGTGTGCGTGTCCTGATTGGTCCCGCGGGATCCGGGAAGACTCACCGCTGCATGGAAGCGCTGCGCGCCCGCGAGCGGCAGGGGAAACGTGCGCTCCTCATCGTCCCTGACCAGTTCACCTACGCCGCCGATCGCCTTTTGCTCGACGATCCCACGCTCGCCGGAGTGCGCCACGTGCGCGTCATGAGCTTCGGTCGCTTGGCCCACCAGCAGGCCACGGGTGCCGAGCCGATCCTCTCCGAGCAGGGCCGGCGCCTGCTCCTGCGGCGCGTCTTACACCAGGCCGACCCCGAGGCGTTGGGGCCGCTGCGCGGCGTGCGCGGCGCGCTGGGCCTGGTCGACGTTCTGGCCGGCACGGTCAAGGAGATCAAAGGCATCGCGGGCGCCGATGCGGCGGCGCGGCTGGCGGCGGCCGGCGGGGATTCAGCCAAGGCAGCGGCCGTATCGCATCTGATCGCCTCCTACGATGCGGAGCTTGCCCGCGTCCGCCATCTCGACCCCGAGGAGTGGATCCATCAGGCCGCCGCCCATCTCGCGCGCACGGGAGGCGGATGGGCGGGAGAGATGGTCTGGGTCGATGGGTTCGCGAGCTTCACACCGGCCGAGAAGTGCCTGCTCGAAGCGCTGGCGGCCGTCGCCGGCGAGCTGACGGTCACCCTCTGCGCCGATGCCGAGGAAGCGGCACACATCCTGGCCGGAGCCGACGAGGCCGCCCGCGCCGGGCTCTCTCCGACCTCGAACGAGTTCCTCGTTCGCTGGCGCTGCCGTCTGAGCCGTCCCGCGTTCCTCCCCACCTTGCGTACCCTCCTTTACCTGAGCGAGCGCCTCCCCGGTTCCGTGAAGCTCGATCCGATCCCCAGTACGTCCCCACCCCGCTTCACTCCGCGGTCCGCGCTCGCCGATCTCGAGGCGCTCCTCTTCCGAACCGCGGAGAGCGCGCCCCCGCGGCCGCGCGGCCCCAGGCTGCGGTGCGCGCCCCACCCCTATCACGAGGTGCTCGGCTGGGCGCGAGCGGTCGACCGGTGGACACGGTTGGACCCCGAGCCCATCCGCTATCGGGACGTCGCCATCCTGATCCGCGACCTGGAGCGCTATCGCCCCCTGGTCCTCGAGATCTTCCGCCGGTTCGGGATCCCGGTCTTCATCGACGAGCGAAGGGATGTGACCGCCCACCCGGCGGTCCGGCTTGCCGTCGGTGCCCTGGCGCTCGCATCATCCGGCTGGACCCGGGAGGCGGTGCTCGATGTGCTCCGCAATCCGCTCCTGGGTCTGGCGCCCGGGTCGGTCGATCGGATCGAGAACCTCGCCCTCGAGTACGGCATCGAATACGAGCGCTGGTGGCAAACCGACTGGAGGGTCCCTCCCCTGCCCGGGCGCGAGGTGGAGGAAGACGGCGCCGATCCCGAGCCCTCCGACCGGACGGGACGTCGCCGGCAGCTGGCGGCGGCCGAAGCGCGCGCGGCCATGGCCCGCGTCCTCGGCCCGCTGCGGACCTTCACCACCACCTGGGATGCCGGGGAGATCGGTTTTCCGGAGGGGGCGGAGGCGCTGCGCCGCCTGCTCGATACCTTCGGAGCCACCGAGGCACGCGGTTTCCCGACGTGGAGCGAGGAGGAAACCCGCCGCATCGCCGAGCTGCTGCTGGAGACCCTGCACACCGGATGTGAGCTCCTGGGCGACCCTCCCGTCACCGCCGCGCTCTTCACCCGGCTGCTCAAGGATGCGCTCGCCTCCTCCACCCTCGGACTGACGCCGCGCAGCCTCGATGCGGTCACCGTCGCCGAGCCGCGCCGTTCACGGGTCAACGAGGTGCGGCGGGTTATCCTGGGGGGGCTCGACGCGGAGAGCTTCCCGCAGGCCCATACGCAGGATCCGCTCTTCGGAGACGCCGAGCGCGAGCAGCTGGCGGCGGGGGGGATGCCGCTGGTCTCCCCCGTGGCGGTGCAGGTGGAGGAAGACCCCTACCTCTTCTACATCGCGTGCACCCGCGCGCGCGAGGCGTTGCACCTGACCTATGCCTCGGATGCTTCGCGAGAGGCTTCGCCCTACTTGCTGGAGGTGGAGCCCGAGGTCGAAGAGCCCGAGGCATGCGGACTGCCCGATTGTCAGCGCCCCGTGGAGATTGCGACCGCCCTCACCGACACGCTCCGGGCCCTACCCTCCGAAGAGCGCGATGGATTCGCCGAGCAGGTCCGCGGGCACCTTCCCGGGGCGACGGAGGCGATCGGTCGCGCCGTCCATTGCCTGGGGCGGATCGAAGCGCCGTTGGCGGATCGGATCGATCCCGACCTGGTGGCGGCGGTCTTCCCGGGGGGGACGTTGGAGGCTTCGGCGTCACGCCTGCAGACCTTCTCCGAGTGCCCCTTCAAGCACTTCGCGCAGCGCATGCTCCTGCTCGAGCCGCGGCCACGTCCCCCCCTCTCGCCCCTCTCCACCGGGAGCGCCGCTCACGAGGCCTTGCACCGGTTCTTCACGGAGCGTACGAAAGCGCGCGAGCCGGCCGAAGACCTCTCGTGCATCCGCGAGATCTTCCGCTCGCTCGCCGGTGAAGAGGCCTTTCGCATCTTCCAGAGTGATCCCCCGAGCGCGTACCGCTGGTCTCGGACCGGACACAACCTGGAGCTGTTCGTTCGCAACGAGCTGCGGAGGCTGCGGCAAAGCGCGTTTCGCCCCCGGGCCCTGGAACTCGCCTTCGGATTACCACCCGATGAGACCGCCGCGCCCCGCACGGCGCATCTTGGCGATCGCGACCTCGATCTGGACCGACTGCCGCCGCTCGAGATCCCGGTCGAGGCGGGGGGGAAGACCTGGCGCGTCCAGCTGCGTGGGCGGATCGACCGGCTCGACATTGCCGAAGGACCCGACGGCCGCTTGCAGGCGGTGGTCATCGACTACAAGCAGGGATCGGCCCGGCGCTCGCTCGCGCGGGACCTCGACCTGGGATTGAGCCTACAGGCCGCGGCCTATCTGATGGCGGTCGAGGAGATCCTGGGGCTGGTGCCCGCGGGGTGTTTCTACTACTCGCTGCGACCTCGAACCTGGGAGGCGGGCAGCCGCCCGGACGACGCCAACCCGCAGCGGTTCACGTTGCGGGGTTTTTTTGCCCCGGAGACGCGGAACCGGATCGACCCGGAGGGAGCGTTCTTGGGTGCCCGTCCGAGCGGCAGGGTGGATATGCCCTCGCTTCTGGATCGGGTCCGGACTCAAATCGCCCATCTGGCGTCCGGCATTCTGGAAGGATCGATCCGCCCCTACCCCGCGGGGACGATCAGCAATCTCCCGTGCCGCTTCTGCGACTACGACACCGTGTGCCGATTCGATCGCAGGCGCCATCCGGTGCGCCAGGAGGTTCGCGATGACCGAGCGTAACCGTCCCACACCGGAGCAGGATCTCGCCATCCGGATCGAGGCGCCCGATGTGCTCGTCTCGGCCAGTGCCGGAACGGGCAAGACCAAAACGATGGTCGATCGCGTGCTCCACGTCCTCCGGGGAGGCACACCGCTCGACCGCTTGCTGGTCATCACGTTCACGCAAAAAGCGGCCGAACAGCTCAAGCGCCGGCTCTTGCAGGCGTTCGCGCGCGATGTCGAGCTGCGGGCGGAGCGGCTCCTCTTGCCGCAATCGTACGTAACGACCATCGACGCGTTCTGCGCCCGGCTGCTGCGGGAACACTCGGTCGACGCCGGCATCGATCCCGGGTTCCGCGTCCTGGCACCGCCGGAGGATGAGCTGGCGATCGAGTCGATCCTGGATGACCTCTTCCACCACTGGTATCAGGGGCAACCGGAGGACGCCGATTGGGGAGGGATCGCGCCGCGCGGAAGCCGAGCCCACCACGAGTTTCTGCGCCTGATCGAGCAGTGCGGCGTGCGCGAGGACCGAGAACTCCTGCGGCGCGAGCTCACCACTCTCCTGCGGCTCTGCCGCGTACACCCCGATCCCGAGGGCTTCATCGAACATCTCCGTCAAGGGCTGGATGCCGATCCTCCCCCCTTCTGGGCGCCCTTCTCGTCCGTGGTCAGGGGCGCGTGGTTCGAAGGTCGCGACGCGTACCGGCAGATGTTGGACCGCGCCGACCGCGACTTCCCCGACGCGTCGTTCGGCAAGCATCGGACGGCCCTGGCCCATATGGACGCGGCGCCCCCCCCGTGGGATGCGCCTCGCGAAGCGTGCCCCACGCTCGATGAGATCGTGGCGCTGCGCGACCACCTGGAGCAAACCGGTCTGGTCGAATCGATCGCCCCCTGGAAACTCGGGTGGCCGCGCATGCCGAACCGGACCACCCCGCTCAAGCCCTTCAATGAGCGGGCCAAGAAGCTGCTCGGCCCCGACGGCCCCCTCGCCTGGTTGCCGGAAGTTCCGCTCGAGATCACCGAGCAGGTCCGCGCATCACGCCCCACGCTGGAAACCGTGCTCGCCCTTCTCGAGCAAAGCCATCAGCGCTATCAGACCTACAAGAAGGACCGAGGGTTCCTCGACTTCTCCGATCTCGAGCTTCTCGCCCGCCGCCTTCTATACCATCCGCCGTCCGGTCTCCTCGAGCGCTTCGACATGGTGATGGTCGATGAGTTCCAGGACGTGAACCGGCTGCAGAACGACATCATCCGCCGCCTCCGCCCCGCCCGCGGGCGATTCCTGGTCGGTGACCTCAAGCAGTGCATCTACCAGTTTCGCCTCGCCGACCCGGCGGTCTTCCGCGACCTCTTCCGCGGCGCCCGCATCCTGGTCCCGGGCGAAGAAGCCAGCGGGGCCCAGCGCGCCCGCATCTACCTGTCGACCAACTTCCGCTCGCGGCATCCGGTGCTGCAGGCGGTCAACACGATCTTCAGCTACCTCTTCACCCCCCGGATGCTGGGCGGCGACTACGAGGCCGAGGCGCTGCGCCATCGCGGCTCCCCGGCGGCGGATTCGAAACCTCCCCGCCTCGGGGATCGGCCGCCGGACGAGGGCGTCGATCGTCCGGGCTGGGCGCCGGTCGAGTTCCACCTGGTCGGCGGTTTGAGCAAGACCGAGCCGCGGGCATCCGACCGGCGACTGGCAACCGAGGCTCGGGTCGCCGCCAGGCGCATCCGGCAGTTGAGGGAAGAAGGATTCCAGGTGCCGGACGGGGAGAAAAAGTGGCGGCCGATGCGCTTCAGCGACGTCGCCATCATCCTCCGCAGCCCCGGCCCTACCGGCGAGCCCTACGCCCGCGTGCTTCGGGAAGAGGGAATCCCGGTCGACTTCGGCGGGCTCGACTTTTTCGAGCGCCCCGAGGTCCGCGACGCGCTGAACCTGATGCGCATCCTGAACAACGCGCACGACGACATCGCGCTGGCCGCCGTCCTCCGATCCCCGGCCGCCGAGTTCAGCGATGATGATCTCCTGCGCGTGCATCTGGCCTATCCCCGCAGCCTCTCGCTGTTGTCCGCCGTGCGGGGAACAGCCACGGGAAGGACGGATGCGTGGAGCGGCCAACCGGGGGAGCTCCCGGTGCCGGAGGTGAGGGATCGTTGCCGCCGGTTCATCGAACGATTCGATGCCTGGCGCGAGCTGGTCCAGGCCGGTGATCTCGCCACCTCGATGACCGAGATCATGGACGGCTCGGGACTGCTCGAAGCCACCGCGGCGCGGGAAGGAGGCACCGAGTGCCTCGGTCACCTGGAAGAGCTTCTGATGATGGTGCGCGCCTACTGCCGCGAGCACCACCACGGGCTGCCCGGCTTGATCCACCACCTGGAGGGGATCTCGGCGGCCGACCTGAAGCGCGAGACGCTGGCCGAAGACCCGTCCTCCGGCGATGCGGTGCGGATCCTCTCGCTCCATAAGTCGAAAGGGCTCGAGTTCCCGATCGTCATCGCTTCCCTCCTGGGGCGGGGCTTCAACCTCCGCGACGCCTCCGACCACCTCCTCACCGGACCCGACTGGATCGGCGTCGACCTCTTCGATCCCCAAACCTACGCCAAGACCCGCACGGTCGCTCACCACACCCTCTCGCATTTCAGCCGCCGGCAGACCGTGGAAGAGGAGATCCGCATCCTCTATGTCGCCATGACCCGGGCCGAGGAGAAACTGATCCTCACCGGGGCGATCGAATCGAAGATGGAGACGGCGATCGATCGCGCTCGGCTCTGGCAGGGACCAGAGCCGCCCAGTGACGAGCTGTTGCTCGAGGCCGGCTCGCCTCTGACCTGGATCCTCGGCGTGATGGCGCGTTGCGGTTGGCTGGACGCCCTGAAGACGCCCGGCAAGCCCATCCGCTGCGCGCCGGCGCTTATCATCCAGCATCATGCCGTCGAGGAGGTGGCGCCCGCCGGCGAGACGCTTCCCGTTCCCGCGCCCGGGGCGGCGGCGCTTGCGAATCTAGACCTGGCTCGCCTGGCCGAGAGGCTCGAGAGGCGATACGCCCACGAAGAGGCGACCCGCTGGCGAGGCAAGTACTGGGTAACCGAGATCAAGCGGCTCATCGATCAGGCCACGGCGAGAGAAGAGGTGGAGGCGGGAACCTCCTGGCGCGAGCCGCCCGCGTTCGATGCCGCCGAGGAGGGCACGTGGCTTCACACTGTGCTCGAATCGATCGATTTGACCTGCGCCCACACGACGGAGGTGCTCGAGCGAGCGCGCGACTTGGCCCGGGCGGGACGGGTGCCCGCTGAATGGGTGAACGAGAAGTCGGTTGCACCGATCGTCGAGTTCCTCGCCTCGGAGCTGGCCGCCGAGATGCGCGCGCGGCGGGGCACGCTGGAGCGGGAGGTGAGCTTCAGCCTCAAGCTCTCACCCGAGCGGCTCGGCGCGGTATGGCCCGACGCCCGCGCGCTCGGCGAGGGGGAATACATCCTGGTCCAGGGGCAGATCGATGCCTTGTGGCGCCGGGAGGACGGAAGCTATAGAGTGCTCGACTTCAAGAGCGACGCGGTTCGCGACGATGCCGCCATCGCCTCCCGCGTCCGGTCCTATCGCCCGCAGATGCTGCTCTACCAGGAAGCGGTCCGCTCGCTTTGGAAGGCAGATCGTGTGGATGGATGGCTCTACTTCCTCCGCCCCTCGCGGGCGGTGCAGCTTTCTTGAGGGAGGATGTCGATGATATCGGACGTGCTGGTCGTGGGGCCCATTCAGGCGAACTGCTACGTGCTCGGCTGCCCGGAGACGAAGGAAGCGTTGGTGGTCGATCCGGGAGGGGACCCGGACATCGTCGCCTCGACCCTCGCCGACCATGGCCTGAAACCCGTGATCTACTTCCACACCCACGGGCACCTTGATCATGTGGGTGCAACTTCGGTGCTCAAAGAACGTCTGGGGGGCGAGATCCTCCTTCACCAGGCCGATCAGGTTCTCTATGAGAGGGCGCCCGAATCGGCGCTCGGCTTCGGGATCGAGCTGCCGCCGGTGGCCCCCGTGGACCGTTTCATCGAGGAGTCGATACCCGTCACCTGGGGGCGGTACGAGGGCAGCGCCATCCACACCCCGGGCCATAGCCCCGGCGGCGTCTGCCTTCGGATCGGGGCGCGGGTCTATTCGGGCGATACCCTCTTCCGGGGGAGCATCGGCCGCACCGATCTGCCGGGGGGATCGTACGAGGAACTGATGACCTCGATCCGGGTGAAGCTGCTCACCCTGCCGGACGAGACCCTTGTGCTTCCCGGCCACGGGCCGGCGACCACGATCGGGCAGGAGAAGAAGACCAATCCATTCCTCCAGGGACCTTAGCGAGGAGGCCGACGACGTGAGAAACGAACGGATCCATGCTCGACTGGGAGAATTGACTCAGGAGTTGACGCGCAGCTACGGGCGGGGCCCGCTGCCGGCGCACAATATCGAACCCCCCTACGCCCTTCCCTCCCGGAAGGTGGTCATCGCGCTCCTGATGCGCCTCTTCGAGGCATTCTTCCCCGGGTTCTTGGGGAAACAGTACCTGACGCGCGAAAACGTGTACTTCTACATCGGTGCGCTGCTGGACGAGGTGGCCGAGGGGCTCAGTGAGCAGATCTACGCCGCGCTGCGCCATGAGGACACCCCGGTCGCGCGGGACCACGACGAGTGCCGCCGGTTCGCGGAGGAGTCCGTGCTCCGTCTGCTCGAGAAGCTCCCCGATCTGCGGCACCGTCTGATCAGGGATGTGGAAGCCGGCTTCGACGGCGATCCCGCCGCCAAGAACTTCCACGAGGTGATCTTCAGCTACCCAGGTCTGGTCGCGGTGGCAACCTATCGCGTCGCCCACGAGCTGGAGGTCGCCAAGGTCCCGATCCTGCCGCGCATCATGACCGAGTGGGCTCACTCGCGGACCGGGATCGACATCCACCCGGGCGGGCAGAGCGGAGCGCGCTTCTTCACCGAGCACGGCACCGGGGTCGTCATCGGCGAGACCTCGATCATCGGCGACAACGTGAAGCTCTATCAGGGCGTCACCCTGGGCGCGCTCAGCTTCCCCAAGGACGAACGGGGAAAACTGATCCGCGGTCTGCGGCGCCATCCCCAGATTTGCGACAATGTCGTGATCTACTCGGGGGCGACAATCCTGGGCGACGTGACGATCGGCGAAGGTTGTGTGATCGGAGGCAACGTCTGGCTCACGCAATCGGTCGACGCGCACACGAAGGTGATCAATACACCCCAGATCCCCGATTTCCAGCGGGGCAAGTCGAAAGGGAAGGGGGAAGCCTGATGCGGATCCATGACTCCATTCTCGATACGATCGGAGAGACGCCGCTGGTGAGGGCGCCCCGCTTCTCGGAGGGGCTGGGGGCCGAAGTGGTCTTCAAGCTCGAGTCGTTCAATCCCCTCTCGAGCGTCAAGGACCGCCCGGCGCGCGCCATGATCGAGGATGCCCTCACCAAGGGGCTCATCAAGGAAGGAACCACGGTCATCGAGCCGACGAGCGGGAACACGGGAGCCGCCCTCGCGCTCGTCTGCGCCGCCAAGGGGATCAAGCTCGTCATCACCATGCCCGAAACGATGTCGATCGAGAGGAGGAAGATCATCGAGGCCCTCGGAGCCGAGGTGATCCTGACCGAAGGGGCCCGCGGGATGAAGGGCGCGATCGCCAAGGCGGAGGAGCTGCGCGACCAGATTCCGGATGCCATCATCGCCGGGCAATTCGTGAACCCCGCCAACCCCGACATCCATCGGCGCACCACGGGCCCCGAGATTTGGCGGGATACGGGAGGCGCCGTCGACGTCCTCGTAGCCGGCGTTGGAACGGGCGGCACGCTGACCGGCACGGGGCGCTACCTCAAAGAAAAGAAGCCATCGCTCAAGGCGATCGCCGTCGAGCCCGAGGACTCCCCCGTCCTCTCCGGTGGACAACCCGGTCCGCACAAGATCCAGGGCATCGGCGCGGGGTTCGTTCCCCAGATCCTCGACATCTATGTGATCGACGAGACCATCCAGGTCTCGAACGACGATGCGCTCGAGACCGCCCGCCGGCTCTGTCGCGAGGACGGGCTCATGGTGGGGATCTCATCGGGCGCGGTGGCCTGGGCGGCCCGCCAACTCGCCGAACGGGACGAGTTGACGGGACAGATGATCGTCGCGGTGCTCGCCTCCCATGGCGAGCGGTACCTTTCCACCGAGCTCTACGGGTAGCCCGCATGCCCGCGTCGCGTGAGACCGGGGGCGTGCAGCTTTCCGCCCTCACCCGGCTCTGGGACGCGGCGAGCGTGATGAGACGCTTGCCGCCCCCCACCCCCGCCGTCTCGATCCTCCCCTTCTGGGGCCTCTACGATCTCCGGCTTCTCGACATCCGTACCGAGACCGACTTCCTGCGCCGTCACATCCCCGAGGCGTGTTCCATACCGCATGATGATCTCGATGCGCGAACCTATGAGCTGCCGCCCAAGTGGCGCCGGTTGATCGTCGCGGACTCGCGACCGGTGGCCGCGCGGGAGATCACGGGCCGGCTTCGCGCCAAAGGCTGGCGGGGAGCGGTCGCCCTGCAAGATCCAGTCGAGTCGTGGCCCGGGCCGTGGGAAAGCGGCCCCGCGCGGCGGACGCTGTGGGAGCCGGCGCCGGTGGTAGTGGACTGGGGAGCGCGGCTGCCCGTCGGACGCCTGCTCGATCTCGGGTGCGGCTCGGGGCGGGATGCGGTCTACCTCGCGCAGTTGGGGCACGAGGTCACGGTGGTCGATCGCCTGGGGGATGCGCTGGAGAAGGCGGAGGCGTTGGCCGCGCGCGCGGACGTCTCGCTCGAGCTCCACGAAATGGACCTTCGGCACGAGCGGCCCGAAGCGGCAGAGGGCTTCGATGCGATCCTGATGCTGCGCTTTTTCGAGCGATCGCTCCTACCGTGGATTGCGAGCGCCCTGCGTCCCGGCGGAATCCTGGTGCTCGAGACCTTTGCCGATGACGCGGAGGGCCCGGGCCCCCGACGACCTCGATGGAAGCTGGGGCGGGGGGAAGCACTGAAGGCGCTCGGGCAGAACGTCGCCTTCGAGGTGCTCGAGTCCTTGGAGCGGACGGATCCCAGCGGGGTCACCGTTGCTCGGTTGGTGGTCCGGAAGGCCCCGTTTGAGACAGGCCACGATGGGAGCGAGTGAGAAGAACACCCGCGGAAAGAGAGCGAGAGCGATTCACCTCGAGTGAGCACACGCCCCCGGAGGGATTGGATCCGGGGACCCAAGATGGTAAGCTTACCTTGACTGGCGATTCCCAAGCCTGTGATCCCGAGCGCGTCGATTCTCACGGTAGACTTCCCTGCTCAGTTCCTCGTGATCGGGAAAGGGGATACGCGATGAGAGTCTCACGTCTCGCCCCTCTGCTGGCACTCACGCTGGTTTTTTGGGGTCTCATTCCGTGTGCAGCCTCGAGCTTCTTCGACGGCGAATTCCTCGAAGAAAACTGGGAGGTTACACTCACCATGGTGGGCAACGGCGGGGCCGCGACCGTCGTCACCGAGCCCGCCGGGGGAGTCCCCGGCGCGTACCGGCAGTTCCGAATCTGGGTGAATCCCTTCGCACCGGGGAGCGATGAAGCGCGTGTTTTTGTCCTCCACCGCCGGATCGGGTCCGTCTACGACCCGGGCATCGAAGGCCGGATCGATTTCGTCGACTACGCCGAGGACGCGATCCTCTTCTGCGGCAGTGGCCAAGGGCAAACCACCGGCCCCTGCCTCTGGCAGGACGGCAACGTCTACTTCATCGGTTTCCCAATTGGCACTCCCTCCTCATGGACCCACCTGGAACTGACGGGACAAGCCGAGGAGGACTTCGTCCTGGTCGATCCCTCGCGACCCGAGGGGTTCGATCCCAGTGTCCACCCCGACTTCTCCAGCGACGGATCGCCGATCGAGATCGGATTCTGGCGAGGGAAGGGAACGTGGGGCGCGATCTACAACACGCTCGCCGGTCTCGACAATTGGCGGGTCTCGATCAACGGAGCGGCAGACGTCGAGGAGGCCGACCTCGCCACCCCAGCGACATGGATCGGCTGTCAGCCCAATCCATGCTCGGGGGTAGGCTCGATTCGCTTCCGGATCGGGGACGCCGGGCCGATCGCCCTGAACATTTTCGATGCGTCGGGGAGAAGGGTCGGCGGGACGCATTGCCGGCATTGCGGCCGGGGACGGCACGTGCTGCCGTTGACGGCCATCGATGATGGAGGGTCGCCACTTCCGTCTGGAGTGTACCTCGTCCGCCTCGACACCCCGGTGGCGTCGGCCACCACGCGGATGATCGTCCGTCACCCGTGAGAGGGTTCTTCCGGGTACCGCTGGGGTGCTTGTCTGTTGGCGACAGATCTGACAGCATGCCTCGGACGAGGACGAGATTGTTGATTGCACACAGTGTGTAATCAACAGTCTCTGCACCCGGGAGAAGTCCGCCATGGCCCTGATCGAGATCGATCCCGCCTTGGTCCATGAGATCCGTCTTGCCATCTTTCAATGTCAAGGTCTGACGGC
>Ga0180432_10009348_pt1 | contig 11972 bp, 7 predicted proteins | sample SS_ome_10_FD_132414 | JGI IMG/M metagenome (GOLD analysis project Ga0180432, IMG submission 132414) | Hypersaline lake sediment archaeal communities from the Salton Sea, California, USA - SS_1_MS_2 metaG | ecosystem: Environmental > Aquatic > Non-marine Saline and Alkaline > Hypersaline >...
CCTGACGAATCCGTTTGGAGCCTCCTTACGGTATAGCGCAACCCTCGAGAAGAACAGGATGTACGTGGGGATACCCGTCAAGATGAACGATCGGATTGTCGCCGTGATTCGGAGTTCCATCCCGGTAAACCCCATAGAAGATATTCTCAGCACTGTCCAGAACAATATCCTCTTAGTAGGGCTTATCATAGCAGCCTTTGCCGCCTTTCTCAGTCTGCTTGTCTCCCGGCGTATCGCCCGCCCCATCGAACAGATCAAGAAATGGGCGGAATCCATCGCCCGAGGTGAATTCCGTGTGATGGCATCAGCAGGCGAAACAGAAGAAATCAGAGGTCTTTCGGAAGCCATGAATACGATGGCCGGGGAGCTCCGTTACCGCATGGACACCGTTATACGCCAGCGAAACGAGATAGAGACCATGCTCTCGAGCATGATTGAAGGTGTTATCGCAGTCGATACCGAAGAACGCGTTATCAGCATGAATCAAGCTGCCGCGCGCATGTTCGCCAGTGATCTTTCAAGGGTTCAGGGACGGAGCATCCAGGAGGTGATCAGAAACACCGTGCTCCACCACTTTGTAAGAGAGGCCTTATCAAGTGAGCAGCCGATTGAGAGGGACATAGTGGTGTATTCTGAGGGCGAACAGATTCTTAACGGACACGGCACCACCCTCAAAGATGCGGATGGAAATCGTGTGGGCGCGCTCATCGTTTTAAACGATGTTACTCGTCTTTGGAGGCTTGAGAACATTCGACGGGATTTTGTTGCCAATGTCTCCCATGAGATAAAAACCCCAATCACCACCATTAAGGGATTCGTGGAGACACTTCGGGATGGGGCGGTGCATAACCCTGAGGATCTGGAGCGATTTCTTGGTATTATCGAAAAGCACGTGGATCGCCTTGAGGCAATCATTGAAGACCTGCTCAGCCTTTCTCGTATTGAGCGCGATATGGAAGGCGAGCAAGTCACCCTTGAAGAGCGCCGTCTAAGGGATGTGTTGCTCACAGCAATACAAGTGTGCGAGTTCAAGTCAGCCCCCAAAGGGATCGTGGTGGAGCTTTCGTGCAATGAAGAACTGGTGGCGCGAATAAACCCAGAGCTTTTCGAGCAGGCGGTGGTCAACCTCCTTGACAACGCCATTAAGTACAGCAAGAAAGGCGGTACGATCCAGGTCAAGGCCACTCAAACTGACTCGGAAATCATAATAAGCGTGACCGACCACGGTTGCGGCATTGAAAAGGAGCACGTGCCGCGCATCTTTGAGCGCTTCTACCGTGTAGATAAGGCACGAAGCAGGGACATGGGCGGCACCGGCCTTGGACTTGCCATCGTCAAGCACATAGTCCAGGTGCATGGCGGCCGTGTCTCAGTGGAAAGCACGCCTGGAAAAGGAAGCGTATTTTCAATCCACCTTCAAACACCCTAGCGCTCTCGCTCCATATAGCCTTTCTCTGTACTCGCCTTCACAAAATATAGTATAGTTGAAAATGATGGTCTCGTAAAAAGTCCCGGACGGTCATTGCGAGGCGCGAGGCGCCGTGGCAATCCCCTGGGAGATTCAAAAGCTTATGAGATTGCCGCGCTTCGCCCCGCCTGCCATCTGGCGGGCAGGTCGCAATGACAAATCGGCCTTTTTCGCTCTTTTTACGAGTTCATCAAAAATGGAACGCCGCAATTCGGTGACCTGAACTCCGAAACAGGATCTTTTTCTATGGAGGTGAAAATGGCTGATAAAGCGGTCTTTCAGACGGATAAGGCAGCGGTGACCGGGGGGCCATATTCCCAGGCAATCATTCACAACGATCTTATCTACCTTTCAGGCCAAGGACCAATAGATCCCCTGACAAACCAGGCTGTGCTTGGCACCATTGAGCAACAAACGGAACTGACGCTGGAGAATATCCGCATTATTCTGGAGGAAGCCGGCTCTTCCCTCAGCAAGGTATTACAGGTGACCGCATATTTGGTTAATATGAGGGAATACGGTCGGTTCAACGAGGTATACAGGAGGTACTTTTCCGAAAACCCTCCGGCAAGATCATGCATCCAAGCAGCCAGGCTGCCCTTTGACGTTCGCGTTGAGATGGATGCTATCGCCTCTATCTGATGTGTGTTCCTCATCCTAACAGGATTCTAACAGAAGCATACTGGAATTCCGGATCATAAATGATTACCTTTTTGCGACTTGCAAAACCGTATAGTAGCAATCCCCGAGTATACCGATGTCTTCGGCAGAACCAAACCCATCTGTGATGGAGTACAATGAACATGAATAGAGCAAACAGGAAAACGAGAATTTTGCGGTTCATTTGGGGGGTTATTCCCTGGATGATAGTAGCCCTTGTTGTGGCCTTTATTGTGATTATGGGCGGCCGGATCACAGAAAAAAGGGCCAATCTGGAGAAGGCTAAAAAGGATGCCCTCAAGAAAGAGGTGCCCGCCGTGCGCGTCATCACCCTAACTCTTAAGCCACGGCGTCTCGTAGATGCAATCAATCTGCCAGCCGAGGTGGAAGCCTATGAGGAGATATGGGTCAAATCAGAGGTTCCAGGACAGGTAATCGATCTCCGGGTCAAGGAAGGGCAAATAGTGGAGAGAGGGCAGGTCCTTATGAAACTCGACGACCGTGACTTTCGGGCGCGGCTGGCCCGCATAGAGGCCAACTACAGTTTGGCCAAAGTCAATTACGACCGAATCAAGGCATTGGTGACAAAGAATCTCGCCGCCCCTACCAAGCTTGACGAGATCGAGGCCCAGCTCAAAGAATTAACTGCCCAGCGCAACGAGGCCGAGCTGGCACTCAGCCGAACCAGTATCACCGCTCCGCTTTCATCGCTCCTCAATGAGATAAAGGCCAAAAAGGGGGATTACGTAGGTATCGGAGACCCCGTGGCCCAGATCCTCGAGATAGATGTTGTCAAGGTGAGGGTGGGAGTGCCCGAAAGCGACGTGGCTGCCATCTTCGACCTTGAGCAGGCTGATGTAATCATCGAGGCCTTGGAAAAACGCAGGGTAAAAGGGGAAAAAATCTTTCTTTCAAGACAACCGAGAACCCTTGCCCGGCTTTTTGACCTGGAGCTCAAGGTCCCAAATCCCGGGGAACAAATACTGCCCGGTATGTTTGCCCGGGTGGAGCTTGTCAAGCACGTGTACAACAGAGCACTGGCAGTGCCCCTGTATGCTGTGATTACGCAAGGTGACAAGCGTTTTGTCTTTAGCGAAAAAAACGGTCGTGCTGAGAAAAGGGAGGTCACCCTGGGCACCCTGATCGGCTGGGAGGTTCACGTTACCTCTGGATTGAAGGCCGGGGAAAAGCTCATTGCTGTTGGTCACCGCCTCCTGGATGACGGCCAAGCAGTAGAGGTAATCCAGAACGTCGATAATCCAAACGAGATCCTGAAGTCATGAGGATTCCAAGAACAGCGGTCAACAAAAGGATAAGTGTGGTCGTCCTGGCCATTATCATCACTATATTCGGATACATGGCCTACAACTCCCTGCCCCGTGAGTCGGCCCCGGATATTACGATACCGTATATCTACGTGTTGACCCGCTATCCTGGTGTAGCTCCGCAGGATATAGAACAATCAATTACCATCCCCATAGAGAAAAAGCTCAAGGGCCTGGAGGCGGTCAAGGAAATCAGATCCTCAAGCACCGAGGGCATCAGCTCCATCGTGATCGAGTTCGTGGCCGGAACCGATATCGAGGAAGTTCTTATCAAGACCAAGGACAAGGTGGACCTCGCAAAACCGGACCTTCCGGCCGACCTCGAGGAAGACCCCGAGGTAATTGAAATTAACTTCGCCGAGCTCCCCATCGTCGTGCTCTCCCTATCCGGGCCGGAAGGACTGGTGAGGCTCAAAGAAATCGCCGAGGATCTTCAGGATGACATCGAATCCATTCCCGGTGTTCTTGAGGCCGAGGTCACGGGCGGACTTGACCGGGAAATCAGGGTTGAGCCTGACCCAGATAAGCTCGCCTATTATGGGCTCTCCATCCTGAGCCTGCAGGATGTGATTGCCAAGGAAAACCAGAACGTATCCGGCGGAGCCATTCGGATGGGTGATGGCCGATTTCAACTCCGCGTTCCCGGTGAGTTCCAGAGCCCCGAGGAGATCTATGGTCTCATCGTAGGCCTTCACAACGGTAGACCCGTGTACCTCAAGGATGTGGCGCGTGTGAAGGACGGGTTCAAAGACGAGGAAGGCCGGTCGCGCCTGAACGGCCACGAAGCAATCAACATTGCGGTTAAGAAGCGGGCCGGAGAAAACGTGATCCGTATCTCAGAGCAGATTGACACTTTAATAGAAGAGCAAAAGGCCACCTGGCCTGCAGGGGTCAGGGTAACTAAACTCATGGACCATGCAAAGGATATCCGTATCATGGTGGCCGACCTGGAGAACAACCTCGTCACCGGTTTGATCCTGGTCATCATCGTTCTGTTTTTCGTCATGGGCGTACGGAATGCCATACTCGTGAGCCTTGCCATACCCTTCTCCATGCTCATATCCTTTATGGTGCTGAGCGCATTGGGCATTACACTTAATATGATAGTCCTCTTCTCCCTCACTCTTGCCCTGGGCATGCTCGTTGATAACGCCATCGTCATTGTTGAGAACATTTTCCGGTATATGGAGCAGGGAGTACCTCGCATTCAGGCTGCAATAAAGGCAACCAGCGAGGTCGCACAGCCGGTCACCGCCTCGACGCTGACCACGGTAGCTGCCTTTTTTCCGCTCCTGTTCTGGCCGGGAATCATGGGACAGTGGATGGGGTATCTGCCCAAGGCAGTTATCATCACCCTTTCTTCTTCCCTGTTTGTGGCAATGGTTATCAATCCTGCCCTGGCTGCCATTTTCTTGCGTCTGCCCCCCGGGCATCGCTTTACTAAGGTCAAGGCGAACGTCGAGGAGATCGAGCAGGCCGGAGAATCACCCATAACTGTTCGTGGCCCGTTGCTTAAGGGGTACCGCCGACTGATGGATGGATCTCTCAACCATAGGTTCGCTGTTCTCGTATTGGCCTTTCTTGCCGTTGTGGTAATGGTTATGATCTGGTTCTACGAGATCGGGGTCGAGAAGCCAATCGAATTCTTCCCTAACGTCGATCCCCATGGCATCTACATCAACCTTGATATGCCCGAAGGGGCAAATCTCGAGTACTCGGACCGCATTGCCCGTCAGGTGGAAATAGCACTCTGTAATGGCACTGGAACGCCTCTTGCTTCGCCGGGCTCGGATCCTGCGCGGTGCTATGATATCAATGTGGAGAAAAAAATACATACCCTGCGTAAAGGCCAGCAGTTCGTGGGCATCACCGATATGGCAAACGTCAAGCACATCTACTCCAGGACAGTGGCAGTCATCGGTGGTAGCTCCGCCTTTGAGAGCAACTCTCCAAACCACATCGGTATCCAGTTTCATGACATAGAGGATCGGGTAGAGCCCTCCACCCGGACTGTGGAGGAAATACGAGGGAGGGTCAAGGACATTCCCGGGGCCCAGATTACCGTGGCCGAGCAGGAGGAGGGCCCGCCAACAGGGGCTCCGATCAATATCGAGATCGTAGGGGATTCGTTTCTTGTCCTGGGGAGGATCGCGCAGCAGGTGGGGAACGTATTGGAGAAGATTCCCTTTGTTCAGGACGTCAGAGACGATTACATACCGGGCTCACCCACGGTAGAGGTGCGGGTCGATCGGCAGAAGGCGGCTATTTTGGGGCTTTCCACTGATATTATCGGCTTCGCCCTCAAGGTGGCCTTCAACGGCCTGAAGGTCTCCACCTTTCGTGAGGGAGATGAAGACTACGACATAACGGTGCAGCTTCCTGAGTCCGACCGCAAGGTCACCGACATCCTGCGCGAGCTCCTTATCCCCACCCCGCAAGGCCTCGTCCCCCTGAGCACGGTCACCACATTCGAGATCGGAGGCGGCCTCGGTCAGGTAAATCGCATCGATCATGAGCGAGTTGTAACAGTGAAGGCAAATGTGGATGAAGAAAAGGTGCCCGGCCCCGTGGTTCGGGCCCAGGCAGAGAAACTGCTGGCCGACTTTACGCTGCCGCCCGGATACAAGATTCGGTTCACAGGGGAGTTCGAATTTCAGCAAGAGGCCCAGGCTTTCCTTTCAAAGGCCTTCGCTGCTGCGGTATTACTGATAATCCTTATCCTGGTCACCCAGTTCAACTCGATCTCACAGCCGCTCATCATCATGACCTCAGTCGTCCTCTCATTAGGGGGCGTGTTCTTCGGGCTTTCAGTGATGAGGCTGCCCTTTGGCATTATCATGACTGGGGTGGGTGTTATTTCCCTTGCCGGAGTGGTGGTCAACAACGCCATTGTACTCATCGATTACACCAACAGGCTGCACCAAAAAGGTTTGCACTTCCGTGAAGCAATTATTGCAGCCGGATGTACGAGACTGCGCCCGGTCCTCTTAACCGCAATCACAACCATTCTGGGGTTGTTGCCCATGGTTACCGGCATCGCCTATAACTTCCATGAGATGGAAATTTCCTGGGTCAGTGAGTCAAGCCAGTGGTGGCGTGCAATGGCCAGCGCGGTAATCTTTGGCTTGGCCTTGGCCACAATCCTGACCCTTGTCGTTGTTCCGACCCTCTACTCTCTCGTATACTCCACCAGTTGCGCCGCAGAGCGCAGTGTCAAACGCATTCGCCGAGCCTACTGGGCTCCATTTCATCGGCTCACCGGCACGGCGCCCGATGAGGAGGATTCTTCAGGGTCACCGGGCGCCGGCGAGAAATAGCCTCCTGCTTGGGTCCGATCTCTTATGAGCATCGAATAGGTTCGCCCTCCTTTCTTTATCCCGACGAAATTCGCTTTTTCAATTTCATCCAATTTTAATCCTTCTCTAATCAAAGCCTAACTCCCCAACTCTAGATTCATCACCAGTGTTTTCAATGTGCTCGCAGCCCTGAAGCGTTCGCCGAGGGGTGCTGGTCTTTGAAGCTGACACCCAAATAGAAAGGAGGTGTTCGGGTACACAAAGGGTTACGCCTGCATGATAGAACTGCGGGCATTCAACAGAAACCATATTTTATCTTTTTGGGAGGAAAGTTATGAAAAAAACATTAATTTCCATTTTTGCAATTGCATTGATGCTTGCTCTGACCATGCCTGCTGCAGCCGATGTAGGAGATATTAGCTTATACGGCAATGTACGTATGAGCACCTTCTATCTTGACAGGTCAAAGGAACAAGCACCCGCTCCGAATCTCTTTGACGATAAAGACTTAGTGTGGGAGCTGGATCGCAGCTCCAGCAGGTTCGGTGTGAAATTCAAAAAGGATTCGATCGGTGCCAGGGTCGAGATACGGCCTAAGGACGGTTCATACGTGAGACACTGGCATGCCTACTGGAATTTCGGTGCTGGCACCCTGGTTGTTGGGCAGGCCTATACACCTACCGGTGAGGTCAACATCGCCAGCTGTTGTATTGAAGGCGGCTACTCCGGTGACTATGGAGATACAGCAGGAAGCTCTCGCCAGCCCCTTCTTGAGCTGCAGTTTCCCATTGGAGCTGGAAAGCTCAGGTTGGCTGCCATAGAACCCAACACCCTTGACGCAGGTTCCGTTGTCGCTGCTGCTACAGACACGGACACAACCCTGCCGAAGATCGAGGCAAGCTTTGACCTGGCCTTTGGTCCGGCCGCTATTACCCTGTTCGGCGGGTATAACACCTATGATGAGGTAGTGACTGCCACCGACAAGGACTACAGCCTCGACGGGTATCTGTTTGGGGGAAACGTACGGTTCGCCCAAGGACCATTTTATATCAAAGGTATTATCTGGACCGCACAAAACGAAAAGGAGTATGGCCTCGATAATCCAGCCGGGTTTAACGCTTCTTACGATGCCGCATCTGACAGCGTAACCGACGTGGATACCATGGGCTATTTCGCTGTTGTCGGCTTTAAGATGAGCGATATGGTCACCTGGGAGCTGGGCTACGGCGCGGTTAAGCATGAAAGGGATAGGCCGGGATTCCTGAGCGACAAGGATGAGAGCGCGTATTACTATCTCAGTGTGCCCATCAAAGTGGCCAAAAACGTGACGATCACTCCGGAAATCGGCAAGCTCGACGAAAAGGATCGGGTCGTTAACGGTGTGAGCACCGAAGAGGGCGATAGTGTCTACTACGGTGCCTACTGGAGAATCAATTTCTAATCTCTTCAAATAGTTAATCCTAGACCAAAACCCGGGGCCTTGCGCCCTGGGTTTTATTTTGTCAGACACCGCGTTCAGCCTAAGAGCGGGCAGCTATTACCTGCTGCTACCCCCTCTGATCATTGCCTAAATCGTGGGCCTAACAATCATCAGGTTCCCGCTCTTCCTACAGAGCTCAGAGCAATTATGCATATAACGATTAAAGGGGGAAAGGTCGGAAGAAGGGTATCCCGGTGCAACTCACACATCGTGTTTCAACCGCACACCGTCCAGAGGATACTCGAAAGGACAGAACACGAGCCACAGCTTGGTAAAACGCGAGGATGAGCTATTGCACCGGCTCGTTGCCTTTCATCGTTTTTTCGCTTACATTGCCAGCCTGAATGCCTGAAAATGGAACTTGCAGCTTTCGAATCTCCTTGCACACCGCCGCCTCGTACGCAGCTGCCCATCTATCATAAAGGGGAGCAAACGTGTACGCTGCACGTACAGCCCTGCGGTGAATAGCATCTACAACTGCCACATCGTCATCGATCACGCCTTGGTCTTCTGCGGCTTTGCATAGCAATCGGCGGATGGTAAGTCTCTTTGCGTCCATTTGGCTACTCCAAACACTTCGTGTTATGCCCATATCTCCATCCCTTTTGATCAGAGGGGCAAGCCTTAGAGAGGCGAGGGCTCCTCGCGTAAATCCTGCCGCACCTGAGGTGCTGGCAAAGGGCCACGATTTCTGGCCCTAACTCGCTTCGGAACCAATATGAGCCCACCCATGACAGCCGTGAATGGGGCCACCATGACCAGGCCAAAGCTCCCCACCACGGTCTTCAACACCTCGGCCGCAACGTAGATGAGATTAAACAGATTGGTAAGGGGCACGCCCTGGGCCATAAACGCCATCAACAGGGTAATGTATCCTCCGGAGTAGGCCAGGAGCAGGGTAGTGGTCATGGTGCCTACGACCGCCCGGCCCACGCTGAACCCCGAGCGAATGGCCTCCAGCATGGTGATATCCTCCCTTTTGGAGACCACCTCGTGCATGCTGGCCGCCACATCCATTGCCAGGTCCATGACCGCACCTGAGGCGGCGATAAAGACCGCGGCCACATAGATCTTGGTCAGGTTCAGGTGGGCAAACCCGGAATAGAGCAAGGTCTCCGCAAAGGGCAATACGGCCCCGTGTACATGGAACTTCGTCGTAAAATAGAGGGCCATGAGGCAGCTGGTCAAAACGCCCAAGAAAGCCCCCAGAAAGGCGACCATTCCCTTTCGGGTAACGCCTGCCACGAGGAAAATTATCACCCCCGTTAATACCGCCACCACGGACAGGGATATGAGCACAGGATCGTAGCCCCTGAGCATAAAGGGTACGAGGATCTTCCAGAGCATGAGCGCCGCAAAGAGGAATGAGAGGAGTGCCTTGGCCCCGGTCCACCCACCGAAGAGGATCAATGCCACAGCAAAGAGGCCAAGCAGGAACAGCTCTAACCCCAACCGGTAGTGCGCCTGGGGATTGACAAAGGTGATCTCCCCCTGCTCATCCAGGGACAGAACAACCAGTGCGGTATCACCCTTGTCAAAGATCTTATCCCGATCCATCTGGCCCAAAAGGGGATTGCTGCCCCTGACCACCCTGCCCTTAAAAGGGCCATTAAGGATCTCCATGGTCACGCCCTGATCGCCGGTGCGTATGATGCTCCGCTGATGGACTTCTGAGTTATCAACGGCGATCACCTTGCCCTTGCAGCGAACCGCCTTTTTGGAGACCCGTTCCTCGAAGCCCGTGGGAAGCTCAAAAAGGATAATGGAGAGGACCAGAAACACGGCCACCAGGCTTGCGTCCCGTTTGAGATGAAACTTTGAATTCAACATATCTACCCACCCTAGAAAAGGGCGATGCAGTTTTCACCGCACCGCCCTTGAACATTGGCTGATCTTAATCATTGGCCGCGATCTTGAATGCACCCTCTTGTGATGCATAGTGCACCTTGGCGGCCATGCCCATGGCGGACATGATCTTCTTGGCCACGTCGGTATTATCATAGTAGCCATTAAAGATCTCGGCACCAATACCCATGGCAGAGGAGGAAACAGGGACTCCCGTGTGTTTGTAAGAGGTCCAGCCCAGGCCCGCCTTATTGTTCAGGATATGAGTGATGGTAACGGCCAAGGGCTCATACCCGCCGTACAGAAGGTTGGTGGCCGGGTCCTTGGAGGTCACTTTTTCCCCGAGCATGGTACGGAAGTAGGATTCTTCGAGCATTGCTATTTGGTAATCCTCAAGCACCAGGTGATCATCCTTGGGGGAGCCCTCGAACTTGAGGCCGAAGTACTTGGTGATCATGGGCTGTACGTCCTCGAACGAACACTTCCCCTTGCAACCCGCCTTGTAATCCTTGAGCACCTCGTCGGAGAACTTCTGAAAAGAGATGGTCTGATTCCCGAGAATATCGAAGTAGGAGGCATATTGGGTGCCTGACCATCCCAGGGTCAGCCCGCCGCACTCGTGATCGCCGGTGACCACGATCAGGGTTTCATTGGGGTGCTTTTTCGCAAAGACCACCGCCTCGTTGATGGCATCGTCAAAGGCCACGGTGTCCTCAATAGAGCTGGTGGCGTCATTGGCGTGGCACGCCCAGTCTATTTTGCCCCCCTCCACCATCAGGAAGAAGCCGTTTGAATTATCCAGCAACTCAATGGCCTTTGCCGTGAACTCCTGGATTGTTATATCCTCATCTGTGGTATCTATAGCGTAGGGTAGCGCCTTTCCATCGGGAAGATTGGCGTTCCACGCGAGGACCTTCCCAGAACCTGGTTGTAGGTTCATGAAATCCGACCTGTTGGTTATCAGGTTGTAGCCATTTGCCTTGGCAAGATCCAGGGCATTTCCCTTGAACGAACTGGCGTTCTTCTTCTTGTTCGCGGGATCCTTGATGCCGCCTCCCCCGAAGAAATCGAACCCGCTCTCAGCAAGGGCAACCGCGATGTCGTAGTACTGGTTGCGTGACTTGACGTGTGCGTAGAAGGCGGCCGGGGTGGCGTGGTCGATAGACACGCTTGAGATAATGCCTACTCTCATCCCCTGATCCCTGGCCATTTCGGCAATGCTCTTAACGTGACGCTGGTCAGGGGCCATCCCGATCATGCCGATGTTGGTCTTCTGGCCACAGCCAAGGGCCGTGGCAGATGCCGCGGAGCCGGTGATGAACCGGTCGGCCGCATAGGTAGTGGTAATGCCTTGAGCCGGAAAGGTGTCCATGAGAAGCCTTTTCCCCGTGAACTTCTCGGCAGCAGTGCGCTGTGGTATGCCCATGCCGTCGCCGATGAACAGGAACACATACTTAGCCGGCTTGCCATCATAGACCTGGGTCTTGGCAAAGGCAGAGCCTGTGCCCGCCCCAATAAAGCACCCGGCAATCAGGAAAGACGCCAACACCAAATAGACTGTTACCTTGATTGATAAACCCTTCTTCATCTTCTTACTCCTTTCTTATGGTTATATGTTACTAAACCCCACCAACGAATCATGTCTGGATCCGTTAAGGTGGCTCCAAAAATCTGAATTAGAGTTTTAGCTGTAATCTGTTAGTGCAATATGAACGAATCGTTATAAGTCTGTTAAAAATAGAAACGGGAGGGCATTCATCAGGAATGGTCCTGTTACGGGATGGCACGCGATCACACCTGCGACATTCCCAAACTAGGTTATGGACATATAAAATCCTTTGACTCAATCATACATTAACTGGGCAATCGAAAACCGGCCTGGAACAAATGACGGCTCA
>Ga0180432_10009349_pt1 | contig 11971 bp, 10 predicted proteins | sample SS_ome_10_FD_132414 | JGI IMG/M metagenome (GOLD analysis project Ga0180432, IMG submission 132414) | Hypersaline lake sediment archaeal communities from the Salton Sea, California, USA - SS_1_MS_2 metaG | ecosystem: Environmental > Aquatic > Non-marine Saline and Alkaline > Hypersaline >...
AGGAGTCTTCGAGGAAGTCCGCCGCCCCCACCTGGGTCCTCCCGCCCCACAACCACTCCGCCACCACCCCGGCGTTGTCGGAGACGAGCCCACACAGTTCACTCATGAAGCTTTCCGGCTTCTCCTGATCCGCTGCGGCCTGAAGCGCGAGCGCCCGACCGGCGGAGACCTGGATTCGGCCCGCTAGATCCTCCACATCGGGCTTGGCCAATCTGCCCACGGCAAGCTCCAACAGATAAGAAACGGCGTGGGCCGTGGAGATCGCCGTCGCCCTTCCTTCGGGATCGTTCCAGTCGGAGATCTTCGAGAAATCGCCGCCCCGGGTCAGTTGAACACGATACGTGCCGTCTCCCAAGTCCAGTTCGGTGGCTTCCGGCGCCCCGCCGACTACGGGCGGCCAACCCCACTGGTAGGAGAGCGCGGTCTCCTTGGTTCCCACCGTAACGATCCGGTCGAGAGCGCCCGACTGGTCGTAGACCGCCGCCACGTACGGCACCTGCCGGCTGTTCAGGAGGCGGATCTTCCCCCCCTCCCCGTCTTCCACCGTGGGAGGATCCTTCACCAAGGCGGGAGGAGTCCCCCCCCCACCCAACGAGACCATGGTCTCCCTCATCAGCTCCGCGGCGGTCTGGAAGATCGAAGGATTCCGGTCGAAGTCGAGGGCCGCCGCCGGGTCCGCCTGATAGGCGGCGCCCAGCAGGGAAAGCAGAGTCCCGTACTTCGTGTTTCCCCGCATGGCGGAGAGATACATCTCCTTCTCGGCCTGCCCCGCGTGAATGAGATACGGGTTGAGAAGCGTGAGGGCTTGGGCGGTGGAGCTATCGCTGGCGGCGACGACCTTGCTCACCGGGTTGAAAAGCCCGATGAGGGATGCTTTGTTCCCCGTCTGAGGACGGAAGAAGAGAAGCTGATACTTGTCCGCCGTGGGCGCGCTCAGGGAGAAGCTCCCGTCGGCGCCGAGGAAGTTGCGCCCGGCCAGTGTGACCACCTCGAACTGATCGGGCGACAAGCCGGTTCCCGAGGGAACGGAGAGTGTTCCCGAACGGGTTTCCGTCGGAATCGTCTCGCTCGACCCCGGATCGCTGGGGCCGCCGCCGTCATCGCTGCACGAGAGGAGGAACAGAAACAGGAAGGGCGCGAGAAGCCCGGAAACAAGACGAGCCAATCGATGCGAATCCATACGAATCACCTCCGAGTATGAGAACGAATTCACGGACTATGCAACACTCACTTTCGATTCTTGTCAATCCGTTTTGCCGGCGAGCCTTCCCGTCTCTTCCCCCGGGCGCCGGCCCCGCCCCGGCGATGGAACAGGAGAGGAAGCTCTGTTATAATGAATTGTTGCCGACATCGGCCACCGCGTATTGCCATTCCATAAGATGCGTCTTCCAACAGGCTCGGCGTCTCCGGCGCCGTCGCCGGAGGGATCGGATATGACGAAGCGGACAGCGTTTCTCTCGATCCTCGCCATCGCGTGTGCCCTGGTGCTCGCCCTCGCCGCCCGACCGGCGCGCTCCGAGCCCGGGGAGGAACCGGCCATCCGCGGCACCACCACTCCATCGCCGATTCAGAGGGGGAGCGGCGCCGACGAGAGTCCGGAGGAGACCGCTCCGACGCCTTCTCCGCCCCAAGGGCCGTGGGCGAGCTACTCCGAGCGGGGAGAGCACGACACCGGTTGGACCTTGGTCGACATAGACACGTTCTTCATCCGCCTTCCCGTCGGGGAAGCGTGCGCCGTTCGGTTCGACCGGTCGGACTGCGCCCTTTCCATGATCCTGCCGGTCGATCCGCTCGTCCCGGATGCCCGGCTGGCGATCGACTACGCCCCCGATTGGATGGCCGACGACCTTCAAGACCTCTTCGCCCGGCTCGATCCGGTCGACCAGCAGACCTACGCGGGGATTATTCTGGCCGCCGCCGATCCCTATGTGGACGAGATCGCTTTCGTGGTCGCCCACACCGCACCGGAGGTTCTCCAATCATCGGGCTTCCCGACGGAGCTTCTCACGGAAAACGCGGAGGATGTTTACGCCCACGATCCTTACCTGGACTACGTAGAGATCGTCGATTACGGAGACGCCCTCGGCGGTGGGGACTACTACTCCACCGTTCGATACTGGACCGCCGCTCCTCCCGAGACGATCCCGGTCGAGCTGCCGAGGGAGAGATACTACTGGGACATCGTCCATCCGAAGATCACCGATGAGGCGCCGGCCTACATCAACCCCGCCACGGGGGGCGCGGCGGCTCCGCCCACCGGACGGTTCTGGCGGGAGTTCCTCTTCACCCATGCCGACTCGGGCTACCCGGTTCTCCAAGAGGAGCTCGCGGGATGCCTCACGTTGTGGGAGGGGAATGTGGACAGCAAGGTGAACGGCGCCGTCGGCATTCTGACCCAGTGGGTTCAAGACGTGCTCGACTTCGGATCCGGCGCGGAGAGGCCGATCCAACCGGTCCGCATCTACCGCCTGCACCTCGGCCGCTGCGGCGAGCATGCCGACTTCACCGCCGCCGCCGCCCGCGCCGCTCTGATCGCGACCAACTCCCCCCTCGCTCCGGACGAGGACCACACGTGGAACGAGTTTTACGACCGGCGATGGGTCCCGTGGGAACCGGTGAACAACTATGTCGACTCGGGCTGGCACTACGAGGGATGGGGCAAGTCGTTCATCGGCGTCTTCGACTGGAGAGGGGACGACTGGACGTGGACCGTCACCGAGCGCTACACGCCGGCCTGCACGGTGACCGTGGCGGTTACGGACTCGGCGGGATACCCGGTCGACGGGGCGCTCGTCTCGGTGGCCCGAAAGATACAGAACTACGTGTTCGGCCTCTCCACGTGGGGACACACCGACAGCCGCGGGCAGGTCGATTTCATTCTGGGAGACTCGAGCGACATTTACGCCCGCGTGGAGAGCGACCTCGGGACGTGGCCCCCCGGGCCCTTGTACAAGAGGATCGTGGAGGCGAGCGTGGCCGACACGCGCTACAGTGTGACCCGCCTCCTTCCACAGTACCGGCCGCGCCTACCCTTCCTGCCGGCTTCGCTGCCCCCGGACCCGGACGACGACCTCCAGATCCGCATTCGGTGGGATGCGATCGGGGAGTATGTGTACGGACAGAACCGGTACGACTCGAACACGTTCTCCGATCGCCGCTCGGAGGGAGCGGCGGACTTCTTCATCTGCGATGCATCCGCCTATGCGGACTACGCCGTGTCGGACACGTTCGACGCCTACGAGGTGTACGAGGAGGCCGACTCGGCGGACGTCGCATTCACGCTTCCCTCCTTCTCCGATTGGTACGCGGTGATCTCGAACGAGACGCACATGGTCAACACGCTGCTCGTTCGCGGTACGGCCGAGCTCTACTGTCGCACGAGCACCGGCATCGCGGGCACACGGGAAGAGGCTCCGGTGAGAACCACCCTCCTCGGAAACCACCCGAACCCGTTCAATCCGAGGACGACCATCTCCTTCGCTCTCGCCTCCCCGGGGCGTGTGGAGCTCTCCGTTTTGGACGCGTCCGGCCGGCGCGTGGCGTCCCTCTTCGGCGGCGAGCTTGCCGCGGGGGAGCACCATGTCCGGTGGGATGGCCGAAATGATCGGGGAGAAGAGGTGGGGACGGGCGTCTACTTCTGCCGGCTCGAGGCGGGGGGAATCTCGGCGGGGAGCAAGATGCTCCTCTTGCGTTAGAGGGCGAGAGTCAGGCGCTTGTTCCCCGGATCGCGCGCATCGCTTCGGCCCGGTCTCGGGCGCCGAACAGGGCGGAGCCCGCCACGAGGAGGTCCGCCCCCGCCTCGCGAACCGCCTCCGCCGTGCGGGGGTTCAGGCCTCCATCCACGGAGATCCGATAGGAGTATCCTTTCTCCTCCCGGACCCGCCGCGCCTCGGCGATTTTGGGAACCACTTCGCTTCGAAAACCCTGCCCCCCGAATCCGGGACTCACGGTCATCACGAGCAAATGGTTTAGATCCGAAAGATAAGGCAGGACCGCATCGAAGGGAGTTTCCGGGTTCAAGGCCAGGCCAGGGAGCGCGCCGGACCGCCGGATTTCCGAGAGCGTCCCCGCCACGTCCTCGCACGCTTCCACGTGGCAGGAGATCCAATGGGACCCCGCCTCCCGGAATCGAGGCACCAAATAGGCGGGCTCGCGGACCATCAGGTGCGTGTCCAACGTCAAGGTGGTCAGCCGGGCGACGGCGCGAACGATGAGCGGACCGAACGTGAGGTTGGGTACGAACTGTCCATCCATCACGTCCAGATGCAGGATCCTCGCTCCCGCCTCCTCCACGCTTCGGATCTCCTCGGCGAGGCGGGAGAAATCGGCGGCGAGCAACGAGGGAAGGACCTCCACTTTCCTCATGGCGAAGCCACCACCACCTCGATCGATGTCTCCCGGTCCACCCGCGCCCCGGCGGGGGGAACCTGATCGAGGATAAGCCCCTGCGGCTGATCGGGAGCAGGCTGATAGGTGACGCGCGCGAGGGAGAGATCGAAGAGCCCCAAGTGCCGCCTCACCTCGGAGAGGCGCTTTCCCTGCAGAGAAGGCATGAGATAGCGCGCCGGCTCCGGTCCGAGGCTGACCAACAGATCGACATTCTCCCCGGCGACCAGCGACGTGCCGGCGACGGGGAATGTGGAGATGACCAGGTCCCGGCCGACTTGGTCGTGATGAACTCGCAGGACGCCTCCCACGTCGAGCCCCACCTCGGCCAGCTCGATCCGGGCCTGCCGCACCCGTTCGCCGACGAGCTCCGGCACCGTGCTTCCCTCCGGTCCCCGGGAAAGAACCACGGCGATCCGCCGGCCCAGCTTCACCCGGTCTCCCGCTCCCGGCCTCTGTCCGATCACCACGCCGGAATCGGCCACTGCATCGAACTCCTCGTGATCCACCAGGAGAGTGAGCCCCCGGTGGTCCAGAAGACGGGCTGCCTCTTCCGCCGGCATGCCGACCACCTCGGGGACCTCGGCGACTTCCCCCTTACCGACCACCATGCCCATGATCCAATCGATGGCGATGAGGCCGCCCACAAAGGAGACCACTCCGATTCCAACGAGAATCAGCAAGAAGCGAAGGACCCGTCGCATCATTCCACCCTCCGAAGGCGGACCCCGAAGGCGCCGTCGCAGCCGAGCTCTTCCGGCCGAACGCGAAGGCTCCCGTCGGGCGCCAGGGCTCCTTCCGGGAAGGAAAGGGGCGGCGCCTCCCGCCGGAACCGCCGGTCCCGTTCCAGAAAACGCGCCACCGTCTCCTCGTTCTCTTCCGGCTCCGTCGTACACGTACTATAGACGAGGACTCCACCCTTCTCAACCATCCGGGCCGCTGCGGTGAGAAGGCGGAGGGCGAGAGCCGCGAGGCGCGCGATGTCCTCCTCCCGGACTCTCCACCGAAGATCCGCGCGCCGCGCGAGCGTGCCCAGCCCGCTGCACGGGGTGTCCACCAGAAGAAGCGAGTACGGTTCGCCGCGAATGGGCAGCGCGAGCGCGTCTCCCACGACCAATTGAAGCCGGCCGGTCTTGGTGCGGATCACGTTCTCCTCGAGCCTCTCCATCCGGCGGATTCCCCGGTCCAAAGCGACCGCCCTCCCCCGGACCCCGAGGCTCTGGGCGAGGGGGAGGATCTTCCCTCCGGGAGCGGCGCACAGATCGAGGATTCGTGCGTCCTCCTCCACCGGCTCGGCGAGAAGCGAGGCGAGAGCCGCTCCCTCGTCCTGCACGATCACCTCCCCCCGGGAAAAGCACTTTAGATCAGAAGGGTTCCCCCCTTCCGGCAGGAGAAGGACCGAGGGAACGAGGGCGCTCCTCCGCACCTTGGCCCCCTCCTTCCGGAGAGACGCGAGCACCCGGTCCACATCGGGTTCACGGAGGACGCGAAGGCTGAGAGGAGGCGTCTCGTTTCCAGCGCGCAGCCGGGCGGCGGCCCTCTCCACGCCGAGGCGTTTCACCCAGCGGGCGACCAGCCAGCGCGGAAACGACTCCTCGATGGCCAGATGGCCGACCGGGTCCTCTTCGATCGAGGGAATTCCGGCGGGAACTCCTTCCCGGAGAACGCGGCGAAGAACGCCGTTGGCGAGCCGCGCCGCCGGCTCTCCTCCGACGCTGCGAGCGAGACGGACCGTCTCGTGCACCGCCGCGTGGCTCGGAACGCTCGAAAGGAATAGGATCTGATAGAGGCCGATGCGCAAGGTGCTCAGCGTGCGGGGGTCGAGCTCGGACGGGTCCCCGCGTGTGAGGACCCGGGTCAAGATCCAGTCGAGGCGCCCTCGCGTCTGGAGCACGCCCCGCACGATTCGCCGGGCCAAGGCCCGCTCCCTCGTGTCCATGCCGGCCAAGCGGTCCGCCCTCCGGAGCGCACCATCGAGGAAGACGCCTTTCTCCACGGCGAGGAGCGCGGCGAGCGCCGCCCCCCGGGCACGGGATCGCACCACGGTCAGCGTCCTTCCGCGAGGGGATCGCCGGGGAGAAAGGTCGTTCCCGAGACGAGGGCCTTGTCCTCCATGGGGGAACGGCCCGGGAGCTGTACCCATTCCAGGCGAAGGGCGCCGTCCCCGGCCGCGACGACCAAACCCTCCTTCGGATCGGCGGCGAGAACGGTCCCCGGATCACCGGTTCCCGTCCACTGTACGGCCCGGTAGACGCGCATCCTCCCGTGGCTCGTCTCGGTGAAGGCGACCGGCTTCGGGTTCATCGCCCGAACGAGACGGACGATCGCGTCCCTCCCCGCCTTCCAATCGATGCGCGCCTCCTCCTTCTCCACCGGAGGCGCGTAGGTGGCGCGCGAATCGTCTTGCGGCGTGCGCGGGCAATCCCCCTGCTCGATCCGGTCGAGCGTGCGGACAAGCAAGGCCGCCCCCATCGCCGCGAGCCTCTCGGCCAGCTCCCCCGCCGTCTCTTCTTCCGCCACGCGGGTTCGCTCCTGCAGGAGAATGTCACCCGTGTCGAGCCCTTCGTCGATCATCATCGTGGTCACGCCCGTTTCATCTTCGCCGCTGAGCACGACCCGCTCGATCGGCGATGCGCCCCGGTAGGCGGGAAGAAGAGAGGCGTGCACGTTGACGCATCCCGCCGGAGGCAGATCGAGAAACCGCTTCTTCAAGATGCGCCCGAAGGCGACGACGGCGGCCACGTCGGGAGCCAGCGGGCGCAGCTCTTCGACCGACTCGGCGCTGGAAGGCTTCTCCCGCTGGAAGACGGGAAGGCCGAGCTCGATGGCGCGTTCTTTCACCGGCGAGGGCCGGACCTTGCGCCCGCGGGCGCGGGGACGATCCGGCTGGGTGAGGACTCCCACGAGCCTATGCCGGTCGGAGCGGGCGATGGCATCGAGGCTGGGGAGGGCGAAGAGAGGGGTGCCTGCAAAGAGAACCTTCACTTCTTCTCTTCTTCACCTCCCAACACACCTTCCACGGCCGCCCGCATAAGCTCGACCTTCACATTCTCCGCAATGCGCACGACAACGATGTTTTCCTTCTCCTTGATGCCGACGATGACACCCATCAAACCGCCGCGGGTCACCACGCGGTCCCCCTTCTTGAGAGCCTTCAGCAAGGCGTCCCGCTTCTTCTGCCGTTTCATCTGAGGACCGAGATAGAGGAACCACCAGATGAAGAAGAGAGCGGCAAGAAGAAAGAGAAAGCCCATTCCCCCACCACCCGATCCGGAGCCCTGGGAAGAGCCCAGGGCGAGGAGCCGGAGTGCGTCCATACCATCCTCCCTTGCATCGGAAACCAAAGGCCCGGTGCGGAGAGGCTCCTCCGGGCCCGAGAACGTCACGGCCTTGCCATGTTCCCCGATCGGACCGAGCAAGGCAACGAAAAACGGGGGGAGCGCTTACCCCTCTCCTTGCGCAGGCACCAACCCCTCGCCGGAGGTGTACGAGGCGAGAAAGGCGCGCTTCCACGGCGCGAACGACCCCGCGCCGATCGCTTCCCGGCACTCCTCGAGAAGACGGAAGTAGAACCGCAGGTTGTGAAGCGTGGCGAGACGAAGCCCGAGGATCTCGCCCACCGAGAAGAGATGCCGGATGTAGGCGCGGGTGAACCGCCGGCACGTGGGACAGTCGCAATCCGGATCGGGCGGGCGGTCGTCCCGGGCGTACGACTGGTTCTTCACGACCAACCGGCCCCGGGAGGTGAGCATCGTCCCGTTTCTCGCGATGCGCGTGGGAAGAACGCAGTCGAAGAGGTCCACCCCCATCTCCACGGCGGCGACGATGTCATCGGGAAAACCGACGCCCATCAAGTAGCGGGGCTTCTCTTCGGGCAAGAGGGGCGCGGTGAAATCCAACGTCTCCAGAAGCTCCTCCTTCGGCTCGCCCACGGAGAGGCCGCCGACGGCGTAGCCGGGAAAGCCGATCGAGACGATCTCCTCGGCGCTCCTTTGCCGGAGCCGCCGGCTCGTGCCCCCTTGCACGATGCCGAAGAGAATGGGCCGCCTCCCTTCGGGGGTCTTCTCGAGGGAGAGCCCGTTCATCGCCCTCTTTCCCCGCTCCGCCCAGAGCGTGGTTCGGCGCACCGCTTCCTCCACTTCGCTCTCCGCCGCGGGGAGCGAAGGGCAGTGATCGAAGGACATGGCGATGTCCGTTCCCAATCCCGCCTGGACCTCCATGGCGAACTCCGGGGTCAGATGGTGGAGCGAGCCGTCCAAGTGCGACCGGAACCGAACGCCTTCGTCCTCGATCCGCCGCAAGGGAGAGAGCGAGAAGACCTGGAAGCCTCCGCTATCCGTGAGGATCGGCCGGCGCCAGCTCATGAAACGGTGGAGGCCTCCTCTCTCCCGCACCAAGGTGTGGCCGGGACGGAGAAGAAGATGGTACGTGTTCGCCAGGAGGATGGTGCCGCCCGCCTCCTCCACCTCGGCGGGATCGAGAGTGCGCACGGCCGCCCGCGTTCCCACCGGCATGAAGGCGGGCGTCGGCACATCCCCGTGAGGCGTCGAAATCCGGCCCGTTCGCGCCCGGCTGTCCGTGCCCCGGCAGTAGAAAACTTCTTGCGTCAACAGAATCCTCCCGTTCGCGCGCGCTGATGGTCGTACCAGGATAGCATGGCCGGAGCGCACGCGGGAGCCTCCAACCGACCCGAATTCAATGGAAACGTAAGGCGCCCGCTTACAATGGCTTGTGGGTCCTTCTTTGTGTAGTTTCTACCTGTCGGGCGAGAGCAAGAGACGGCGACGGAGAGGAGGCATCGCCGCCCACGATACGAAGCCGTAGGTGCAGCCCGGTGGAAGGCTCGGGCTAGCCCGAGTCACGCACCGGCCTAAAGCAGAAGCATGCAGTCGCCGTACGAGTAGAATCGGTAACCTTCCCGGACCGCTTCCTCGTAGGCGGCCTTCATCGTCTCCGTCCCCGCGAGAGCGCAGACCAAGAGGAAGAGGGTCGAGCGGGGGAGGTGGAAGTTGGTGACCATGGCGTCCACCACCTTCGCCTGGTAGGGAGGGTAGAGATAGAGGCCGGTCGATCCCGAACCGGGGCGCACACCATCTCCGGAGGCGGCGGTCTCCAAGGTGCGGACCACCGTGGTCCCCACGGCGACCACCCTCCCTCCCGCGGCGTGGGCGGAGGCGATCTTGGCGGCCGTCTCGTCGGGTATGGAGTACCGCTCCTCCTCCAGCCGGTGATCCTCGATCCGTTCGGTCCGGATCGGTCGAAACGTCCCCGGTCCGACGTGCAGCGTGACCGCCGCCACCGCCACCTCCTTCTTCCGAAGCTCGCCGAGCAGGTCCTCGGTGAAGTGGAGGCCCGCCGTGGGGGCCGCCACGGAACCGCTCACGTCGGCGAAGACCGTCTGGTAGCGCTCGCGATCCTCGTCCGTCGGGGGCCTTCGGATGTAGGGAGGGAGGGGAACCTCACCGTGCCTTTCCAAGATCCGCTCCACCTCTTCGGAGAAAGCGAAGCGAACAACCCACTCCCCTTCGCCTCCGCGGCGGAGCACCTCTCCCTCGAGCGAAGCCGCGGGGAACCGAAGCCTCGATCCGGGTCGCACCTTCTTCGACGGGCGGAGCAGAACCATCCACTCCTCCCTCTCCACGGCGCGAATGAAGAGAGCCTCCACCTTCCGGCCGGAGTCGAGCTCCCCGTAGAGGCGGGCGGGAAAAACCCGAGAATCATTGATGACCAAAACATCTCCGGTCGACAGCTCTTCGGGGAGAAGGTCGACCCGGGAGTGCCGGATCCCTCCCGTGGATCGCTCCACCACCATCATCCGCGCCTCTTCCCTGCGCGGGAGCGGGCGCTGGGCGATCCGTTCTTCGGGGAGGATGAAATCGAAATCGGAGAGAGGCACGGCGCCGCCTACAAGAGCCGGTCCCGGGGAGACCGGGAATCGCCTTCCGGCGGCAAACCGAGATGGCGGTATGCTTCGGGCGTCGCCACGCGTCCGCGGGGCGTCCGTTTGAGAAGCCCCTCGCGCAAGAGGAAAGGCTCGTGGACCTCCTCGATCGTGTCGGACTCCTCGCCCACCGAGACGGCAAGCGTATCCAATCCGACCGGCCCCCCCGCGAAACGCCGGACCACGAAATCCAATATCTTGAGATCCATAGCGTTCAGCCCGCGCTCGTCTACATCGAGCCGCCCGAGAGCGTGCCTCGCCATCGCCCCGTCGACGACCCCCTTCCCCTCCACCTCGGCGAAGTCCCGAACGCGGCGGAGGAGCCGGTTCGCCACACGCGGCGTACCGCGGGCGCGGCGGGCGATCTCCAGAGCCCCCTCCCCGTCCACCTCGATCTTCAAGATCCGGCTCGAACGCTTCACCACCTGAAGAAGCTCCTCGGTCTGGTAGAAATCGAGATGGCACTCCACGCCGAACCGGCTGCGCAAGGGGCGGGTGAGAAGTCCGGAGCGCGTGGTGGCGCCCACCAAGGTGAAGTGGTTCAGGTTGAGCCGCACCGATCGGGCATGGGGCCCTTTGTCGATCATGATGTCGAGCTGGAAATCCTCCAGCGCCGGATAGAGGTACTCCTCCACCACGTGGCTCGTCCTGTGGATTTCATCGAGAAAGAGGATCGATCGCTCGGTGAGGCTGGTGAGAAGCCCGGCCAGATCGGCGGGTTTCTCCAGAACGGGCCCGGAGGAGCTCTGGATCTCCACCTCGAGCTCTTCGGCGAGAATGCGGGCCAGCGTGGTCTTCCCCAAGCCGGGCGGACCGGAGAGAAGAACGTGGTCCAGCGCCTCTCCCCGCCTGCGCGTCGCCTCGATGAAAACGCGCAGGTTCGCCTTCACCTTCTCCTGGCCGATGAACTCGTCCAACAGCCGGGGCCGGAGGCTCTCCTCGAAGCCCTCCTCTTCCGGATAGGGGCTTCCCGCAACCAGGCCGGTTCCCCGTGTATGTTCGTTCTCAGACAACGGTGAGCGCCTTTCGCACCAGCTCTTCCACCGAGGGCGTTTCCCCGCCGGACATGTCGAGTACCTTCTTGACCGCCCGCGCCGCTTGATCGTTCCGGAAACCGAGCGTCTCGAGCGCCAGGAGCGCCTCCTCCACGGCGCCTCCCTTGCCCCGCCGGAGAAGGGCGGTGATCTCCTCCCTCCCGCCAGGCTCGAACTTGCTCCGGAGCTCCACCACCAGACGTTCGGCGCTCTTCTTTCCGATCCCCGGAATCCGAAGGAGGACCGCCGTGTCGCCCTCCACCACGGCACGCCGGAAAGGCTCGGGCCGCATCGCCGATAGAATGGCGAGAGCCAGCTTCGGCCCGACCCCCGGAACGCCGAGCACGACCTGGAACAGGTCGAGCTCCTCTTGAGTCCCGAAGCCGTACAGCTGGATCTTCTCCTCCCGGATGTAAGGAACCGTGAGAAGCCGGGCTCGCCCCCCCTTCTCCGGCAGCTCTTCGTAGGTATTGAGAGAGATCGCCAGATCGTACCCGACGCCGCTCACATCGATGACCGCCCGGGAAGGAGTCTTCTCCGCCAGGCGTCCCTCGACGAAAGCAATCATCGCCCCACGACCCCCTCGCCGCACCGGTGACAATGGCAGATC
>Ga0180432_10009350_pt1 | contig 11971 bp, 9 predicted proteins | sample SS_ome_10_FD_132414 | JGI IMG/M metagenome (GOLD analysis project Ga0180432, IMG submission 132414) | Hypersaline lake sediment archaeal communities from the Salton Sea, California, USA - SS_1_MS_2 metaG | ecosystem: Environmental > Aquatic > Non-marine Saline and Alkaline > Hypersaline >...
CCGTATCGCCCCCGGTACCGGACACGGCTCAACACAGCAACCACCAAACCAGCACTCATCAGGATAGAGCACTATAGGCGGTTTGCCCTTCTCCAGATTGGGCACCAGCACATCCGTCCGGCACACCTCCACACAGCTATTACACCCGGTACAGAGTTCCGGGTCGATGATTATTGCCTGGCATGGGGTCATCGGATTGGGGACCATGTAGGCCTCATTGTAGACTTCGCTCACCATTAGACAAGACCTCCTTAGCTATGCGACTGGCAGCCTTCTGCAAAAATTTATCCATTAATAACGATTATCCAAATATCGCTCAATTTTCGGCAAATACTCTTAATCGTTCTTATCTATCCCCAGCTCACTAGCAGCGGCGAACTCTTTTCCGGGGTAACCGTTATCGCATTCGTCGGGCAGTCAAGCACGCAGAATTCGCACAACATGCAGTCTTCAGGATAGGTAATGACCGCTTTCTTGCTTTTCCTGTCCATCCGAAACACGTCCATGGGACATATTTTAACACATATCCCGCAGCCGTTGCATAGTTCCGGGTCAATCCTCTCTATTGCCATTATAATACCTCCTGCCCATAGAGTTCAAGAACCTCAAGTTAGTCCATGCTGCCACCAGTTCAAAAAACAGTGACCACTACTCTCCGGGAAGCCGCCAGGGATACCTCTGTTCATAGGGCTGGGACAGGTCAGGCCGCCATTCCTGGGGTACCGGCTGCTTAAATACCTTCATCTCACTGTTTTCCTCCTGCAGCAGTACCCATGCCAGCCAGTTCGCGTCATCCCGGCGGGGATAGTCTTCACGGTAATGGCAGCCACGGCTTTCGGTCCGGAATAGCGAAGCCCTCAGCCTCATCTCGGCATTCAGAATCATGTTCTTCGTTTCAAGTGCCAAACGCAACTCGTGCGGGTCCCGGGCAAATATTTTTGGAGCCATGTGGTCTCTCAGGAACTCGGTTATGGTCAATGCCGCTCTCATGCGGTCTTCTTTCTTGATATACAAAATGAAATACGGCATCATGGTGTTCTGTAATACCTGGGTCACCCACCTCGGACTGAAGCCACCTTTACGCTCCGCCGGCGCCTGGACTATCTTCTTTATCCGGGACACCTCCTGGTCGTCGATTTCCAGCTTCTCTGCCTGTTTGGCATACCCGGCAGCCGCCACACCGGCAATAGTCCCGGTAACCGAGGAACCGCCGAGCGCACAACCAATGGCACCGTACACAGCACCCATCTGCATGGTGCCCAGAGCATCGCCAGCGGCGTAAAGCCCGGAGAGACTGGTGGCACAGCTGGTATCAACCGGCCAGATACCTTCGGCTTTATGGACCGACATGCCAGAGGAAGCTCCGCCTATCCGTACCGACTTCTCGCCATCAGGCATTTGCGAATATACTGGTGCCCGTCCCGCATGGGCTTCAAACTCCATATCCAGAAACAAGGTACCGCGACCGGTTATCTCATTACCCTCGGCATTTAACTGCTTGCCCCGGCGGGGTCCGCCACTCATCCTCTTGGCGAAGCCGAGATATGCCGGGTGCTCGGCACCGGTGGGGTGCGTATCGGCAAATTCCTTGCCGGTTATCTCAGCACCAGCCCGGTACGCCATGGCATCACCATCCGCCGTCAACGCCGAAATGGGCCAGCCCCAGGGCTTGAAACCCCCGGCTCCCGAGCACAGCACCGTCGCCTTTACCCGGAAAACATAAATATCATAACTCTCCATGGGAATGCCGATGACACCCACAATCCGGCCGTCCTGCTTCAAAAGGTCGGTGACCATGATTCTGTCCATGAGCTTGACGCCCCGCTTCACCGCCTGCTTCCTCATAAGCTCGGCAAATACCTTGGCCCCCATATGGGCTGCCCGGCAGGGTCCCAGCATCGATTCGGACCGGAATAGCGTCCCATCTTCATTCTTGCGGAACTCCACTCCCCAGGAAACGAGGTCCTGGTACCGGGCGTAGGACTCCTTAAAGGCGATTTCCGTCCATTCCCGGTTATTGACATACTGACCCACCCGGCTGACCTGTTCCACCCAGGCAGCTAAATCATCACCCCACTCCGGGTTAAAGACCGAGTAACTGCCGGCAAACGGGGTTTGCCCTGATTTACCAGCATACCCCTTGTCCACCAGGGTCACCACTACCCCCTGCTCCTTTGCCTTTATCGCCGCAAAGAGACCGGCTATGCCTCCACCGACTATCAGTACATCCGTCTCTACCACCTTTGCCGCTGGCATTTATGATTCTCCTTTCCCACGCTTTTCAGCAAACAGGCACGGATATAACATCATTCCAAGCCTGCCGAAAGTATGACCGCGCAGCACGGTTTCTCATTTTCGATGACGGGAAAAACACCAAGGACAACCCTGCGGACAGCAGAGCCCTCACACCAGGGATGACGCTATCCAGCACATTGTCATATCGACCAACATCCATTGTTTTATGCTCGATATGGTAATTTTTTATCCATTTTGTTGACATTCTATAACTCAAAAGTGATAATAATACATAACGACTTATGAAGTCAAGCCATTACTGCTGGTATATTCTGTCTCTGGCTACGGCAACCCATATATTTGCGGTTGCCATGCCTATGATGTGCATGCCCGTGCTTTTCAGCGAGATAGCCGGTGACCTTAATTTGAATCTTGTACAGATAGGCACGGTCTGGGGCGCCGGTTACCTGGCAGGAGCAATCAGCGGTCTTGGTGGCGGCTTGATTGGCGACCGGTACGGGACCAAACGCACCCTCATAACTACCTGCCTGCTCGGCGGAATCACCGGAGCACTGCGGGGTATAGCCACCAGTTTCATCGGGCTATCGACAACCGTGTTCTTCTTTGGCTTCATGACCACCACGATATCATTAAACGCGCACAAAGTTGCCGGCGAACAGTTTTCCAGGCACCGCCTGGGAATTGCCAACGGCATCCTCTCCGCCGGTATGGGCATCGGCTTTATGCTGGGGTCAATGATCAGCGCCACGGTACTTTCCCCGCTACTCGGCGGCTGGCGAAATGTCCTCTTCCTCTACGGAAGTATTTCCATATTATTTGGTTTTCTCTGGTTTCTTCCCGGGCGTGAGCCCGACCAGCTTGAAACCACGCCCTCCCCCACTGTAATCCCGTTTCGCCAGGCACTAGTGAAAGTGCTCCCCATGAAAAATGTGTGGCTCATTGCCCTGGTTAGAATGTTTTTTACCGCCGCTACTGTGGGATACGCCGGTTACCTGCCCCTTTTCCTTCGAGGAGTGGGCTGGACGGCAGTCAGTGCCGACGGTGCCCTGGCTGCCGCCACCGGGGTAAGTACGATAGGGGTAATAGCCCTGACCTTGCTCTCAGATAAGCTGGGGTTGAGAAAAGTGGTCCTCATCGCCACGGCGCTGGTAGTGACTACCGGCATCGGTCTACTCTCAGTACTGCATAATATGATGGTCTGGCTGATAGTGGTACTGGTGGGCTTTGTCCGTGAAGGATTTGTCGCCACCACCATCACCACAACCATGGAGACCAGGGGTGTTGGCAGCCAGTACGCCGGAACAGCCCTCGGAATCACCGTAGCCTTTATGAACCTGGGCGGGTTTTTCGGTCCGCCCCTCGGCAATAGTCTGGCAACTATTAATGCCGGCCTGCCCTTTGCCTTCTGGGCTGCCATGGGAATCATTACTCTATTGGTAATCCTGTTCGTGGAGGAGACGGGGCAAAGGAAAGGCGGTTTGACAAGCACAAATCAGGTAACATAGAATTGAAGACTGCACCTGCGGAAAAGGTTAAAATACTCAATCCGAATTTCACCCCGCTTGTTGAGCGATGTCTTACCCACCCAACGGCAAAATACTGCTAACCCGGCAGTTTCCAAAAAAGAAGACGCTGGTCTGTCTTTGAGCTGGAGAGCAAGGAATAAGCCCGGCATGAGTGAAAAGATAAAGGTCCTGGTTCAAGCGACAATTTTGTTTATTATTACCGTGTTGCTGATATGGCATGCCGTCAACTGGCATGTCACCGGAATGCACCTTCAGATGTTCGACTGGATTGGGACCGATAAGACCTATATCGCCGTGCTTTACAATTTGGGTTTGATGCTGGTAACCGGCATGGCACTGGGATTCCTTACAGATAGAATTGCTACCCTGCTAAGCCACGGGAAAAGAGGGGACAAATAACCATTAATACTAGTGGTTAAACAAAATGATAACATTCCCAGCATTATCCGGAGTTGAGATCAACGTATTTTTACTCGTCTTCATCGGACTTGGCGCCGGGATTCTCAGCGGTTTTTCCGGCGTCGGCGGCTCATTTGTGGTGACACCGGCCCTGATTATTATTGGCTTCCCGGCCAATTACGCCGTAGGCACCAGCCTTGCCTGGGTTATGGGCAATGCCATCGTCGGCACCTTCCGGCACAGAAAACTGGGTAACGTTGATATGAAGCTGGGGCTGGTCATTATCGTGGCAGTCATGGGAGGCGTGGAAATCGGGGTGAGAATTATCAACCGGGCTACCGCCGCCGGGATGGCTAACGAGGTAGTACTCTCCATTTCCACATGTGTTCTGCTTATCGTAGGCACCTATACCCTGCTGGAAAGCATCCGCAGGAAGCGATACCTTGACCGGGCACTGGCTCAAGGGGCCAAATCAGCGCCGGAGACAAATGGCACCTCTCTTTCCCGGAAGCTACAGAGCATTTACCTGCCGCCGAGAATACATTTTGCAAGGTCGGGGATTACCATATCCCTGTGGATTATACTCGCCGCAGGTTTCATCACCGGCATGATAGTGGGTATTATCGGGGTTGGCGGCGGTTTTATTATGGTGCCGTCACTGGTATACCTCATCGGCCTGCCATCGTTCATGGCCGTCGGCACTGATCTGTTCCAGATTATCTTCTCCGCCGCTTTCGGTTCTATCCGCCACACCATGAGCGGTAATGTGATTATCTTTGCTTCCCTGATTATGCTTATTGCCTCCAGCGTCGGGGTACAGTTCGGGGCACTGGTCACCCGCTATGTACGCGGTGTCTCGGTGCGATTTGTCCTCGGCCTTACCATAGTAATCGCCGCTGTGGGCGCCATCCTCAAGCTGGCAAATACCCTGGTTACAACCACCACTGTAGGACTTGAGATAGGGTCAATCGTGGTTATTTTTAGCGGTATGGGAATAGCCATAGTGATAATTGCCTTACTTTTTATTATGGCTCTTCGCTCCCGCTCCGGTCATTCCATTCCACCCTTTATAAAGGCTTTTCTGGCTACCGGCGGTTCCCCTGCGGAAAAGTAGTCATTCTCTATACCGGCGACTTTATCACACTTTCCGCAAATTCTATAAGCGGTCGGACGGTATCTCCGCGGTCGCCGACATTCTCACGCCCTTGCCCACCCCGGACTCCCTTATGAAATAGAAGCTAATCAGGGCAACTGCCGCCCACACCGCCCAGAACATGAAGGGGACATTCAGTCCGAAGCTGGCAAAGCTGTTGCCCAGCGGCGGAGAGAACACATTGCCAAGCTTGCCAAGGGTATAAATCAACCCCAGTGCCGTACCGGTATAGGCTGCCCCAACCCCTTCCGTCTCGATAACCATGGTAATATAGAGCGCCATAAAACCATCGCGAGCCATGCCGGCTATCAATACCGCCACCCATACCAGCGGGCCGGACACTACCGACAGTAGACCGACGCCGATTACCGCCATCAGGGCAGCAATAAAAAGGAGCGGTTTTCTTATGCCAAGCCGGTCGGATAACAGGGTGAGCGGGATAGCCGTCGCCATGCTGATTCCGTGGAATGAGGCCAGGGCACCATCGGCACTGGCTGCTGTCCAGCCAATCTCACGCAAATACAGTGGCAGATAACCAAGCATCCCCTGATAACAGCCGCCTACACCGAGCACAACGAGAGCGATAACCCACACCTGCTTGATTCGGACCACTCTGGAAACCGCCCGGCGGAACGGAACGGTACCGCTATCACCGGAGGCTTGCCCCACCTCAGCGGGCTTCGTTCTAGTCAGAAACCAGAGGAAACTGATAACCAGGGAAACAGCCCCGTAGAGAAAGAGGACATTTCGCCAGCCACCGAGTAGCGGGGAAAGTACCGTGGCGCTGAACATCGACCCCAGTAAAAAACCCAGCGCCATTCCCACGGCAACAACGCCATTGGCCAGCCCCAGACGCTTTCCGGTGAACCACACGCCACAGGTTTTGTGCACTCCCATCGGCACCATTATCGTAGCCAGACCGAAGAGCACCACTGTTGCCGCCAGACTGGTAAATCCAACGGCTAACCCTCGTAGTCCACCCGCCAGGCCAGCCAGCAGGCAACCGAAAGCGAGCATGCGCTTCGTGCCAATCCGGTCACCAATCAGTCCGCCAAATAGACTTACAAAAATACCGGCCACGCCGAACATGCCCCATATCGTGCCTACCTCAACCAGGCTCAAACCCAGCTCATCAGATATCTCGCTGAAGAGCACCGGCATGCACATCTGGGGCATGGCAACCGAAAAGGTATGGGTAAGCGCTGCCAGAGACAGGATATACCATTTGTAGTTTGAGTGATGACTGTTTTTCATAAGCGAGTACTGGCCGTCTAGTTGACTTTCAGACTGGAGGAAGCCAATATGATAGAGGGATACTATCCAGCATAACCCGTGTAATTTTAATCACATCCGGCGGTTATTTATTCCCCGGATGTCGCTGGCTGGCGGTTGCCTGACGGAACGCTCAACTCACCGTCACTATCAGTGTAGTGCAGGTCAAACCACCACTTCTCTTCCTCACTGGACCTGCCATAGCCAAGCAGCCAGCTTGACTTTGTAGCGAGCCTCATGGTTAACGCCGAGCGTTCCACGAAACTCCTCGAGTAATCCAGACTGCGATTGCAATTCAGTGAGGTCAATGCTCGTTCTCAGCCAGTTTCGGTAGCGATAGCCAGCAGGAATGATGCGAATAATCCCTCTAACATTACCAGCATTACTTGATAAATGTCAATGTTTCAAAAATGTAAAATCGTCAGATTGCCTATTATTATAATGTAAATTGCCATTATGACTATGGACACAGCCTGCATGCCGGTCAATTCTATCAGTAGCCAGTGGCTTGCCGGCGCAGTTTACCGGTCAGAAGCCAAAGATAAGTTTGAAAAATTTACCTAAAGGTGCAATACTGAAATTAGTACAGAAAAACCAGATTTGCCAGCATATTTCCACCAAGTGAATGGTGCACCATGCATGATTTCTTCTTTAACCCGGAAAGCATAGCGGTTATCGGGGCATCTCGCCAGCCGGGCAAGGTTGGCTATGACGCCCTGAAAAATTTAATAGACGCCAACTACGGGGGTAAAATATACCCGGTAAACCCGAGCGTTGATAACATCCTCGGACTGAAAACGTACCATAACGTACTGGATATCGAGGATAAGGTTGACCTGGCACTGGTAATCGTTCCGGCCCCTCTGGTCATCAATACCTTTAAGGCTTTGATAGACAAAGGGGTGAAGGGAGCGGTAGTCATTACGGCCGGTTTCAAGGAGATAGGCGGCAAAGGGGCGGAAATGGAGCGGGAACTGGTCGAGCTTTGCCGGGGTAAAATCCGGGTTATTGGCCCCAACTGCCTGGGTATCATTGATACCTATGCCAACCTTAACGCCTCATTCGCTCCGACCATGCCACGCCAGGGCAAGATAGGGTTCATTTCCCAGTCGGGCGCCATGGTTAGCTCTATCCTTGATTTTGCCGCCGGTAGAGACATGGGGTTCTCCAAGTTTATTAGCATGGGCAATAAAATGGACCTTGACGAGACACACTTCCTGGAGATTCTCGGCGAGGATAAAAACACCAGGGTCATCATCGGCTATATTGAGAGTGTCACCGACGGCAAAAAATTCATCGATGTGGCCGAGAAGATATCCAGGAAAAAACCGGTTATTCTCTTTAAATCAGGCGTATCCGCGGAAGGAACCAGAGCCGCCTCTTCCCATACCGGGGCGTTGTCCGGTCTCGACAGGGCTTACGAATGTGCCTTCAATAAGTCGGGCGTAATCAGAGCCAGGTCAATAGAGGACCTGTTTGACTGGGCTGAGGTATTCGCTTCGCAGCCACTCCCAACCGGGAAACGAATCGCCATTGTCACCAATGCCGGTGGTCCGGGGATAATCGCCACTGACAAAGCCTCCGAGGAACAGCTACTGCTGGCCTCGCTCAGTACCACCACGGTGAAAAGTCTGCAGGAGTTACTGCCGCCAGCGGCATCTGCCTATAACCCCATTGATGTCCTCGGCGATGCTGACAGTACCCGCTACGAGGGCGTTATCGAGGCAGTGGTTCAGGCTAATGAAGTGGACGGACTCGTCGTTATCCTGTCACCGCAGGCAAATACTCAAATTGAAGAGACAGCAAAAATCGTATCCAATTTCGCATACACTTCCCCCAAGCCGATAATCACCTCCTTCATGGGGCAAGACCGGGTGGCTACCGCGTCCAGTATCTTCAAGAAGGGCAGAGTCGCCAACATCGCCTTCCCTGACCGCGCCGTGCGGGCTATGTCAGTCATGGCTAGCTACAGCCAGTGGAAGCGGCAGGAAAAGAGTGAAGCCCTTATCAAGAATATCAATAGCAGAAAAGTTGAAGAGTTTCTGAGAGCGAAGCTGAGCCAGGACAAGATAAAACTGGCCGACTTCGAGGCAAGGGAACTGCTCGAGCTTTGTGATATCCCGACATTACCCACCGCCCTGGCCAATACCGCCGATGAGGCGGTGAGCCATGCCCGTGAAATGGGGTTCCCGGTGGTTATGAAGGTCTATTCCCCCGAGATTTTACACAAGACAGACGTCGGTGGGGTTAAAGTGGGACTGAGAACCCCGGAGGAAGTGGTCGGAGCCTTTGAAGAAATCATGGTGAACGTCAACAGATATCTCCCCCAGGCGCCGGTAGTGGGCATTACCGTGCAGAAGATGGTAGATGGAGGCAAGGAGGTTATTGCCGGCTTCTCCCGCGATCCACAGTTTGGCCCGCTCATGATGTTCGGACTGGGTGGTGTCTACGTTGAAGTCCTGAAAGATGTCAACTTTGCCCTCACCCCGCTTAGTAAGAGGGAGATAGTAGAGCTGGTATCCGGGATAAAATCCTTCCCGCTGCTGAGCGGGATAAGGGGCGAAAAAGAAAAAGACCTCGACGCGCTCTACGAAGTTATCGCCACTCTGTCCACTTTGGGAGAGCAGTATCCGGAAATTGTAGAGATGGAAATAAATCCGCTGGTGATAAAAGATAAGGGCGAAGGACTGTGTGCAATTGACGGCAGACTAATCTTAAAGGGGGCACCACAATGATTGAGCTACTCATCGGTTCGACAACCAAGTATGCCGGAAAAACGATGGCAGCACTGGCGATTCTCGATTTCTTGAAAAGCAAAGGCCTCAAAATAGGCTATTTTAAACCCATCGGCAAGAACTTTGTCCTCAAGGAAAAGGAAAAGGTCGAAGAGGATGTGCTGCTGATCAAAGAGTACTTTGCCCTGGAGGATGACCTGTCCCTCATGTGTCCCTTTTACCTTGACCGGGCTGACTATATTAACCTCGCTTTGGGCAAGCTGGATAATGCCGGCAGCCGGATATACCAGGCATACCAGGAGCTTAAAAAAGGGAAGGATGCGGTACTGGTTGGCGGCGGTCAGGACCTGTATGAAGGGTATTCTATCGGTGTTTCCAACACACACTTTTTGGAACGACTTAATATGCCGGTTGTCATGCTTGATTTACCTGTTTTCGGAGAGGTGAACCTGGATAGAATAGTGGCAGCGCAGGAAAGGGTCGGGGATAAGCTCCGCGGCGTTATTCTCAATCACCTGCCGCCCTCGATGGTTGACTTCGTTAACAAGTACTTTGTTCCCTTCCTGGAAGGGAAAGGCATAAAGGTCTGGGGACTGATACCAAGCAATCCGAAATTAAGTTCACTCACCATTGAAGAAATTAGGGGTGTGCTTGGCGGTGAGGTTATATGCTGTGAAGATAAAAAGGAAGAAAGCGTGGAGACTTTTATGCTTGGTGCCATGAGTGTTGAGAGTGCCCTTAAATACTTTCGCTCCCAGGCAAACAAAGCCGTCATTACCGGCGGCGACCGGATGGATATCCAGCTTGCCGCCCTGGAAACATCGACCAAATTGCTGATACTCACCGGTGGGATGTACCCGAACAGCTCCATCATCACCGCCGCCCAGGAAAAGAACGTCCCGATAATGGTGGCCGGAAATGATACCATGACCACCGTCGAGAAACTGGAGTCGGTAATCCGCAAGGTTAGCATCAGCGGTAAAAGAATCAAGGAAAGTATCGATACTTTTTACCAATATGTTGATACCAGCTACCTTGAAGGACTCTTGGAGTAACCAGCAGCAAGTCAATAGTCTTTATCTGTCCAGAGTAGGGTCTTGTGTCCCCTGCACCGATTCAAGGAATAGTGAGTCATGACCATTCGGAAGCGTTTTTTAGCTTTATTTTTACCATTTGTACCCCTTACGCCATTACCAAAGGGGCTTGACATTTGGTAATGATTGTGTTAAAGTAAATTAAGAAGCTAGGTGGTACACCCTGAATACTGCTTCTGGAGGTGGACTATGAGGCTTCACGGATTATTGGGAGTCTGGCAAGTAGACAGTGAGGGCCCTGTCGAAAGGCAGGGCGGGCAGAACTCAAGCCCAGCTCAACGAGATAGTTGAGTGGTCAGTCTCGAAAGAGAGATCATCTTTGGTGGTAATCACCAGAAGTGAGTTGGGTGAGAGCAAAAGGGTGAAATGAGTGGAGGTTGCTATAAACAAGCAGCCTCCACTTTTTATTTGGGGAATCCCCCACCATCGCAACGGATTGGGGAAATGAAACGGTTGTTTTACCCGTAGTGCCGGTTACTCAGTTTATGGCTCAACCCTGTCCAGCTCGGCGCGTTCCAGTAACCGGTCATAGTACCGGGCTATGTCATCGTCATATATCTTATCCTTGGCGTCATTCAAAGGTGAGAGGAGCGCCTCACTATATATCTTTTCAATATCAGGCAGTAACTCCATCAGGCTGAAATTGTCCGACGTATTATCCGAACCATCAGTCTGCGCACGTATCGGTAATGCCGATATCAATATCAGCAAGATTATTCCACAGACAATTACACCAGAGACGAAGCCGATTATCGTTTTCACACAGCGCCCCCACCCTATGTATCTAGCTACAGTTTCATTGTGCCACGCAAGTATAAAGGAACAGATAAAGACTATAAATATCCCATAAAGGTATGATTAATTTTCTATAAAGAAGCCTATGCTTACCGGAAATATGGCTGTCCTTGACATTACCGGCAACCCACGCTTAAAATCTAGAATAGCCGGGTCGTGGTAACCGTTCAGCCCAGACATAATGTGTCAGCCGCGAACCGCCCTACCGTACCGGCAGGACCAGGTTGTCCCGGTGCCAAAATTCCTCCAGGAGGTAGAATGAGTAAAGTCCGTCTGGTACCAGCTATCCTCACCAATGAACCGGAAGCACTGGAACGGATGGTGCGCCAGGTAGAAACGTTCACCACTCATGTCCAGTTTGATATCATGGACGGTGAGTTCGTTCCTTCCCGCAGCGTAACCTGGGAACATCTGGCGGCGCTATCGACCGCACTAACCTGGGAAGCCCATCTCATGGTACGGGAACCGCAGCGTTATCTTGAAGATTTCGTTCGTTTGGGAGCCAAAAAGATTGTCTTTCACTATGAAGCTACCGGCACGCCAGAGGAGGTCATCTCGCTCGTCAGAAAGCTCGGCCGGCAAACCGGGCTTGCCGTCAACCCGGATACCCCGATATCAACCATTGCCCCCCTGGTCGGCGAGGTGGACAGCATTCTATTCATGTCGGTCCAGCCGGGCTACTACGGCAGCCCGTTCATTCCCGAAGTGCTGGATAAAATAAAGAAATTTCGCAGCAGCTAC
>Ga0180432_10009351_pt1 | contig 11971 bp, 11 predicted proteins | sample SS_ome_10_FD_132414 | JGI IMG/M metagenome (GOLD analysis project Ga0180432, IMG submission 132414) | Hypersaline lake sediment archaeal communities from the Salton Sea, California, USA - SS_1_MS_2 metaG | ecosystem: Environmental > Aquatic > Non-marine Saline and Alkaline > Hypersaline >...
GGTATTGACGTTGTGTTTGTGCAAATAGGTCAGGCGATTAATATTGAGGGTGATCTGGTTAAGGCAATAAATGAAGGCGTTGCTTTAGGTACAGCAGAAGGCTGGCTGAGATGCTCTGTTTGCGATCCTGTTACGAGAAAAAACACAGGGGATAACGCCCCGGCAGTCGTCCATGTCGAGCAGGTAGCTGGAGACAGTCTGAAAATTTCCGTATTACCAAAGGGCTGTGGAAGCGAAAACATGAGTACTGTAGTGATGCTCCCACCTTCTGCGGGCGAAGACGGCATTGTAAGAGCGGTAGTGGATCAGGTACGAAAGGCTGGTCCGAATTCTTGTCCTCCCGGGATAATAGGCATAGGTATAGGCGGCACCATGGAAAAGGCGGCGTTGCTTGCCAAAAAGGCCTTGTTGAGACCTGTGGGCTCAAAGAATTCAAGGCATGACTTGGCAGAGCTGGAAGACCGGATCTTAGTTCAAATAAATGATCTGGGAATTGGTCCCCTGGGGCTTGGGGGATCTGTTACCTCTCTTGGTGTGGCCATAGAGGTATATCCCTGTCATATAGCAAGCCTTCCATTAGCAATAAATATCCAATGTCATGCCGCCCGGCATTGCATGGCAATATGGACGGATGGCTCCTGGCGTACAATCAGGCCCCGCTCGTCTTTTGGCAATGATGTCCCGCATCTTGAGACCTTCAAAGACAGCGCCTTTCACATAAATCTGCCGCTCTCGGAATCGGTTGTGGCAGATCTTCGGGCAGGTGATTGGGTATTGCTTAACGGTGTTATGTATACCGGCCGGGATCAGACTCATCGTCGTTTGGTGGAGATGGTGGACAGTGGTTATCCCCTGCCTATAGATCTTAAAGGGCAATTAATATACTATGTAGGTCCTACTCCGGCACCGCCGGGAAGACCCGCAGGTTCTGCAGGACCCACTACCAGTTATCGAATGGATGCCTATATGCCCTGTATACTGGCTGAGGGCGTGCTCGCCACGATGGGAAAGGGGAAACGCTCACCGAAAGTGAGGATATCTTTGAAAAAATATGGGGCGGTGTATTTTGCGACAATTGGGGGCGCAGGAGCCTATCTGGCGAATTGCATAGAGTCCTGTAAGCTGATTGCATTTCCCGAATTGGGTCCAGAGGCCATGTATCGAATGCAAGTTAAGGACTTTCCTGCCATTGTGATCAATGATGTAACAGGTGCCGATTTTTATGAGAGTGCAATCAAACAACATACGGCCCTGTATAAACACTAACAGATTGGCAGACATCAGCCGACCGTATGCATCGAGCAGGTAAATCTGGAGGGAGGCTTAAAGACTTCACTCCTGTCCTAATCGAGCCTTTATAAAAGGGATTTGATATTCATAAATATGGGCTCCCTGGCTTGCGGCCCGTAGAATTCCCACCCCAAATCCTATTTCCTCGGAGATATATTCCATTAATAGTGCCAAACCCCCTAAATTGGTAGGCAAACCAGCCCAAATATCCCAACTGCGCCAAAAGGTTGCAATATCGAGTCGGCCGTCGTGAACTTTCAAATCTATCGCTCTAAGACAGGCTGGATCCTGGAGATCTAAGTCCTCCGGTCGTCCGACAATGATGGAAGACTGATTTGTATTTGGAGTATCTTTGAGCATCTGTATGGCCTTCGATAGTTGAATGTTTATCCGCGATGCATAAGTATAGGTCTCATTCTTTCCCGGCAGTTTTCCTCCCAACAGGTAATCAATAAAATATTCTTTCACATATTCCATAGTATTCGGTGGAGGCGCTGAGCATCCCGGAGGAATAATTGGGATCATGTCCTTAAGAGGATGCATGATTTCCAGAGACAGCCAGGGAATCTGAAGCCTGTAATTCTCTTTTTCAAAGGATCCCCTTTCGATATCTTGTCGGTAGGCCTCAGATTCTAAATTGTACAGTATTTGGTACCAGGCATCCGAAATGGTAGTTGTTCGCAGATGCATTATGGCTCCTTTACTAAATGGTATTCCCGTTTTTATTCCAGCTAGTGTCTACAAAAACCCATTTAAAAATCGCGCAATTTAAGCACAAGATATTTTGAACAAAATCAATTTTTACAGTATAAACAACGTTCAGCTTAAACTATTTTACAAGTTTTGTCTTTATTAAGGTAAACCTGGACGACACCCATGTCTTATAAAGATCTCAACCGAATCGAAATAGACCTCACGGCTCTAAGTCATAATTTCACTGTCCTCAGCGAACTCTTGAAAATCACAGGGGCTCGTATAATGGCAGTGATAAAATCAGATGCCTATGGCCACGGATTATTAGAAGTCAGCCGAGTACTCGAATCAGCCGGTGTATGGGGATTTGGTATATCAGACATCGAAGAGGCGATTTCTTTGAGGGAAGGAAAGATAACCGCCCCAATCCTGTTCTTGTCTGGATTGCCTCCAGGAACAGAAAAAGAGGTCATGGCCCTTGATCTTATTCCGGGTATAACCGATATTTCTTCTCTGGACACCCTTGAAAGTCTTGCTTCAACAAGGGATGAATCCTGCAGGGTGCATCTAAAGGTGGATACAGGTATGGGGCGTATGGGGTTTTCACTGAATGAACTCTATGAAGCCGTTAAGGGACGTCGTCGATGGCCACATCTGTACTTTGAGGGTCTGTATTCTCATTTGTCGTCTGCAGAAAATCCCCTTGATCCATTTAACACGGTCCAGCTCAACACATTTGCATCGATTTTAGATCAGGTAAAAGACATCGGATGGAAACCCCCAACCGTTCATTTGGCCAATTCGGCCGGTTTGATCAATTTTCCCTCTACCCATTATGATCTCGTCCGGCCGGGACTGGCAATTTATGGTTCATATCCCGGTCCTCAAAGTCAAAAAGGCATTGAACTGCGACCCGCTATGAGTTTTTGCAGTAAAATCATCGGAATAAACAAACTGGTTGAAAGATCACCAGTGAGCTACGGTCATACCTTTTATACCAAAAGATCTTCCAGGATAGCTGTCGTACCCGTTGGTTATGGTGACGGATACCTGCGGTCCATGTCTAACAGATCCGAAGTCCTTATCAGGGGTAGGCGTTGTCCCGCGGTTGGGAACATCTGTATGAAGTCCTTTATGGTAGATATTTCCATGCTTGATGGAGTAAATGTCGGCGAGGAGGTCGTGCTTCTGGGAAGGCAGGGAGAGGAAATTATTACGGCTGAAGATCTGGCGCGGTGGAGCGGTACTATCAGTTATGAATTACTCTGCTTGCTCGGCAGCAGAAACAAAAGGTTCTTCAGGGATAATCAATGTTTGGCATAGGACTTCCAGAACTGCTCCTGATTTTTGCAATGGCCCTGATAATCCTGGGGCCTGATAAGCTTCCCCAGCTTGCCAGACAAATCGCTCGCCAAATGGGGGAATTAAAAAGGGCTTCAGAGAAACTTAAAAGTGAGCTTGATATTGAGTCTCTAGAGGAGGATTTAAAAAATGGGATAGGTACGAAATCGAAATCCGGTTGGGGCGATATGATTAATGGAGATTTATCTTCAGAACGGAAAGTTGGAGATGAATCTAATGCCGGTAATTTTGATATTCAGACTGAAGCGGTGGGAAAAGAGTGCAATAAGGCGCCGTCTTCTAATGACAAAGAGAAAAGGTGATATTTACCAACAATAGATAGTTTTGAATTGTGAAAAAAGACCCAAAAGACATCAGGCGCATTACAATGGTAAAACCATGAAATATTATGTTTATCCTAAGTACTGTGGTCGACGAGATGTCTTTTGAGCCTCTTCCCTTTAAGGCACATCTTGAGGAATTCAGGCGTCGACTGATAAACTGTTTTATCTTTATGGCAGCGGCTTTTGCACTCTGCTATGCGCTCTCTGATTTCCTTGTCGACATACTGTTTTATCCTGTTAATCAGGCCCTGCCCCATGGTAGTTCTCTGGTATTTACAGCGCTTACGGAAGGTTTTATGACCTATCTCAAAGTCGCCTTCTGGGGCGCTGTCATTCTTTCCACCCCGATGATCTTATATCAGGCATGGATGTTTGTAGCTCCGGGCCTGTATGATAAAGAAAAAAAATTTACAAAAGGCTTCATGTTCTGGGGTATATGCCTGTTTGTCTCAGGAGGTCTTTTTAGTTACTGGATCATAATGCCCGTTGCATTTTCCATTTCTTTAGGTTTTGCAAACCAGGGCCTGGAGGCAATGCCACGGCTACAAAACTATTTGATTTTTTCCCTCAAGGCCATCTTTACTTTTGGTCTGGTTTTCGAAATTCCATTCATTATGGCACTGGCCGACCGCCATGGTATTGTTTCCAGGGAATATTTTTCAAAACACAGAAAGGCCAGTTACATAGCTCTATACATATTGGCCGCGCTGCTTGTACCAACAGATGTGTTTTCACAAATACTTATTTTTCTGCCGCTATTAGGTGTTTACGAGGCTGGAATACTGCTCGCCAGGTGGTTTGGAAAAGACCCCGACCCCGTTTTTGATGACAGGTGAGGGTAATTCAACTTAATGCCAACTTTAGTCCCATTGCGGCAAATCTTAATGTTGCTCCTGCCAAGGCTATAAGAGAGCCGATCCTTGCTGGTGTACGATCATATTTCCAATAGAGAAGAACCGCGCTCCTGTGAAAGTGATAAAGAGCCAGCCACCTGGCATTCTTGCTGGCCTGTCCTGCGTGGTGGATAACGGGCCCGATTTCTGGATGATAGATCACCTTCCATCCTGCACATCTAAATCTTATACACCAGTCACAGTCTTCCCAATACAAAAAGAATCTCTGATCCATGGTTCCGACATCTTTCATTGCGGAACGCTTCACTATCATGCATGCCCCGGAGACCCAATCCACACTTATGGGTTTGCTCAGAGATGGAGCTGACAGAATATTTTTTCTGGTAAAAGGATTATCTGGCCAGAGACGTGAAATCAGAGAAGTCCTTCCGAAAAAGGCTGTGGAAAGGGAGGGAAAGGCTCTGGCGGAGCCCTGGACAGAGCCGTCAGCATCTAATATTTTTGGGCCTACAACGCCCACTTGCGCATTCTTTTTCAGCCATTCCTCAAGAGGTCCCCATAAAGGTCCGGATATTACGGCATCCGGGTTCAAAAGACACACATATGGTGCGGTTGCCTTGGCCAGTGCATGGTTGACCGCGGCGGCAAAACCAACATTTTTACTGTTTGACAGCCATATAACTTTAGGAAATCGCCTTACCATGTCATGAGAGGCAGGCTTTCGACTGTTGTCTACCACATAGATGGTATTAATCTTTGCCGGCTCCCATTTCTCAAGTCCTGACAGGCAGCTGCTTAGTGCCTCGTAGCAATTGTAATTGACGATTATTACGTCAAAGCTCACTCAAAACCTCCCTACCCATCATTTTTTATACTCTATTCAATACTCTATTGCTCCGATTGGGACAAATGCCCTGAGTTTCGAACTGGCGACCATGCATACGGACAGATGTTTGCCATTATGCCAAAGTCCTGACCGCACAGGCCAGGCCGTCTACCACCTTGGCCGCCCTTTGATAATCCAGGGTCTTAGGCATATCAGATGGGCGATGATAGTTGCGGTTGCGATAGAAGGCTGTATCTGTAACCAAGAGAGCGGGGTAACCGAATCGATTAAATGACCGGTGATCTGAAAAATCTATGCCCACAACTATCGTCGGGGCGTTCAAGCTCTCTGTCGGCAGGTCAGTACCCCGGGTAAAGGCATCCTTCACCTCCTTGGTCCATTTTGCAGACTTCGTATTCCCGACAAGGGCGATAAAATTTCCGATATTTGGATAAAATCGATCCATGAAAAAAAGGGGAAACGATTGGCTTTTAGGACGATCACTGAAATATCCTATCATATCGAGACATATCATGCCTCTAAGGGATGCCTTGCTACGCTTAAGGTCGCGGGCGTAAACAAAACTCCCCATATATCGTGTTCTGAAGACAGGTGGTTCCTCAAGGGCAAAGGCAACCAGCCTTATGCCAGGTGGTGGATCTCTTGAGATCAATCGGGCCAATTCCATGATACCGGCTATTCCACTTGCATTGTCATCCGCTCCCGGAGAACATGATACCGTATCATAATGGGCTCCAACCACAAGCAATGGCACAGAGTCCTGTTTGATCTTTTCTGTTTTGGGGGAGGCGCATATATTGCAGTATGTTTCCCCTTTGTAGTAATAAAGCTGCTCATCCACATTATAGCCCAAGCCTTTAAAACTGCCCGAAAGACGGTCGGCTACTTTTCTAAGAAGCTTTGGCGAAGAACAGGGACGAGGACCAATTTCAAGTGAAAGGTACTCCACCCAGTGTTGTAACTCACCGGGATCTGCACACGGGTATTCGGGTCTAATATGGGTATTCAGTTGTCCTTGCCCCTTAAAATCATTAGAGTGGCTTTTCATGGATACATTAAGGTCCAGCAACGCAGATAATTCTCATTATACAAATAACGGCTTATCCAAGGTACCCGCATCTTATCCGGAATGGGTAACCTGGCTGGCATTCGGGATAGGGCTGACGGGAGCCATCTCACTTCGTCTGATCCTCATTGCCAAGGCATATCAGCCTGAACTTGTCAGGGTCTTCTGGTACATAGGGGTGTGCGGAAACATGGTCTTTTTCCTTTTCAGGTCCTACATAACTCATAGAAGACGCAGACTAATAACAGAACTGGGCCTTATAAATAAACTTCAACAAAAGTGCCAATTATGTTCTGAAGATTTCCACGCATTGCATTATCTGGTGTCGAGCATTCATTCATCAAAAGAAAGATGGAATTATCTGGTCATTTTTGTGTGTTCTCTCGCAGCAATTGCCTGGGACCTTTTTTCCTGAGCCATTGGACAAAATATGAATTTTTTCAAGCTGCTCTCCTGTTAAAAGCCACTAGTTCGTCATAGGTAACCCCGTCACCTCCAAAGATATCCAGCGCGCTTCCGATGGTGAGATCCAGCCTGTCCTGACCCAGTTCCTTCACCAGGTAAAGATCTTTTATGGAACGGGCACCTCCGGCATAAGTAGCAGGGACGGGAGTCCACTGCCCCAAAAGCCTTACAAGATCCTCCTCTATCCCCCTGCATTTTCCCTCCACGTCTGCCGCATGAATCAAAAACTCAAAGCAGTACTTTGAGAAATAATCAAGGGTTTTCGGACAAATGGTTACATCGGTAAATCGTTGCCACCTGTCAGTGACAATATAATAGTCCTTATCCTTTTTCCTGCAGCTCAGGTCCAGAACAAGCCGATTCTTACCTGCAAATCCAACAAGTTTCTTGAGCCGTTCTTCATCTATTGTGCCGTTCCTAAAGACATATGAAGTCACAATAATGGCCGCCGCCCCCTTATCCAGCCAGTATCCAGCGCTGTACGAAGTGATCCCGCCGCCTATCTGCAGGCCATTCGGCCATGCAGATAGGCCTTCTGTGGCCGCGGTCTCATTCCCCGGCCCCAGCATAATCATGTGCCCACCGGTGAGGCCGTCGTTTCGGAAAAGTCGTGCATAATAAGATGAGGGCCTTTCAGCCACATAATTTTCCCTGAGGACCTCTGGATTGTCATCACTAAGTGTAGATCCTACAATCTGCTTGACTTTGCCTTTATGGAGATCAATACACGGCCGGAATTTCATATTAAAACCCCTGGTCTCTTGAACAAGCCAGTCCGGGCACACTGCAAAGGTGACCCCAATGAATCAAACTCGTTCAGCTCTATGGTATAAGAATTTCTATTTTATATGCGAAAGGCAACATATTTGCCTACTCGATCGTTACATACGTATGAGATTTTTTGAATTTGCCATAATAACACAGCCGTCCCAGTTCTTATACCATAGGGTTGTTATGAATTTTAGACTATACAGTTACAAACAGCCAGTTGAATTTTGACCGTTCAACTATAAATTATTTAAAATACTGAGATAAATGAGTAGGTTGAAGTAGTAATGGCAGTCTGGTAGTATAACATTTTGAATGCCCTTATAAGTATTTATAGTGCGAGTGTGGGATATAAATCCGGGATATCTGAATCGGCACAGTCTGCCGGGTGAGAACCGAGATCTGCACGCAATCGTTTCGATTATTGTAAACAAGAAGAAGGGCTATTCAAACCACCCGGAGACTGTTCGGTGGATCGGCTATTGCTGGGCCCTGAGACAACGTCACCAGCTACTGGTAGCTGAAATGTCGCTGAGAGGTGTTACCGACAAGTCCCCTGTTGTTATACGCGACAACGAGGGCGTCTGGCCCGAAGCATATATCGATGAGCCCTTTCAGCAGTTTCAAATACTGAAATCCAAATATCACAATAAGGAGCAGGGCCGCATACCACTGCCGAAAAACGCGCAGCAATTATGGAGCCAACATAAATATTCCATGCTTGCACGGGACGTGGCACTGTATAAGAAATTGGGTAGGGATGTCTCCGAGATGAAATCTGGCCGTGAATTTTCCGATGAACAGGTTTTCCATATGTAAAAAAATGCGAAAGACAGATCAGTGCACTCCAGGACCTATGTTCTCTCAAGACACTAGGTTATAGTATATAGATACTGTAAGGAGGTTTAATCAAGATTATATTGTTTATAGGTTTCGAATCTAATAATACAAGGTGAGCATTATGTATCTAGTAAGGCAGCATCAGAAAGACAGTAGCATAAAATATTTCATCAGGCATTCCTATCAGACTGAGTCAGGTGCCTGGCTTAACAAAAGCCTGTTTAATCTGGGATACGATCCTGAAAAATATATAGTCTATGTAGGGGACAGGGCGTTCTATATTGACCCCGCTGTGGAGGAAGCCATTTCCTCCCAAGGTGTTGCTTATAATGACGAGGAGCTGGAGGAGATATTTATGCCCTTTCTGGAACCTGAAATTCGCAGAATCATGGAACAATTTGATAAACGCGGGGCTAAAAGGCGCAGATACAGCAAGGCAGAGCTTGCAGTCATGCAGAGAGACATCCATCTTTTTGACCGGAGAAGAATGTGCTTTCTGAAATTCTGTCATACCAATATAGAGGACCTGTCAAACCAGCCACTGCCCTTTTTTAATATATTACTCAACAAATCCAGAGACGAAATCGAACAGGTAATTGAAGAGATGGAATTTATGCTCAGTCTACCCGAGAAAAAAAATTACCTGTATGCCATATTTGATATTCCCCGGCGTTTTGCCCCCAGACTTACTCGTTTTCTTCCGGATGCTCAGGATCTTGAACTCATAGATAAATATCTGCTGGAAGAGATCTGCAGGCTTGACCGGGATTCCACTTTTTTAGACCAAGGTGCAGTTCCCTGGGAGACAAAGGGCATTCATCCTTATCTGCGAAAATATCTGATCCAGTACTTTGATATTCTGTATAGGCGGCCAGTTACTTATACCAGTGCCGGATACAGAACGAAGGGAGACAGAAGGGTATGGCAGCCCCCTGCAAAATCCTCAGATAAAAAGCATTTTAAGGCAATGGGGATAAGCGCCAATGAATTTTCGCGCATGGGAAGGAAGGAATTTATTTTCCTGTTCAGACGCAAGGCCAAGGAGATGCATCCTGACAAGGGAGGAGGCCACGAGGCATTTATAGCGCTGCAACAGGCATATCAGATACTTATACACAGGAAAAAACAGCAGGGGTGCAAGTGACCTCTTAATGCCTGGTATACTGGTGCCCCCGGCATGATTCGAACATGCGACACCAGGATTAGGAATCCTGTGCTCTATCCCCTGAGCTACGGGGGCTACAAACGGAAGAGCGATACCATAGTGTTTACCTTGCTGTCAAGTTCAATAAGGCTACTTAATGTTTAAGATTGTTTATGACTACATGCAAATTAAATTCTAGAAATCTTCTTGCCATAGAGACATCCTGCGATGAAACCGCAGCCGCGGTCCTGAGGGATGGCCGGCAGTTGATGAGCAATGTGGTGGCATCTCAGGTGCACATCCACAAGGAATACTGGGGAGTCGTTCCTGAATTGGCTTCAAGACACCATCTTGAAGACATAGTAAGGATTGTGGAAAAGGCACTTCTGGACGCAAAAACAGACAGGTCAGCAATAGATGCCATAGCGGTTACCCAGGGTCCCGGACTGGTGGGCTCTTTGGTTGTCGGACTGTCCTTTGCCAAGGCCATGGCAATGGCCTGTGATATTCCCCTGACAGGCGTAAATCACCTTCATGCACATCTCTCTTCCGTTTTCCTGTGCGAGGACGTGCCCTCATTTCCCTTTCTGGGTCTTGTGGTGTCCGGTGGCCACACAAACCTCTATGCTGTGAACAGCTTCCTTTCAGCAGATCTCCTGGGCCAGACCAGGGACGATGCGGCAGGTGAGGCCTTTGATAAAGTGGCCAAGATGCTCGGTCTTGAATATCCAGGGGGCCCTATAATCAGTGAACTTGCTGAAGGAGGAGATCCATGTGCCTTTTCTTATCCAAGGGCAAAACTCCCCCAAACGCCTCTTGATTTCAGCTTCAGTGGTCTTAAGACCGCTGTTTTGACCTCGGTAAGGAGATTGGCTGGTCAAGGCCCGCTACCTGTTGAGGATATCTGTGCCTCGTTTCAAGAGGCAGTTGTTGACGTGCTTGTGGAAAAGACCTTATTTGCTGCAAAAAACTATGATATACGCAGTATAGCAGTTACAGGAGGGGTTGCGACCAACTCCAGACTTCGAGCTAGAATGGCCGAGGAGACAAGAAGGCTTGGCTGTAAGGCCTATTTCCCATACCCTGAACTGTGCACGGATAATGCCGCAATGGTTGCCTTGGCTGGTTATCATCAGATAAAGGCCGGGATTTTGCTGAAGAAAGATGCTGATGTCTACTCAAGGCTTCCATTTCCTGATATTTAAGATGGATATTATTTAAAGGAAATAAATAAGGAAATTAATATGGGGGAACTTGCCCCTGCTAACAAGAAAAGAAACAGTCTCAATTCAGGGAAAGACGAAAAAGGGATCAGTCCCGGGAGGACAATGAGATATCAGTGGCTTCGTTTATTGAGGCTGAGAGGAGATCCATTCGTTCTCGCGCGAGGTGTCGCCATAGGGATTTTTGTTGGACTTACCCCCACAATTCCATTCCACACTATTCTCATAATCTTTTTTTGTGCTGTCGGCAGGGGTAATCTTGTGGCCGGAATTATTGTCAGTTTTCTGGTAAGCAATCCCCTCACTATTCCGTTGCAGTACTATTTATCCTGGAAAGTAGGTACCATAATTACAGGCGACTCGATTTCCTGGGAAGCCGTAAAGAACTTCATGGATTTAGACTATGATATAAATATGTTCGAAGCAGTAAAATTGATATATATAGAAAGCTTCAGGTCAATTCTATCCATAATGCTTGGAGGAATAGTCTTTGCTCTTCCTCTTGCAATAGCAGCCTATTTTTCATCCCTGTTTCTATATGGTAAACGGCAGAAAAGGCGAACGAATCGTAGTAAAAAAGCCAGACATAATGATTCATCAAAACTCAACAAACAAAACTCCGACAACGAGTTTCTATGAGTCCGGCCTGCCACGGGCTAAACGCTCTCTTGGTCAAAACTTTCTTGTACATCATGGCACCATTGAGACCATAATAGAACTATCAGGCATACAGCCTGGAGATAAAGTAGTAGAACTGGGTGCGGGGCTAGGGGCCATGACCACGGAACTTTCAAAAAAGGCGGCCGAAGTTATTGCCCTTGAAATAGACGAGCAACTGATCAAATGGGTCAGGGAAAAGCGGTCTTTACCGGAGAATGTGGAATTCCGTCATTCAAACATCCTCAAGGTCTCCTTTCGGGATCTTGCGGAAGAGATGGGAGGCACTCTCAACATAATAGGCAATCTGCCATATAATATTTCAAGCCAGGTAGTCTTTAGGCTGATCGAAGGACGTGATTCTATAAACAGGGCCACCTTGATGTTTCAGAAGGAGGTTGCTGAGCGCCTTGTCTCTTGTCCGGGAAGCAAGTCCTAC
>Ga0180432_10009352_pt1 | contig 11970 bp, 5 predicted proteins | sample SS_ome_10_FD_132414 | JGI IMG/M metagenome (GOLD analysis project Ga0180432, IMG submission 132414) | Hypersaline lake sediment archaeal communities from the Salton Sea, California, USA - SS_1_MS_2 metaG | ecosystem: Environmental > Aquatic > Non-marine Saline and Alkaline > Hypersaline >...
AGGAATTATCTTTGGTGGTTCGAATGGCGCCAACTCTGGTATTACTGCAACTGAAAGATGGGATAACAACGACCATACTTGGACATCAAGAACCAATCAAAATGTAGGACGTGCTTATAACGCCGGTTGGGAAATGACAAATGACCAATCAATGTCTTCTTGTGGTTATAACTTAAGTGGTGGTGTTCGCGCTGAAACAGAAAGATATAGTGACTCTGCAAATACTTGGACAAACAGAACGAATTGTACACAAGCAGCTGAAGCTAGATCTGCAGCATCATATACATCAGATATGGGTTCTGTATTTGGTGGAAATTCTGGAGGTCACATAGCAACACATTATCTATTTTCAGATTCTGTTAATGCTTGGACAACAAAAACTTCACTAAATGATGCAAGAACAGAGGGAGAAGGATCAAGTCAATCTTCAAATTCTGGTTTCGCGATGGGTGGTTACTCCAGTATATTAGGTCAATATCTTTCAACAATGGAGAGATTTAACGTATCCGCAAATGAGTGGGTTAATAGAACTCAAGCTCCTGATTATATGTATACCGGCGGAGCATGGTCTTACAGTTCTACAAAAATACATTCTAGTCATAATTCTAACGCAGGCGGATTACCAAATACAATAAGATTTAAAGACACTCCTGTTTCTTTATCATTTGATGGTGGTCTTTCTACCGAAACATATAAACATCAAACTCCTGCAGTACCAGACTCCAACCGCGTTGTTCTAACATGCGATGTTACCGACACAACAACTCCAATTAAATCTATTGTTGTATCCGCTTTGTATAATCAAAAAGATGCAGATAGTATATCTGGATATTGGACAAATAAATCATATGGACCAGTTTCATATGGTAGTGGTGTATTTGAATTAACAGAGGATGCTGGAATAGTAGCTGGCGGACACAATGGAAACAGAAGCCAGCAAGTAGATAGATTTACAAACTCACAAAATTTATGGACTAGTAGAACAAATGTAGGTACTGTAATTTATCTTCCTGGTGACTTTGGTCTTACATCTGATTCTGGAATTATTGCTGGAGGAAGCAACACACCATCAACATATAGCAATCTAGTATACAGGCATAATAATTCAACAAACAACTGGACTAGTAGAGCCGCGTTAAATACACAATGTAGTCAAGGATGCGGATTTAGTTTACAAGATGATGACAGAGGTGTGATTTCTGGTGGTTATAATGGTATTGATATAGCAAACGCGCAACGTTTTTCTGAAACTGGAAACAGTTGGACAAATATTTCTAGTTATAGCGTTGGGTCTAGATCAAATGCAGATGGTATTGAACTTTCTTCTGATTTTGGTATTTCTGCAACTGGCGCAAATGGATCTTTCACTAATGTAGTAGAACGTTATTCTGATTCAGAAAATTCTTGGATTGCTAGAACTCCAGTAACAGGAGGAAGAAACAACGCTGCTTGTATGCCACTAGGTTCTAGTCAAGGAATCATTCAAGGTGGTAATATTAGCGGCGGAACTCTAATAAAACCAGATGTACAAAAATATAACGATATTGATAATTCATGGACAGAAAAAACATCATCAATAACACCAAGAAGCAATACAGATGCGTTTGGACTAGCTACATCAACTGGTATTGTAACTGGCGGCTATACAACAACTTATTCTGGTATTACAGAACTTTATACAGACTCAGAAGTTTCCTCAATCTCCTTCCCAACATTTGATCTTACTATTGACGGCGACGATAACGATGAACATGTATTTCCAGGTCGTGATCAATTGTTGAATTCTATTATTGATCTTGACAAAGAATTTTCTGCTTCTAAAGAATACTGGGGATTACGAGGAGCACTTCTGGAATCTAAATACTATGGGTCGTCGCATGGTATTACATCTGATTTAGGAATGTATTCAGGTGGAACAAATGCGTCAACTTTAAGTTCTGCTCATAGATATTCAAATTCAGAGAATGTTTGGATAAATAGAACTAGCACTGGTATCGCAGGTATAGCAAGAGCTGGCTTCAAACTTACCACTGATGTTGGTATTAGAGGCGGGTCTACTTCATCAGTTGAATCTTTTACAGACTCAACTAACATATGGGCGTCAAGAACATCATATACCGCTCCTGGTGACGATGCAAACGGAGCAGATCAGACAGACAATCTAGGATTGGTTTTTAATGCTCAAGCTTCAACAGGTGCAACACAAAGATATAATCACTCAGGTAATAGTTGGACTGCGAGAGCTCTATTGTTTACTAGTGCATCACCACATGCTCTAAGACATTCCACATTTAAACTCACTACTACAACAGCACTATTATCACATGGATTAAATGGGTCTACATTGAATAACTGGTCTGCTGAATTTGATGATACTGCAAATGGTTGGACATGGAAATCAAATACACCAAGCACAGGAAGACAGACAACAAGCGCGTTTTCTGGAAATGACGGAATTGTATCAGGCGGTCAAAATTCAACTATATGGGGATTTCCAAATACTGATGAATATACAAGCTCTACTACTACATGGGCAGCTAAAAATGATTTACCTGTTGGTACAATAGCGTCTGGTGCATTTAGTCTTGATTCATCAAACGGCGTTGTATGCGCAGGCAGAACTGATACAGGCTATCTAAATATAACCCAACGTCATACAGAAGAAACTGTAGCTGCGATTCCTGTGCCAGCTGGTGTTTGGACATCAAGATCTTCTTTATCTTCTAGAATGGATGGGGTTGGAATTGGTTTAACTTCAGATCGTGGTATATCAGCAACTGGATTAAATGGTTCATACCTTGGTTTAACTGATCGATATTCTAATTCAGCAGATGTGTGGACTACTAGAGATTCTGCTACTATAATTAGAAATGCTGCTACTGGTTTTGAACTTGCTGAAGGAGTTGGTCTTGTAGCTGGCGGAAATAACGATTCCACTTTAACAAATACAGAAAAATACCAAGATATTTCTAATACATGGTCATCAAGAACTTCGATGAATACTGGAAGAATTTATCCTGCGTCATTTAATCTAAACTCTGATTCTGGTGTAGTAGCTGGTTACCAACAATCAGGAACAGCAGTTGAACAATATTCTGATGCAGCCAATTCATGGACAAACAAAACTAGTCTCTCAACTGGAAGAAACGGTATGGGAGCATTCAAACTAGATTCTAAAAAAGGTTTAGTTTCTTCTGGAGTGGTTTCTAGTACATACCAGACCGCAGTTGAAGAATTTGAAAGTACAAGTAATATATGGGCAAGAAAAGTATCTACTCCATTTGTTACTGGATGGCCTGCTAGTTTTTCTCTACAAGAAGGTTATGGTTTAGTATCTGGTGGAAGAGATCCTAGTTACCATTCTAACGCAGCGAAATATACAAATGATACAGATACATGGTCAAGTAGAGAAAGCGGTCATGTTGCACAAAATCCAGCTTCATTTGGTTTAGCATCGAACGTTGGAATAACAGCAGCTGGTAATACAGAGAGTGGTTATGTTGGTACAGTAAGTAGATTCCAAGATGCAGAATCTCCTGTATTAACTGGAACTGGTTACTGGACTAATCGAGCAGGGACTCCATTACCTTATAGTCACCATGGTGGATTCGGGTTAACTAGTGATGTGGGTCTTAATGCAGGCGGTGGTAATGATACTGCTACATATGAGAATTGGGCACATAGATATACTCATTCAGAAAATACTTGGTTAACCAGAACTGATATGAGTAAGGATAACAGATGGTGTGCAGGTGCTTCATTAACAAGTGATTTAGGGTTAATGTGTGGTGGTAACAATGGAACAGGATCTACGAACGATGTTGATCGATATTCAGAAAGTGGAAATTCATGGACATCTAGAACAGCAATGTCCAACATTGAATATGATCCTGCAGCTTGGAAATTAACAGATGATTTGGTTATCAGAGCATGTGGATGGAAATCCACATATGACGATACAGTTGAGCGATATTCTGATACAGGAAACTCATGGACAGCCAGAACATCTTCTCCTGAAGCCAGAATGCATACTGGTAACTTTGGATTGACCTCTGATTTAGGTCTAATGGCTGGTGGTCAAAATACAGGTGGAAACGGAACATATCAAACAAGAATCTTCTCTGAATCTGGGAATAACTGGATTTCAAAAGCTAATATAGAAACTGCTGCTGCTGAAGTTTATCTCATGGCAGCATTTCCTCTTGACACAGATCATGGTGTTGTATCTACAGGAAATGTTTATGGTGGTTTTAGATCAGCTAATACTGACAAGTTTACCCTCTCTTCGAACACTTGGTCTTCTAGACAAGATGTAAGCACTATAAGAGCTTTTGCAGCTGGTTTTGGTTTGACATCTACTACTGGTATAATTTCCGGTGGTTATGATTCTGTTAGACTTGATAGTACTGAACATTTTACAGACGACACTGAAACTCCAATCATTTATGGATCTGCTTGGTCAATGAGAACTAATATTGGTGAAAGAAGATATGGTTTTTCGGGGTTTGATTTAACATCTGACAAAGGAATAACCGCAGGTGGAATTAATGGTCCAAGTCAATTCTTGACAAGAACTGAGAGTTATTCTGATAACGAAAATGCATGGTCTGCTAGAACAGGTTTAAGCATCGGAAGAGATTGGAACACATGCTTCGGTCTTACAACTGATTTAGGCATGACCGCTGGCGGTGGAAACGGTTCAGCGGGTCCAAATTACTTTACTTATGCTGATCGATATAGCGACACAGGAAATAACTGGACAAGTAGAACAGCGATTACTGTTGGAAGAATAAGTCTGGGATCTTTCCCACTCACATCTGACTTAGGTGTTGTTGCTGGTGGTTGGAATGGTGGCGGATCAGCTGGAAACCAAGGAGATACTGACCGATATAGTGATTCTGGTAACTCATGGACATCAAGAACTGAGTTAGATCCTATTAGACGAGAGCCTCTAGGCGGATTTGCTATATCCACTAATGAGGGTATTGTTGCTGGTGGTCAAAACGATAGTGTTTTTGCTCATACTTCTGAGTATTCTAATTCAGGAAATTCCTGGACTAATAGAAATGGACTTTCCCTTCCTAGACGAGGATGTGCTGAGTTCGCTCTTTCATTAGGTACAGGATTAGCAGCAAGCGGTTATGGTCCAAATGGAGTAACTGACACAACAGAAAAATATGATAGCACTACTACTTCATGGACTATGCAACTACCTCCAATAATTGGTAAACAAGGTGCTGGAAGTTTTGCTACTACTGAAAATGTAACAGGTGGTATTATTGCTGGTGGATATAATCCAGGTTATGGAACATATACAGACCAAACACAGAGATATTCTGACGTTGCTACAGCAGAAGCATTTACACCAAAATATAGATTGAGATTGAAATTTAATCTTCCAAGAGGTATTGGAAACGTGTGGTCAATCTCTGGTTCTGTTCTTGATGGAAAACAAAGAGCTGCTGGGTTTGGAGTAACAACAAATTTAGCAATATATGCAGGTGGTGGAAATAATAGTACCTCATATTCTATCAATACTGAAAGATACAATTCCGCAGCAAAATCTGCTATATCTAAAACAAATACAAGCGTACCAAGAAGTACAGCAACAGGATCTACATTAACTAGTGATTCTGGAATTATTTCTGGTGGTTATAACGGTTCTGATAGAATTGGTAACGCAGAGAAGTTTTCAGATAACGGAAATATATGGACATCTAGAACAAGTATGTCAAAACCTAGAAATCTTATTAAAGGATTTCCACTAACAACAAATTCTTGTTTAACATGTGGTGGTCAAAATCTACACACAACAACATTAGGGGAAACTGAAAGATATTCAGATTCTGGAAACTCATGGACAACAAGAACAAATATGACTTCTACACAACATTCTGGCGCAACATTTGCATTAACAACAAATACAGGTATTTATTCAGGTGGTGTAAATTCATCAATTCATTCATCAAATACTACACAAATGTTTACTGATTCATCTAATTCATGGTCATATAGAAGTAATAATATAGGTCCTGAAAGAGAAGATTCATTAGGATTTGAAAGTAAATCAGATACTGGAATATGTTGTGGCGGCGCTAATCAAATAAGTACGAAATTGACAAATTGTGAGAAATTTAGTAATATTGGAAATGTGTGGATTACCATACCATCATTAGTAATAGCCAGGGGGCAATTTGTACCCGCTTCGTTGTCAGGAAATTCTGGATTAGTAATCAGCGGTGTCTCTTCTGGTCTTACAACAACAATTGAACAATACAAAAATGGTGAAACAGCGTTCTCAGGATTCGCAGTTCAAACATTTTCATAAAGAGTAATAACATAACGGAGGAACAGTAATGGCGCTTTACAAATACATTACACAGCAAGCTGCATTTTATGATAACAAAAAAGGTGTAGCTGATAACGTCATAGATAGGTTCAATGTAACTGGTTATGACGAGGAAGGTGATTGGGCGAATCCGTATACAGTAGCAGGCACTAAAGAATATAATGCAGTTGTTACTGGTAGCGCAAAAGATGATTCATCTCCTTTAACAATCACTGGCGGCTTGTTCCAGATCTCCGATGGAACAAGTGTTGCTACAGTGACACTTGAAGGTTCTGAAACTACAATTGAAGATGTTATGGAAGCAATAGCCACTGAACTAGAAAGTGAACCCGCAAAAATTGTTGTTGAATCATGGAAAAAAGAGTTTCCTGATGGGTCTAATGAAAGTAATTTAGTTCTTCGTTCAACTGGAACACCAGGAACTTCAGATGAAATTGTTATTGCTACAACTACTGCTACACTTGCAGATTTTGGTCTGACTGCAGGTACAACAAATGGAACAAAACCAGATGTTGTGATGCAAGATAAAACATATCTTGGTGGTGATGTTATTACAACAAATGAAATTACAAATCCTATTCTTCCAAGAATTACTCAAACTACAATTTCAGAGGCAAGAAAAGTTATACAAATTATCCAACAAGGTCATACACAAGAAGATATAGATCGGGGAATTGTTCCAGCTACAATTATTGACACAACAACCACATTTGTTGAAACTGTTTTTGATTCTACAACTGATACTCCAATAGCTGTATTTACGAACGGAAGTGGTGCAGCATTATATAAACAAGGACAAGAAGCAACTGAATTTAATCACGCTGTAGAAAGAAATGAAACTCCTGTTTGTGGAATTGCATCAGGAACAATGGATAGCATTCTTGATATAACAGCAGTACAGGGTGATTATAATTATACTATTAATCTAAACAATGTTTCTCTTGCTAGTCTTGAAGAAGCAATTCCTGTTCCTGATAGCCTACATGTTGCAAGAGTTGTTGGTTCAGCAGTGGATGAATCAGGATTATCTATTACAGCTGGTTTGTTTACTATCTCAGATGGAGTTAACACAGCAACTGTTACTCTAGATGGATCCGAAACTTCCCTTTATGATGTTAGAAACAAAATCATGTTAGCCATGATTGATGCCTCCCCAGCTCAACTTTTCTTTGACATAAACATCAAAGGAATCACACCTGGTCAACTTAATTTTGAAATAACTTCCCAAAAAACTTCTGGAACTCCAGATGAGATTACCATTGCAGAAACTACAGCTGATGTAACTGAGTTTGGATTAGCAACTGGAACAGAAAACGCAACTGTTGCGGAAACATTTAATGATCAGGTGATTCAACATTATGCAGTTGCAAGTCTAGTTGGTTCTACAATCACAGTTGATATGGTAAGCGGTACAACAACTAATGGACAAATCGCAAATGCACTAAGAACAATTAGTACAATCAATTATGTAGAATTAGTATCTGGTGAAGAACTTGATGTATGGACTTTAGGAGTTGGTACGGATACAGTTTCTCTAACAGGTGGTTCATTTACATATACATTTACAGACGATCAAGGAATACTAACTCCAACCGAAACTGTATCAGACGAAAATGATTCAACTGTTCTTATTTATGATGATGAAACTTTAATTGCATATGCAGATGAAAATGGAGATTTAGTTGATACCGGTTCATATTTAGATGGTGGGGAAACCAATACAGTAACTTATAATACCGGAGTTGTTGAATTTACACTTGATTACTCTCCATCTACTTCTCTATTAACATTACAATATCAAGGATTAACAGGTTCTGCCTCAGCTTGGAATTTTATTCCTGTAGAAACTTCAGATGAAGAAAGAACATCAGATGCAGAAAACCTTGATAAACATATTGAAGAAGTTATCTCTTCTGCAAAGACTTATGGTGAAAGATTGATTAACGACTTCACTATGGAAAATGTAATGATGGGTATTACATCATCAGGTCAAACAAATACAGTTAGAAAAGCGTTATATGAAACATGGCAGGCGATCAGGACAGGTTCACTCCATGATGCTATTTATGAAGCTGAACAAGTAACTCGAACCTCTCCATTCTTGACGGAAGCAAGATTACGGGGATTTATCAATAAGTTGGAATCGTATTTGGGTCTCGAACTTTCAACTTAAGATAACTTTACTGCAGGGAGTATAAAAACATGATAGATCCAGGCAAAGTCGCACAGCGATTTTTAAACGAGCTTAATAATTCTCGGGATACAATAGATATGCTCAAACAGCTTATGGAGGTTCTTGAAAATAAGCCGGATCCTGAAATGACAGAGGTACGTTTAGTTGCGAATATTACACATCTCTTGGAAACATTACAAATAACAGAATTAAATATTCGAAGTTATACTCAAGAGTGTAAAAAAGCGCTTCCTGCAAGCAAATTAGCTTCATTATATGATGACATGATTACAAGTAACGGTAGTATTTATCGCGATTAAAAGGATGAATTTATGAAAGATCTAAATAAGACCCTGCCAGGAGCACCAAGTTTCAAATATAAAGAATTTATTAGATCCGATACAGCTATTCGTAAAGGTATTAATAACATACCTGGACCAAACGAATGGGCGTGTATTGAATCACTTGCTAAAAACGTTTTACAACCACTTCGAAATGCAATTGGACCGTTAAAAATTAATAGTGGTTACCGTTCCCCTGAGTTAAATGTTGCTATCGGAGGTAGTGCTACAAGCAATCATTGTCGAGGTGAAGCATCTGACATCGAACCAGCCAAAAATCAAGTTAGCCTTCTGACTGTTATTGAATGGCTGGATAAAAATGTCGAGTTCAGAACAGCAATCCTTGAGTTTCCGCCAGATGGATGGGTACATGTTGATTATAGAGAAGGGGGTAATACAAAAACAATAAAATTGAAAGATAGAAAACATAACTATACATTGGTTAGTATAGAGGAGCTGAAAAAATTGTACCCGAATGTATAGAAGAGGAGGAGTTATGGCGGACTCAGAATCTAATATTCTTATAGTAGATGATGATAAACAGCTATGTTCATTACTGAAAGATGTATTAAAAGAAAATTATTATAACATATATACCGCTAACGACGCACAGTCCGTTCTTAATTTCACTTCACTTGATAAGATAAATCTTGCTTTAATTGATCTTCATTTACCAGATATTGAAGGTCAAGAACTGATCAAACACATCCACAATCAATATCCATCCATAGAATTTATAATCATAACAGGAAGTGTTACACCTGAAATCATGTCTTACGCTGTTCGACAAAAATATATAGTGGATTGTATTCAAAAACCTATTGCAACACATCAATTCAAAGGTTTTATAGATGAAATTCTCAGACGTCAAAAAATAGAAAAAGAAGCAAAAGAATCAGAAGATAAATATCGGGATCTTTATGAAAATTCTCCAGATATGTACGTATCTGTAAATGCTAAAACTTCAAATATTAGCGAGTGTAATCAAACATTAGTTAATAATACTGGATATACAAAAGAAGAAATTTTAAATATGACAATCTTTGATTTGTATCATCCTGACTCATTAGAAATAGCAAAAGAAACTTTTTATGAATTTCAACATGATGGTCAAATTTGCAATCGTGAGCTTGAATTAAAAAGAAAAGACGGTTCAAAAATATATGTCATGTTAAATGTTCGTTCTATTAGAGATAATAATGGAAATATTGTATCAAGTCGATCTAGTTGGCGAGATATTACAGATTGGAAGAAATCAAAAGATGCATTAATTATAAGTGAGCGGAGATTTAAAGGAATGTTTGATCATAGTACATCTGGGGTGGCTGTGTATACTTCTTATGATGATGGAGAAACATTTGTTTTTCTTGATATGAACTCTGCTGGTGAAAAGATAACCCAAACTCCAAAAAAAGATTTAATTGGAAAGAATCTCCTTGAAGTATTTCCTGGTTGTTTAACAGAGGATTTTGATTTACTAAGTTCATTTAGAAAAGTATGGAAAACTGGAAAACCAATATTTCATCCGTCATGCTTATATAGAGATGATCGTATTAAAAATTTCTGGCCAGAAAATTCTATTTATAAACTGAGTGAAACTGAAATGGTAGCAATTTTCAATGATGTTACTGAATATAGAGAAGCTAAAGATGCCTTAGAAAAAGAACGATATTTTCTAAAGAAAGCTCAAGAGATTGGAAAAATAGGAACTTGGGAAATTGATTTAGAATCAAATACAATGTTATGGACAGAAGAAAATCATAAAGTTTTTGGGATACCTGAAGGAACACCATTAACATATGAAATATTTTTATCTAGGGTTCATCCAGATGATAGAAAAATGGTCGACCAGGCTTGGAGAAATTCATTAAAAAACAAAGATATACCTTACGCCTTAGACCATCGAGTATTACTTGAAGATGGCAGCATAAAATGGATAAGAGAAAAAGCTGAACTACAATTTCAAGGTGGTAAGTGTATTCGGGCGATAGGGTTTAGTCAAGACATCACAGATCTCAAACAAGCTGAGAATGCACAGAGAATTAGTCTTCTTCTTAAAACAGCTCTTCTTGATAATATGGAAGAAGTTGTTTTATTTTTTAAATCTCCAGATATGACAATTGAGTGGGCAAATAAAGCTGCTGCAAGGTTAATCAATCAACCCGTTGACAAAATTAAAGGGCAGAAGTGTTATAAACTTTTTACTCATAGAGATACCCATTGTGAAACTTGTCCTGTCTTACATACATTTCAAACTGGAAAACCAGGTGAACTTCTAAGAGATAATGATAATGGTCAAGTATTCTTATCAAAGACTGTAAAATTAGATGCAAACGGAATGTCAGGTGTAATGGAAATCAGCACTGATGTAACTACTGAAGTTCGTTTACAAGAATTCTTTAAGGAAAAGATTGAAGAGTGGGTAACTATAGAAAGAGAAAATCATATTGATTTAAAAAAGGAAAAGTTAAAACTCAATCAATCTCTACTACAATTACAAGAGATTACTAATACGCATGTTAAGGAGGGTTTGAGTTAATGACTACACCTCCGACAATTTCTGAGCGATTTGTAATAGATCTAGTAGATAAAATCCGAGAGTCTTCCGCTCTAACTGCAAATGAACTTAAGGACCTGACAATCGCTCTAACGTCGCTTGTAGAAACTTATAACGCAGATATTAAAACAACAACTCGAAATCATAATGAAATTATACTCCTTTTAAAAGAGAATAGAGACAAATTAAAATCATTACTGACATCTGTTAGAACAATGATTATTACTGTATTAGTAGCATTTTCAATACTAACCGGAGCATATATGTTAGTAAGAAGCTCCGTAAAAGATATGGTCAACACTGAAACTTCTAAACAAGAACAAATCATTCAACAACATATTGAAAATTCAAACCTAAATGACCATTAAAAGCAGATAGGAATAAATGAATGCTAAGAGATACTATTGTACGGAGACAATCGCAGCTAACTCAAGATGCGCATGGTATCGTTTTATTCTATGATAACAGTAGGTCGAAACAGTTGAGCATTACACGTGAGTCCTTTTCTTTTGGAATCAATCATCGAAACATTTCTTCAAGTCAATGGATG
>Ga0180432_10009353_pt1 | contig 11970 bp, 1 predicted proteins | sample SS_ome_10_FD_132414 | JGI IMG/M metagenome (GOLD analysis project Ga0180432, IMG submission 132414) | Hypersaline lake sediment archaeal communities from the Salton Sea, California, USA - SS_1_MS_2 metaG | ecosystem: Environmental > Aquatic > Non-marine Saline and Alkaline > Hypersaline >...
CACTGGGCACCGCGATCGCCCAGCAGCAGCAAGACATCGCCCTGCTGGAAGCCCAGAAGCAGATCGCTGACTTCGAGACCGCGGCCTTCGACCCCAACACCGGGATCTTCACGCGTCACGGCGCGAACGCCATGGGCGCTTCCCAAGAGATGGAAGAGACCCTGAGCAAGTTGACGGCCGGCATCCTCGGGAACTCCAAGCTCAGCGGCGCCAGCCGCCGCGCTGTCGAGCGCTACCTGCTCGGGCAACAGCAGCGTCTGGTCGGCAAGGCAGCAACGCACGAATACGGCGAGGGCCAGAACTATCAGAAGAGCCTGCTGGCCGCCGACGTCGAGGCGTCGATCGACCGTTTCGTGCGCGAGATCAACGACCCGGAGGCCCGCGACGCCAACCTGCTACGCATCGAAAGCTCGGTGCGCAGCTCTGGGGCCTTCTCTGGTTCGCCCGAGATCGCGATCCGCGGCGAGATCGAAGCCCAGCAGAGCGCGGCGATCGCCAGCAGCGTGCAGGATCTGTCGCGCTACAGCCCGGTCAAGGCGATGGAGCTGCTCGACGCCTACCGCGACAACGTCGACCCGCAGGTCTACGTCGAGCTGGCCGGCCAGTTGGAGCCCAAGATCAAGGAGTGGAACGGCCAGATCCAAGGCCGCACCGCCTACTACATCTCGCAGACGCAGAACCGGGGCCTGTACGGCAGGTTCAGCGTCGGGCTGTCTCAGGCGATGGCAGAGGCCGAGGCGACGTTTGGCCCGGGCGCGGTCACGATCACCTCTGGCTACAGGACGCCGCAGGAGCAGGCGAACATCATCTACGGGAACTGGCACAAGTTCGACCTGAACCCGCAGGACCGCGAGCGCTGGATGGCCGACGTCAACACCATGGGCGCCGTGGCCGCTGGCCAGAAATGGGCGCCTGTGTTCGACGCGGCGACGCGCACTACGAACGATGATGACTATGGCACGCCGTTCCGGGCGTGGATCGGGCTGCCGGGCATGTCGAGCCATCAGCGGCGCGGCGCCGCGGACCTTGGTTACGCCAGCGACGAGGTGCGCCAGTGGATGCACAACAACGCCGAGCGCTTCGGCCTCACCTTCCGCCTCGGCAACGAACCTTGGCACGTCGAGCCGATCGGTGGCCCAGAGTTCGGCCCGGAGGACGGGACGCCAGAGCAGCTGGCCGCGGCAACGATGGCAGCGCTGGACGCGACAGCGGCCGGCGTCGACCCGGACGGCGCGCAGACCGACCCGACCCAGCTGATCCTCGGCATCGCTGACCCGATCGAGCGGCAGGCGGCGATGACAACGTACACGGCGATGACGAGCTTCCAGACGCAGGCGACCCAGCAGCGGATCAGCCAGCTGACGTCGACGCTGGTGGGCGACATCAACAACGCACACGCCGGCGGCGCCCCGATCGACCCGATGGACCTGACCGCCCGGCTGACGGCGGAAGAGCGGGCGCTGCTGGGCGACAAGTACGACGCGATCCTTGAGTACGGGCGCAAGATGGCGACTGGTGAGTACGTCGTGACCACCCCCGAAGGCCAGAGGAAGATCGTCGGCTACATCGCGCAGGCGACCAGCACAGACCCTGCCCAGCGGCAGGCGTTCTTGGCGATGGATTTCGAGACCGCGGACATCAACGACATCTCACCAGACGACCGCGTCGCCCTTATCGAGCGGCAGGCGTCGATGCGCTCCGCGCAGTCCGAGGCCATCGAGCAGGCCCAGCGCTTCCCGGTCGGCCAGTCCGAGATCAGCGGCGCCCTCGGCAACCTGATCACCGACCAGCTGATCCGCGCCGACGTCGACCCATCCAGCGACGAGGGCAAGGCCTACGCGGCGCTGGTCGAAGCTCAGGTGACGACGCAGCTGGAGCGCCAGTTCCGGGCAGACCCGGGCGGGTTCCGCTACGATCCGCTCACGATCCGCGACACCGCGCGCGCCCTGCTGGAGCAGCGCATCTCCCGCTTCAACCCGCCCGGTATCATGAACGAGGCCGAAAACGCGACTTACGGCGAGTTGATCGGAGATCTGGCCACCAGCAGCCCAGAGGAGCTGTCGCGCAGCAGCATGACGATCCCGGTGCGCAAGCCAGACGGAACCATGGCCGAGCTGGAGATCCCGAAGCGCATGATGCGCAGCCTTGTCGATGTCTACACCGGCAAAGGCATCTCCGCCCCGGACGACATCGTCATGGCGATCCTGCAGGCCGACTACGCGTTCCTCGCCGAGATGGCGCGCCGCTACGGCGGCGAAATCGTTGATCAAGGGGCACCCTGAGCCGTGGCCAAAGACCTCACCCAGCTGACCGACAACGAGCTGTTCGACGCGATCGTCCAGCCGAAGGTCGACGCACAGGCCCGGAGCGCCGCGCAGACGGCCGTTGGCCTCGGCATGCAGTACAACGCCGACAACTACGCCAGCGCCATCAGGCTGGCCCCCCAGCTCGGCACAAGCCCTGTTCGGCTGATGCAAGACCCCCGGGCGCTGCAGGCCATGCAGGCCGAGATGTCTGCGTTCGAGGAGATCAAGAAAAGCCCGACGCTGCAGGCGTGGGTTCTCGAAGACCCCGACAACGCCCTGCTGGCGCACGACGACTTCGGCTACCTGCGCGCGTTGTCGACGGTCTTCGACTACCTCCCCGACGTCGCCCCGGTGCGCGGTCTTGAGCGCGGCCTGCGCTCGGTGGCCCCGAGCATCACCAAGTTCATGGGCGCCAGCGGGCGCCTTGCCGATCTTGGCCGGGTCATGGGCGAGCGCGCCATCTATGACGAGATCGACCGCAAGCTCGCGGCAGGCGAGGCGATCGATCAGGCTTTCCTGTCGCAACTGGTCCCGCAGACCCAGAGCCAGCGCGAGGGGCTGACGCCCGGCCCGAACATCGCCAACTACCTGCGTTACGCCGAGATGGACGAGGCCGAGCGCGCGCGGATCAGGAGCGGCTACGACACCAGCATTCAGGACAACCGCGACGCCATCGCCCAGCTGGTCGCGGCCGGGTTTTTCTACCAGAGCCAGTACGGCGAGGGAGCCAAGCTCGACCGCTGGTCAGACTTCCCCAGCTGGCTGGCCGAGACGGTTTTCGAGCAGGCGCCGATCATGCTGCCGCTTGCCGCGATCTCGGCCATGTCCGGGGGGCTCGGCCTGCTGGCGGTGCCGGCGACCGGCGAGGCCATGGGCCGGGCCGAGACGCTGGCAGCGCAGATCGACGCCGGCCAGAACGCGGCGTCGGCTGAAGCCACCCGGGCGCGCGAGAGCGCCGGGTTCCTGTACGGCGCCGCGGAGCTGCTCGGCCCGGTCGGGCGCATTGCCCGCGGGTTCTTCCGCGAGATCCCCGAGCAGCTGGCCGAGCGGGCGGTGCGCGGCGTTCTGGCCCGGAGCGGCCGGTCCTTTGCCGCGAACGCGGCCGAAGAGGCGCTGAACGAGGTCTTGCAGGACGCCGTCGTCGAGTTGTTCGTCGAAGGCGAGGTCGACCTGACATGGGACGGCCTGCGCGAGAAGATGATCACCGCCTTGACGGCGGCGGCCACCGGCGGCGTCTACGGCACCGTCTTCGAGCTGGGGGCCAACCGCAGGATATCGCGCTTGCAGCAGGAGGCCCAGCAGTCCGGTCAGGAGATCATGACGATCCGCGAGCTGAACCGGATCGCGCCAGACAGCAAGCTGCGCCAGCGCTCGCCGGAAAAGTTCCGCCAGTTCCTGCAGACCGCGGGCATGGGCGAGACGTTCTTCTGGGTCGACGCCGCGCAGCTGCAGGAGCAGATCGCAACCGGCCAGACCAGCCTCGCCGAGCTGGAGCTGACCCAGCAGCAGGTCGACGACGCCGTCGCTGCCGGCGACAAGGTCGGCGTGAGCGCCGCGGCGTTCACCGCCAAAATCGCCGGCACCAACCTCGGGACGTGGTTCGAGGCGAACGCGTCTGTCCGCAAGGAGGGCTACACCCAGACGGAGCTGGAGGAGATCCAGCAGCTCGCCGAAGAGATCAGGACCGAGGCAGCCGCTGACGCGGCCCAGCTGAGCGAGACCAGCGCCAAGCGCCGTCAGGTGTACGAAGCCAGCTACAACCAGCTGCGCTCTGCCGGCGTCGCCCATGAACGGGCGAAGGCGAACGCGTCGCTGCACGCCGCCGCCATCACCACCCTGAGCGAGCGCCTCGGCGTCGACCTGCCCGGGCTGCTGAATATCACGGTCGAGGGCGAGCCCCAGCGGCTGGCGCGGCAGGGCTTCGAGGCCGACGGCGTCAGGGACACCGCGCGCCAGCAAATCGAGACCCGGGTCTACACGCAGCTGGTGCGCGCCGGCAAGTCGCCTGCAGAGGCGCGGGCCGGGGCCCTGCTGCACGCCGCGTTCTTTGACACCATCTCCCAGCGCATGTCCGTCGAGGACATGTCGACGCGGTTCGCGCTCGACATCATCGGCCCGGCCTCTCCCACGCAGGAAGGTTTCCCTGCGCGCGTCCTGCAGCAGCCCGCGCTGCCCGATCTCAGCACGCCAGAAGATCAGGTACGTATGCCGATCGACGACACGCTGCCGCCCGATCAGGTGCGCGCGCAGATCCAAGCCCTGACTGAAGAGAACATCCCGATCGTCGACGAACTGACCGCGGCGATCAACGCCCGCTTCGGCACGACCGGGGGCGGCAACGTCAAGGCCCTGTCCAAGGTGACCCAGAAGGCGTCGCGCCCGTCCATCTTGGCGAAGAAGCCTTGGCACACCGTCGCCCACATCCGCGACAGCTACCGCTTCAAGACGGTCATCAAGGACTTCCGGGACATCCCGGAGATCCTGCAGATGTTGCTGGACCGCGGCATTCAGCTGGTAAAGGTCGACACCAACAAGTTGTTCGAGCCGAAAGAGTGGGGCTGGCGGATCGTCGCGTTCGACCTCGTCATGCCGAACGGCCAGCTGGTGGAGTGGTACCTTCCGCTAGAAGCGCTGGAAGCGCAGAAGAAAGCGGAAGGCCACCTGATCTTCGAGGAGTGGCGGAACAAGACCGACGAAGAGATCACGGCGCAGCGGGATGAATACCGCGCCGCGATCGCTCGTAGTTATAACGGCTACACCGAAGCCTTCCGCAAGTCCCTAGCAGAGATCGGCTACGATTCCATCGAAGAGGCCCGTGCTGACTGGAGCAGCGTGGAAGCCGACATCTCGTCTAGGGTTTCGACATCAGCCAGTTCGTCGGGCATGATGTACCAAGACGCGGTCTCTTCCATGGGGACGTCCGACATCCGCAACCAAGAGCCGTCGGGCGACATGGCCCAGTCGTCTCCGTCGTCGCCGAACACGTTGATCTTGCCGTCTGCTGTCCGTAGTGCGAATACCATTGATGCACCTCCTTCCGGGGAAATTATACAACCGTCAGCTGCTGATGACAAGTTCCGCGTCCTGAAACAGGGCGAAGCCCGCCGTGAACCGGAGAGTACCGGACGCGAGACCGGCGTGCAAATGCCAACGAACCTCGCCTCGGCAGCGAAGCTCGCTCTGGACAACCGCTTCAAGACCGGACGCGACTTCAAGCTCGCCCTGCAGGCCATGGCGACGGAAGGCCTGACGGACTTCGACGACGCCACCGCAGAGAAGCTTTCGGACTTCGCGTTCGAGGACGCCCTTGAGGCGGTGCAGGACAACATGAACGCCATCGGCTGGTATGACCGCAAGGTCACCGCCGCCAAGAACATCCTGCGCGAGATCTACCCGGAACTGACCCCGGGCAGCGAAGCCGAGTTCGTGTTCACATGGGCTCTGGCCGTGACGTCCAACGGCGTGAAGGTCGTGCCAAACTTCCAGCTGGCGGCGCAGGTCTACGAGCAGTGGCGCACCGACGGCACCTTCCCGCGGGTGCGCTACGGCACCGCGACCGAAGGCATCAACATCGGCCTGCAGATGTTCTTCCAGCTGCGCGAGCAGTTCGACAGCTGGGAAGCCATGCGCGACTACATGGTCGGCCGGCACCCGGTGCGCGACATCGAAGCTCGCACCGGCATCGCGGTCGGCGGCGAGGCGAAAGACGAGATCGTCGCCGGCGCCGCCGTGCTCGGGCCGAAGATCGGCAACGGGTTCTTCTCGAACCTGTACGGCTACTTCGACATGCTGACCATGGATCGCTGGCTGATGCGCACGGTCGGCCGGTGGCGCGGCACCCTGATCACGGTCAACGAAGAGCTGGTTGCGCAGAACCGCGACGAGGTGCGCGCGCTGCTGGGGGCGATGGACCCGGCCGACCTCGCAGCCGCCATCGACCACATCCGCGCTGGCCTGAGCCGCCCGCAGCAGGCGCGCCTCGACGGTATCCAGCCCGGCCCCGACATGTCGGACGCCGACACCGATCTGTTCGCAGAACTGATCCGCCGCGCCTCGGTCAAGCCCGAGTGGCGCGACGTCATGAACGCGATGCCCGACGGCGACCTGCTGCGCCGCCTCGGCAACCGCCTCGATGGAAACCTCGACGGCCAGAACGAAGACCCGTCCGGGGCACGCGACAGGACGTTCCTGCGCAAGGTGTTCGGGATGGCTCTGGATCGGTTGCGCGCAGAGCCCGGCATGGACCAGCTGACGATGGCTGACTTGCAGGCTCTGCTGTGGTATCCTGAGAAACTTTTGTACGACAGCGCGAAGAAGAAGCCCGGAGAGGAGATCAAGAGCTATGAAGACGACGAAGCCCCAGACTACGAAAACGCCGCCCGCGCGCTCTACCAGCAAAAGGTCGGAAGACCTTATGGAGATGAGCTACGTGGAGCCGAGCGGGGCGCAGACGACGCAGGATCTGCAGCTACGGCTGGCGTCGAAGGCGCCGAAGGAACAAGGCGCCTCGCCCAGTCCGGCGCGCGCCTTCGTGGACGTGATGGCAGGGTCGTTACTCTCGGAGGAAGAGAAGTCAGCCCTGTTGCGGTCTTCGGAACCGAAGCCCGGCCGGTCTACGAAGTCGACGACCCCGGCCTCTTCGGAGACCTGATCCGGTCTGCGAAGGCCGCGCTCGGCCCGATCGGCGCGCAAGTCACGGCATACGACGACTACACCGGCAAGCGCCTGTTCCTGTTCGACGACGGCGCCAGCGGCTTCGCCCTCGATGGCGACGACATCATCTCGGTGTTCAGCTCGCCGAACAGCCAGCCCGGCGTAGTCGAGACCATGATGCCTGTGGCGGTTGCCGAAGGCGGCAGCCGCCTCGACGCGTTCAACACCTTCTTGCCGAAGGTCTACGCCCGGGCCGGTTTCCGGGCCGTGGCGCGCTTGGCGTTCAACCGCGACTACGCGCCGCCCGGCTGGGACTACGGCTACTTCGCCGAGAACTTCGGCAACAGTGACCCCGACATCGCCTTCATGGTCTACGACCCGGCCAACGCCAGCGAGGTGACCGACAACGTCGTCGCCGAGTACGATGACGGCATGGCCGCCCAGCAGGCCGCGCTGGCCGAGACGCTGCCCCTGCAGCAGGACGCGCGCGGCCAGATCACGTTCGACATCGACACGATCCTGCGGGGCGGCGACGTCGTCATCAGCATGTTCGAGAAGGCCGACGCGTCGACCTTCATGCACGAAGCCGCGCACCTGTACCTGCAGATCATCCTCGAAGCCGGCGGCGCCACGGCCGAAGGCGCGGCGATGCTCGGGCAGATCAACCGCTGGCTGGGGCGCGACGAGCGCGACACCAGCCAGTTCACCGTTGACCAGCACGAAGCGTTCGCGCAGGCGTTCGAGGGCTACCTCATGGAAGGCAAGGCCCCGACGCGCGCGCTGGGTTCGGCCTTCGAGAGCATGCGGAAATGGTTGGTCGCGCTCTACCGCAACCTGACCGGCCTCGGCATGCGCCCGTCCAGCGAGATCAAGGAGGTCTTCGACCAGATCCTCGCCACCGATCAGGAGCTGGCCGCGGCCCGGGCAGAGGCCGACGCCGGCCCGTTGTTCGATGCGCCGCCGCCCGGGATGTCGGCGGAGGAGTGGGAGGCATACCGCAACAGCGCCCGGCGCAGCGAGGACGAAGCCACCCGCAGGTTGCTGGCCAAGACGATGGACAAGATCCGCCGCCGGCGCTCGCGCGAGTGGGCGGTGGAGCGCAAGGCCATGCTGCCGCAAGTGGCCGAGGAGCTGGCCGCCACGCCGCTATACCGGCTGCTGGGCACGCTGACGGCGCGCGGCAGCGAGGCCACCCGGCTGGACAAGGACGAGTTGACCCGGGTCTTCGGGGAGGATGTGCTGAAGGATCTGGCCCGGTCGAAGATCGGCGGCGCCAGAAACGTCTACCAGCCGCAGGGCATGCCGCTGAAGCTCGCGGCTGAGGCGTTCGGCTTCAAGAGCCAGAACGCGATGGTCGAGGCGCTGCGCGCCGCGGTCAGGTTCGAGGCCGCGGTCGAACTCGAAGCCGACCGCAGGATGGAGGACAAGTACGGCGACGTGCTGTCGCCCGAAGCCCTGCGCGACGAGGCGATGGCGGCGATCGCCAACACGTCGCACGCCGAGACCACAGCGCGCGAGGCCGCGGTGCTGGGCCGGGCGCTCGGCCGGCAGACCCGGTGGCAGCGCCAGAACCGTGACTCGCGTCAGCAGGCCGAGCAGATCGTCAATCGCATGACCGTGCGCGAAGTCATGCAGTACCGCTCGCACATGCGTGCGGCACAGAAGGCCGCCAGAGACGCTCAGAGGGCCCTTGCAGGCGTGGTCCGCAAGGCCGGTCCTACCCCCCAGCCGGGTGCCACGACCGACCTGAGCGCGGCGTACAGGGCCAAGCAGAAGCAGCTCCTGAACGAACACATCTACAGGATCGCTCGCGAACGCTCGATGAAGATCGAGAAGGCGATCCGGCGCTTCCGCAGGATGCAGAAGAAGAGCATCCGCGAGAACATCGGCGCGCCGTACATCAACACGATCGACACCCTGCTCGACCAGTACGAGCTGGGCAAGCTGACGCAGAAGCAGATCGCCGAGCGCAAGTCGCTCGCCGAGTTGATCAACGTGCTGGCCGAGCAGGACCGTCTCGACGAGATGGGCGTCGCTCCCGAGGTGCTGCTGGCCAGCCGCAAGATCCCGTACACCGAGCTGACCAGCGAGCACATGGAAGCGCTGATCGACAGCGTCGACAACATCGCCCACATGGGGCGCAAGGCGACGGGCGCGCGGCGCGAGGCCGAGCAGAACCGGATCGCTGCGCTGGTGGACGAGATCACGGACGAGACCAACAAGCACCTGCGCGATCGCAAGACGCCGCGCACGGTGTCCGGGCGCAACCGTCTGGTCAGGAACTTCCGGCAGAGCGTGCTCTGGGTGCTGAACGCGGACACGACGCTGCGCCTGCTCGACGGCGGCAAGACCCTCGGCCCGGCATACCGCGCTATCAAGCAGCGGGTCGACGATGGCGCCGCCCGCCTGCAGGAGCGGCGCGAGGCGGCGATGCGCGAGATGCAGCAGCTGTACCTCGACCGCTACGACATGAAGACGATCCGCGCGATGCGCGAGGCACGCTACATCAAGGAGTTGGGCGACACGTTCTCGAAGTGGGACATTCTGGCGCTGGCGCTGAATAGCGGCAACCGGGACAACTGGGAGCGGATGACGAACAGCGAAGCCAAGGGCGCGTTCGACCCCGACGCCCTGAACGCTGTCTTCAACCGCGAACTGAACGACAACGACTGGCAGTTCGTGCAGTCGGTCTGGGACTACATCAACGGCTATTGGGGCGAGATCTCCGCCCTCGAAGAGCGCGCCACCGGGGTGACGCCGAAGAAGGTGCCGGCCGAGGTGATGGCCGACGCGCCGGATTTCGTGCGCGGCGGCTACTACCCGATCAAGTACGACCCGCAGCTGTCGACGCTGGCCCGGGACCACGAAGTCAGGACGACGGCGCTGGAGACCCTCGCCGGCAAGTTCTCGAAATCCCAGACCAAGCACGGCCACACCATGTCGCGCATGACCACGACCGGCGAAGCGGTCGTGATCGACATCGGCGTCTTCGAGCGCCACGTCATGCAGGTCATCCACGATCTCGAACTGCGCGAGCCTGTCATTCAGGCGACCAAGGTGCTGCGCGGCATTCGCGACCTGATGATCTCCAAGGGCATGCAGGAAGACTACGACGCCATGGAGATATGGCTCGCCGACGTCGCTGCCGGCGACGCCACGAACGCGCACGGCATGGAGACCACCTTCCGCTGGCTGCGCCGCGGTTTCACCGTGGCGAAGCTGGGTTTCAACCTGCGCACCGCGCTGCTTCAGCCGCTGGGCATGTCGCAGTCGATGGTTGTCGTCGGAAAAGAAGCGATGATCCGCGGCATGAAAAGCTACCTGCAGTCGCCCATGCAGTGGAGCGAGTACGCGCAGGCGAACTCGGCAGTGATGCGCGAGCGGATCAGGACGTTCGACAAGGACATCAACATCGTGACCGGCGAGATCGCCGCCGGTCTTCCGGCGCAGAAGGGTTTCGAGCGCTTCGTCAACACGATCACCCCGTGGTCGTTCTGGCTGATGCAGCGTGCCCAGTACTGGGCTGTCGACCTGCCCACCTTCGTCGCCGCCTACGAACGTTCCCTGCGCGAGGGCAAGACCGAGAAGGACGCCATCACCGCGGCCGAGGTCGAGGTGCGCCGGGCTCAGGGCTCGGGCCTGATCTCCGACCGCGGCATGGTCGAGCGCGGCACGATCGGTCGGCAGATCACCCGGTCGGAGCTGCCGCGCCTGTTCACCGTGCTTGCCAGCTACATGTTCGCCAAGTTCAACGTGGCTGCCGAGCGCACAGCGCTGACCGATTTCAAGAGCCCGCAGGCGATCATGTCGCTGGCCGTCGACTACGCGCTGCTGTTCGCTGTCGAGGCGGCGCTGATTGCGCTGATCTTCGAGGACTGGGACGAGGAAGACGAGACGCCGTACCTGCAGAAGGTCGCTGTCGAAACCGGCTACACCATGCTGGGCACGTTCCCTGTCGTGCGCGACCTCGCGTCGATGAACCGCGGCTTCGAGGCCGGGGCATACGCCAGCTACCTGTCCGTCTTCGGCGACGTCTTCGACGCGATGTCGGACGTGGTCGCCGGCGAAACCGATCTGAGGACGGTGACGCAGGCGGTCGGCGCGGGCGGCACGTTGTTCCACTTCCCGTCGTCCCAGATCAACCGGGTGCTCCGCACCCTGTTCGACGAGGATGGCAACATGCAGGATGTCGGGCTGATCGAAGCGCTGGCTGGGTTTGCCGGCGTAGCTTTGCCCGGCCGTTGATGGTATACGGGCGGAAAGGAGAGCGCCATGACGATCACCAGTAGCACCGCCAAGACCGGGCCCTACGCTGCCGACGGCTCCACCGTCGACTTCGACTACGACTTCCTGATCTTCGCCGACGAGGACATCGTGGTCACGGTGACGACCGACGACGTCGACGCGGTCAAGACCCTGACGACCGACTACACGGTGTCGGGCGCCGGCAACACGGGCGGCGGCACGGTGACCTTTGGCACCGCCCCCGCCGACGGGTCGTTCGTCACGCTCACCCGGTCGACGCAGGTCATTCAGGATGTCGACCTGCAGAACCGCGGCGCGGTCGTTCCAGAGACGCTGGAGCAGGCGCTCGACAGGCTGACCATGATCCTGCAAGATCTGAAGGAGAAGGTATCTCGGGCGGCGCTGGCGGGCGTCACCGAGAGCAGCCCGGTCAGCTACGCAGACATCGTCGCCGCGTCGACGGCGGCGACGGCAGCCCAGACCGCGGCGGAGGCGGCGCAGGCCGCGGCGGAGGCAGCCGAGAACAGCCTGCTGGAATGGAAGGGGGCGTGGGTCACAGCCACCGCCTACGCCCCCAGCGACGTCGTAAGCAATAGCGGCAGCTCCTACGTCTGCGTCGAGGCGCATACCTCGGGCACGTTCTCGACTGACCTGTCGGCTGGCAAGTGGCAGGTCGCCGCGGCCAAGGGCGACACCGGGGCGGGCACGGGCGACCTGCTGGCGGCGAACGACCTATCCGATCTGAACGACGCCGACACCGCTCTGG
>Ga0180432_10009354_pt1 | contig 11969 bp, 13 predicted proteins | sample SS_ome_10_FD_132414 | JGI IMG/M metagenome (GOLD analysis project Ga0180432, IMG submission 132414) | Hypersaline lake sediment archaeal communities from the Salton Sea, California, USA - SS_1_MS_2 metaG | ecosystem: Environmental > Aquatic > Non-marine Saline and Alkaline > Hypersaline >...
TCAACGACCGTCGCTCTTCTCAACGCACCAGCAACGACGGTCACAGATGCGAAATACTCGATCAGCAGTCATGTCGACCTGAACTACGAAGTGATGCGTGAGTTGTTCTATCGATTGTCAGAGGAGCAGTATGACATTATCTCAAGAGCAGAGGCGCCCATTCGTCGACTGTCAGCAGCTGCGTCAATGCAGGCGCTTCGGTCTGCAATGTTTGCTGATGCTCCCGGTCCTACAGATGAGCATGTCAACCGTTGGCGCGGTGACGTGATTCTTGAGGACTAACATGAACACACAGGAGATTGACCCAACAATCAACATCGAGGTCTGGTGTCTCGAAACAGCTCGCCAGATCATTGTTTCCATGGCCGCTGACGAGATCTTTCGGCCGATTGGGAACGACCAAATCGATGATGTTCTCCCAGAGAATGTCATCGCCAGAGTCAATAGCCGGCCGGGCAAAGATGAAGAAACCCGAGGCGGTGAAAGACTCAACGGAACACCGGGATTCATCTGCACTTTCAAAGGTCACACTCGTCCGGTTCAGGCCGGCGAGAATTGTGCCGATGATGGAGTTCTCAGGATCACAGTCCAGCTGGTCGACGACGTCAATCAGTCGGACAACGAAAACTTCCAGAGCTACTCGCAATGGATGAATGATGTTCGCAGCAGGTTTCAGCGAAAGACAGGATCACATCTGTCGCCGTTCGAAGACTGCCCGCTAACAATCGGCCAGGTTTATCTGGTACACGTCAAGGAGTTGTCGCCGGCCGACGAAACCGACTGGCAGTTTCACGAGAAGATGCGTTCAGCTCTACTGCTCGAATGCTTTACGCGAACAGAAAGATAGGGAGATCATCATGGCTTTTGCCAATCCAATCGGAAGCACAATTGCTGTTGGGCGACAGGCTCGACTGAACATCAACGGCAAGACGTTGTGTTTTTCGAAAGCCATCCCACGATCAACTCGCGAGATCGTTACCAATCAAGACAATACCATGTGCGGCGATATCGACACAGATATCAACCGCGCGCAAAAAGGCCGGATCATTGTCGGGTGGTCACTCTACTTCGACATCACCTGGCCGATCGTTGAGGTGGTCTTCCCGCTTCTCGGTGTCACTGGTGGGGCAACGGGACCATGGACGCTGGAGGCCGCCGACGATTTCACGACGTTCCCTGTCGATATTGATCTCGTTGGTGCCGTTCACGACATCAACAATGCCATCTGCTCAGGTTGGTCGATTCAGGGAACGAAGGGTGGCCGTCCGATTCAGATGCGGATGGACATCATCGGGGAGACGGAAGAGGAACTCAGTGGCTCCTTCGCGGAAAGCAAGGTCGCCTTTGGCGCTGAGTATGCATTCACTCATTCGTCAATGACGATCGAGAACGATGCGGATACTGATCGCGCACGGGCCTTCGACCGCTTCCTGCTGGAAGTCAACAACAACCCGGTGATTGAATACAACAATTCGATCACGATGACAGATGCTCTGATCGGCAATCGAGAGATTCGTTTTGCAACATCGATCCCTTACGTTCCGGCCGAGAAGGATTTGTACTTCGATCACCGTGATGCCGACGAAGGGCGAAACTCTGTTCTGGTTCTGGACAATGGCAGCAAGATTCTGACGTTTGGAATGCCAGCTGGCATGTCCGTCGCAAAGCCGGCCTCCGCAATGGGCAAGGCGCAGCAGCTCAGAACACCTGTCACATTCCTGCTGTTTCGTGATGATAACGGCAGTCGTGTTCCACCACTGACAATCACTCCAAGTGACCCATGATCGAAGACGGCTACACATTCAAGTACAGGGACTGGCACTGCCGGCCCCTGTCTGACTTTGGTCGAGAGATTGCCCGAAGTCACTACGAATCTAACGACTGGGGAAAGCTGGATTCGTTCCTTTGGACATCCCCGCATTTTTACGGAGACGAAACAACACTCTCTTCCGGAGACAAGGCATCTCTGTTCACTCTGATGGTCGAGACTCCATTGAGGAGAATGCAGCGAGAACTGAAAGTCTGTGTTCAGCTTGAGCTGACAAATCCTTTGCTGTCAATGAGATCCTGCAGCTCGTGCCGGAAGTGGTGGTTTGATCCAGACACACAACTGATTTCACTGAGAGCTGACGACACTCCATTACTCCGACCAAAGCATGTTGTCGTTCCGTGTGAGACAAATGAAGGATGCCCGAAAGGTCACTACAACGACCCAATTGAGTTCTCAGAGCAGAACAGACAAGCATGGAGGCATTATCTGGAATGGCACTCTGTTGGCCTTCCGGAGAGCGACCGAAAGTGTCCTGTCCTGAGACGAAACTGGCGGATCATGAGGGGCTTGGTAGACAAGTATGGAATTCCAGAACTATGTGACAGAGTATTTTGATCGACGAGCCGAAGAAGATCCGGCTTCTGTCTTTGATCAGGATATGCAGATGCTGATCGACCTGTCCCGACAACAGGATCTGCAGGAAAGATCAACCGAAAACTTGTCGGCAGGGATTGCTGACGAGAACACGGATGGTGTAGAGCAGGAGGAACTGACTCCTTCTAGCCTTGACGGACAACAAGAACCGGCCACGGACTCGGCCATTCTCAATCAACAAGAGAGTGGTCCGGAAATTCCTGACAATGAGTTCACGCCACTTCCTCCGAAGGTGGATGCTGAGCCGGCGCAATTTGAAAGCAGGGTTCGCGAATCGACAGAGCCCGCTTCAATCACGCAGTACGACGAGAGCATGAAGCTCGAAATCGAAGCGAATCAGCGGCCGAAGGATGATCAGCTTGAGAACGAGCTGAACGACCCGGAAGAGCTTCCCAAGGTGGAGCCCATTGAGCCGAAGCAGGTTGAGTCGGAAGAGACTCCTGTTCCGGGAACGGAGTTCAGTGAGCGACGGCAGGACGACTTCACGAATGATGGGTTCCGTCCAACGGACAAGTATGTCGAGGTTCGCGAACGAGACGTCGAGGCCCTGCGAAATCAACTCGACGACGATGATGACATTGCTGGCCGGCAATCCCCCGAGAAGGCTGAGATGACAGAGCTGGAAAGGATCACTGATCCTGAGCCTGACATCGACATTGGCAAGAGGTTCGAGCAATTCATCCCTGAAGACTTCCCGCTTGATTTCAACGAGGCCCTGCTTCACGTTGAACAGGAGCTTCTTGATGACAAAGATCTGGTCGAGATTGTTGAGCCGGGATTCAATGTTCCCGACCTGCTTGAGATTCCCCAGTTCGTTTACAGTACAGACTCGAAGATCTCACGAGTCAGTCGCCACATGATGGAGAGGGAACGTCTGTCATGAGTGTTCTTACGGTCAACGGCCACACTCACGAGGAGAACGAAGTCGGTATCAAAATCGACCATCGCGTTATCGAAGACAAGTTCAAGAAACCTCTGTCTCTGGTAACTCGCTGGACGATTGTGGGAGCGCTCCGATCTGATGGATCTTCAGGCGCTTTGCAATCTGACATTGACGCGCTGGACAATACTTACCGCGATGGAGGCGCCAACTATGGAGACGCAACATTTACAGCAAATGGCCACACTCACACACTGGATGATTCAGCTTCTTTCTCTGGTGTTCGAGTTGCTGCGTTTGGTTGGATGACCGGCCCGTGGAAGATGAGAACGGAACTGGTAAATCGTCGTGCGTTCTATGCCGTTCTGCAGGCTGAGTTTCGATTCAACACAGAAGTCATCGCATACCGTGAAGAGGTTCAGCAGATCGGGACCGCTGGTCCGAAGTGGCGATACATGCCGTCCCTGATTGGTCAGCCGCAGTATCAAACTCTGCAGCTGAACACACCGATCAAGTACGTCCAGCGTGGCTTGCTGATCCTTCGTTCCTCTCAGCCGGCGCCTAATGCGTCGTTGTTCCCTCTGGCAAACATGCATACGGACCAGACGCGAATCACAGAGATTGCTCCGCAGTCACTCACGATCAATGGGAGCGGCCAGGTTGAAGAAGCCTACGGAGTTGAGTGGCTCTACATTGCTGAAGCGTACCCAGCTTTGTCGCTTGGAACTTGGAACATCCCGACGTTATGACAACCGGAACAGTCACATACAATGGCCTGCTAATCGCGAAGGGGGCGACGTATGCGCAGAAGAAAGGCATGAGTCCTGACCGCGTTCAGGTTCGGTTGATCCCTCAGACGACTCCCATTGCAGCCATTGGAGATTTGACACTGGACTTCGCTGGTGCCAATCCGATCGTGATCAAAGACTGCCTGGCTGATAAGTCTCACATCTGGATGACAGATCAGGGGTTTACCGGAACACTGATCTTTGAAGATCGAAGATGGCGATGGTCTCGGTATCCACGATTCTCTGCTCACTTCAATGAGCGAGATGCTGGCGGCAACATCATTGCCAGCCGGCAGGCCGGACTGAGAGATATCATGCTGGCGGCATTCACTCACATTGGAGAGGCCAACGTCAATCTCTCGGCAGTGCCCAACAACTTCTATCCGGAAGTCGACGTTCAGTGTGTCGAGGCTGACAAGCTCCTTGAGGAGCTGACAACGAACTTCGGGTTCAGCGTGTCCCTTGGTTTTGACACAGAGCCCGTTGTCGTGAATCAGGAAGGAACCGGGGCCGCCCTTCCGACTGGCTCAGCACTCATGGCGTTCAGCGAAGAAGTCGATCCTCCCACTGCTCCGCAATACTTCAATGTCTGCTTCGGCCCGTCAGTAGCTCAGGCCAGATTCAAGATGATTGCCTTGGGCATTGATCTTGATGGCAACTACAAGCCGATCAACTCACTCAGCTACACACCAGCTGGTGGCTGGCAAAACGAGCCATTGGACATGCCTAATGTGAACATTGAGTCTGGTCCGGAAGCGTGGAAGCTGGCTCGCCAGACGGTCTACAAATACTTCGCCATCAGCACGTTTGCAGACGGGACGCTTGATTATCCCGATGGCTCAGGAACTTTGAGCGACATCACTCAGGTTCTGCCGCTGTTCGATAAGCTGCTTGAGACATCAACCAGCAATGGAGTTCCGCACCATCCGCCCGTTCGTGTCTTTGGAAGTCACTTCACTTTTTCCTTTCCCGGTTTCATCACAACAGAGACGGGTAGTGAGGTTCAGGAAGCGTGGGAGTTTGATCGCTATCGCGGGCTGATCAAGTTCGAAAAGCCAATGTATACGCTCACTGATCCGGGTGATGGGCAGACGCTTGCGCCAGCTGAATTGTATCTGGATGCCGCGTTCCGGATTCGTGATGCGGTCAACAATCAGTTTGTGGCCTACGTCTGGGAGCAGGAGATCGATCCGAACGGGCAAGGCTATGCGACTCACCACGATCCCAGTCTGAACGCTCGCACTATCGTTCGGTACGACGATGAACACGTAGTCAGCTTCACTGAAACTAACCAACTGGTTCTTGATGCGTTCGCACAGACCATCTTCGTGAACGGAGTGGGGCTCTACACGTACAGCGCTCGCTACATGAACTGGTACAACATCCCGATGAATGGCATCAGGACAGATGGCTTGACGTCTCAGGTTCGTCACGTTATTTCTGATGGGGAAGACGGTGAGCCGGGGCATTACACCATCGCGTCACAGAACACGGAGTTCGATATCTTCGACCGGACGTCGCGCGCGATGAAGATGGATGCATTCGTCGCAGGAAAGATCCGCGACAATCTCGCCAAGATCGCAACCGAAACTCGTCCGGTAAAAGGCAATGACTGAACAATTCCAAGCGAATTTCAGCAAAGATTTCAAGGATGTCATCCGTTGGAAGAACACATCCGGGTACACAGTTCCGCCTCACGGTGTCGTGCAGGCCGAGAGCTTCGACGAGGATGGTGTTTTCTACAACGTGATTCGTCCTACAGATGTTGGCGACCTGTTCTTTTTGAATGGTCCGACAGCTGTTCCTGATGGAAAGTATGGCTCCTCGCTTCCGTGGGATGGCCATCCCCAGCTAGCTCAATTCGAAGAGTCAGACGTTGAGTTTGCCACTGGTGCCGACATCATTCCGGACTCGTTCCTGCTGGGCGAAGGAGATCGGTACACGCTCGTCTCGAACATCGTTGATGCCAACGGGGCGAACATTGGCTCTGTATTGAACACGGGAGTTGGAGGACAAGAGCGCAAGCGCGGGCTGATGCAGGAACGGTTGATCTGCGCAACACAGACATTGAATGCCATCCCGCCTTACGCACAGTGTGCTGTGCTGTATGTCACGCCGGCCGGGACTCTGGACTTTGAGCGCACGGCTGGTGGGGCCTTGGTCATCATCGACGTCGCAAACTTCATGGAGGGGCTTTGGATCGAAGAAGGCATGTATGTCAAGATTGAGAAGATTCAGGGCATCTGGGAGCCCTACGTTGCTGACTGTCCTCAGCCTTGCTCTATCTGATCGGGACCGCAAATGCTCTGGACGAAATGTGATTGTGCCTGCTTCTGTAACGCTTGCGGTGGATGCCCGCACTGCTTTGTGACTCCGCGATTCATCAAGATGATTTGTGATGGGTTCGGCCAGGAATACGCAGACAACCGAAACCCCAGCAATTACTGGAACATCACTTGCCGTGATGGGTATCCACAGTTTCCGCCGCCGCTTTCTGTTCCCTGTAACACATGCGAAGAGGACTTCGGGGAGAGGACGCTTCAGTTGTCCGGATCAGTGGACCTGATCAAGTGGCCAAATGACAATCCTCCGTGGGACGCAACGCTCACAACGGTCCCGCTTCCAACTGGATTCCCGGTCATCTATCCACCATGGACGTCGCCGCTGACAGGCCAGACCTATGGGGAGATGATGTTTGAACGGTACAAAGGCTGCAACTGGTTTGCTTACACGCAGTGCTGCATTGGAACTGGAAACGTCGAGGATCACATCCACATTGGCTCCATTGGCCTTCGGATCATCCCGCTGGTTGAGAACTCTGGATACAACTACATGGGAACCGATTCACCATGGGTGTCTGTTGGTGGTGTGTGCGGAGCAGACAATGTCCCTGAAGACATGCCGTGCTTCACTCATCTTGGGTTCTTCCTGCAGCTCAAGAATTTCTTCGTCCCAACTCAGTTCTATTTCGATCCGCTCTTCGTGACCACAAATTACATCGGGGTCCATGAGCGAGAAGATGATTGTGGCGGGGAGATCACTCTGGATCGAATCACAGCCGACGACTACTACCGAGGACTCAGCTTGCCCACTGTTGGCGGGACAGCGCCGGGCATCGCAGCTATTGAGCCAGCAGCTGGGCCATTCACTCAGGCCGCCACTGGTTGCCTGAGATCTTACTACGACATTGGTGGCGTTCAGCACCAAGACGATTCCATCTCCCCCTCAACCGTCACTATTGAGGCAACTCCGTTCTTTGTGCCATGAAATGCTACTACGCTCGAAATCACAGGAAAGAAGGCTACGTTAAATGCACCTTGCAGGGTGTCGTTGAGGACGTCGTCTCTGAATATGCCTGCGACAATCATTGCCCGTTCAAGAAGATTCAGATGCGCGGTCTGGGTGATTTGATTGAGCGAATCCTGACGTTCTTCGGAATCACCAAGAAGCGGTATGCCAAGATTACCAAGCAAAAAGCTGGTGGATGCATGGCTTGTGATGGCCGGCAGGAAGCAGCCAACGATCTCGTTCATTTTGATGAAAATGGCTGGCCACACCTGACTCGGCCAAAATCCCCTGACAATCCATAGCCCGGCCGGCTACACTGTTCTCGACTATTTGGCAATTGCATTTACGGAGAAATCCCATGCCATTCGGACCCGGAATAACAAAGAGCCCTTCGTATCGCCCCATGGGAAATGCGTTCGATCGCCGCCGCCAGTTCCTTCCCGAAGAGGAAGAGCAGGGACAGGCTGGTCTCTACACAACGAACACGACCGGAAGTCAAACAGCTGGCTCAGCCATTTCCCCGGTCGAGGTCAGCAGTCCGATCATTCAAAACCAGAATGATGCGATTCGTCGCGCTCAGCGAGTGCTGGGCCAGACAACGACTACACTGGATCAGGTTTACAATCTGGCCGGTGGTGCGGCTGCTCGTCGGGCTGAGTTCGATCGATTGAACGAGGAAGATGCGAAAATGCAGGCTGCGGCCATGCAGCAGTTCCAGTTGTCTCAGGCCCGGCAGAATCAGCAGGCTCAGAACAGCCTCCGCATGGACGAGCTGTCTCAGCGAGCTGACGCTGTCCTTGGCTCTCAGGGATTCACGGACGGGCAGGCCGGCGCTGTTGCTGGATCTCCCCTTGCCCGCTTGATTGCCGCCAGCAAGAACAAGAAGGCAAACGAGGACTTTGCTCAGAGCCCCGGTCACAGTCTTGGCCGTCTGTATGGCCCGAATGGTGGAGTAGAAACCCCACCTGAAGTGGACAGCAATCATCGTGTGATGCCGAATCCGGACTGGTATCCGGGACATCCCACTGAACAAAAATGGATCACTTATGGTCCCAGTGCGAACCGCAAAAGCGTTGAAGAAATGCGATACGATGCTCGCAAGAAGACCGAGCAACGTCGAGAACGGAACCGGATGCTTCGTTTTGATGCGGACGGGAACCAGCTTGACCCCGGTGATTCCGGTTACGACGACGGATACGAAGTCTCAGTCGGCACAGTAACAGATGGCCGCCTTCATTCCGTACTGCCCGGCAAGATCAAGAAGCGACAGCGTGAGGACGCTCAGCGTGAGGCCAATGGCGGCTTTACCGACCGCGAGATGGAACGCATCCAGCGCAAGCGGGTTCGTCTGCAGAAGAAGCAGAAGAAGGGCTTGATCACACAGCAGGATGTTGAGGCTGGCGTGGCTTCAGCTGCCCGCACATCCAAGTCGCAGATGGATCGATTCTCGCGGCCTCCGAAGCGGAATGGTGGTCACACACTGCCGGATGGACGTCCTGATGTCGAGACGGACAAGGCCATTACTGCTGATGCTGAGGCAATGAAGGATGATGAAAACCATCAGTCACAAGTCAAGGCAATGGGAATCAAAGATTCCAGTGACCTGAACGAGATTGCTGATGCGTTCACGGAGCCAAAGAATCGCCAGTATTTCAATTCGTCCAGTGTTTCTGACGAGGCCAAATACGATACCGGCCGCGAGATGCTGAGAGCTTTCCGTGCGGCCTACAAAGAAAGTCCGAGGCTGGCCAAGAACAAACTCGGATTCGTGAGTGGTGCCACCATGGACGAGGCCCTGTTCATTGACGTTGATAACCAAGACGCTGTCATGGACTGGGTTGACAAGATGCTGTCTGACACCAGCTCAGAACATCGCAAGCAATACTCCCGAAACCTGCAGCGAAGAACTCAGCACATGGTTCCCCGATTGGGCTATTGATGCATTGACATCATTAACGCAGCCGTTAGACTGCGGGCACAATGAGCAAGACATACTCAGCACAAACTGCAGCTGCCGAACTCGGTCTCACTGATGGCCGGATTCGGCAGATTTGCATTGAATCGTGGGAAAAAGGTGATGATCCCATTGGGGCAGATCACGCAGGGACATGGCTTCTGACTCAGGATGACGTGGATAAAATCCGCGCGCGTCGAAAAAGTCGGTCAGCTGATGTTGACGATTAGCTAACAGCTGCGTTAGTCTTCGGTTTTCTTGGCAACTCATAAAGGATGAGGCAGATGAGTGAGATTTTACGGACGGAAACCCTGACAAAAGTTCGGGACGGGGCTCTGGCCATTGAGCTGGACAACACACTGGCAGAGATTTACGCAGACTGCGTGAGTCGCCCCAACTTAACCAAAGCCAGAAGTGTCACACTCCAGATTGATGTGACACCGAGGCCGCCTGAAGAAGATCAGGTCGGACTCAGGCGAGTGGAGGTCTCATTCAAGATCTCCAAGAAAACGCCACCGAAGCATGTGAGCCGGCCAATGCGGGTTCGGCCTCAGTCCAAGGGGTTCAGTTTTGAATCCGACACGGACAACATTGAGTCTGCTCACGGTCAGCAGACGCTCGACGACTAGCTTCGGCTGGTCGCTTTCACTTTGAACAGGAGTTGGTTTTATGCTGCGCGAAGGATTGGAGTGGTTCAAGAAGAACATTCACAACAAGGAGTGGTACGTGCTGGGCGAAGGCCGTCACTCAAGCAAAACGGTTTTTGTCAACAAGATCACTGGTGAAACGAAAGAGGTTCCTGACTGCCCAGACCACACGCGCATTGAAGCATTCTCTCTCGATGCCTTCGCTGCTCTTGTCATGTCACATACTGATGACATTGCTGGCAAGGTGCTTGTCAGCTCGGGCTGCATCGTTGCTGTGCTTGACGCTGTCGATGACCACCCTCGCGACTTCATCTGGATGGATCTGCACGAGCATTTGGCTGTCAAAAAGTTGATCAATGGTGTGACAGCAAGGCCCAAGGATGTCGCCCGATGGATAGACGTCGAGCTGAACAACTGCGTCTGCACACCGGAAGGGTTCTCTGACTCGCTGAGGGACGTGAAGTTCCAGAACAGTGAATCCAAGTCCGTTCGCGCAGATCATGGTGATGAGGGCCTCTCCATGGAGGTCAAGAAGCAGGTTAGTGGCGTGTCTGACATCGGGCCGCGACTGACGGCTTCGTTTCAGATGTATCCGCATCTCGGTACAGACTTCGCTGACACCATCGGTATTGTCAACGAGGTCCGGATTGATGTTGATGAAGGAGTGATTGAGGTCAGAGCGTTGCCGGGCCAGATCGATCGGCACAGGCAGTTTGTGGTGAATAGTCTGGTCAAAGATGTGGGATCGCGACTGGCCGTAATCAACTCGAAGCATCCCCCAGTTTACGCCGGCAAGTGGGCTGCATTCAGACATTAGGCTGAGCATGGTGCTTGGTCAACACGGGTGAGAGAACAGGAAGGGAATTCCAATGTTAGTGTTGAGTCGACGGAAGGATGAGGACATCGTCATTGGTGATGACATTGTCGTCAAGGTGGTTGATGTTCGCGGTGACAAGGTGCGTTTGGGGATTGAGGCGCCCCGAGACAAGGCTGTCCACCGTCGCGAAGTGTACGAAGCCATCCAGCGTGAGCTGAATGGAGATGAGACTGATTGACGTGGCTATGCCGTAGGAGACACCAGAGGGGGGCGAACTGAGAACGCAAGAAGCGAGAGCCCCGGTCTAGTCAATCTCTGAGTCGCTGCGCGGTTGTGTTCCAGTTCGCTGCTGGCAGCCGCGCGGCGCTTTTCCCTTAACGACGAATAACGACGGAAAGAAAACCATGACTGAAAAAGAGGCAGGCCCTGACGATACACTGTTCGGGGTAGTGAACGGGCAGCCATTGAAGATTCCAATGATCGGGCTGGTCGGCGGAAAGGGCTCAGGCAAAACATTCGCCGGCAGTTCGCTGTCGCCGGAAGAGACAACAGAGATCGCGGTGGAGGATTCGGCCGTCACATACAACTTCCCGTTCGCGAAGTCGTACTCGATGTTCAAGGAAGTGAAGGCCAGTGCAGAGAATGGAATTCCTTCACAGTTGGACTGCTACATGTGGTTCAAGGATCTGCTTCCGACGATCGACGCGCGGATTTTGTTCATTGATCCGATCACTGACTTGCAGGCTGGTGGCTACCAGTACATCGTGAAAAACTGCGAAGAGTTTGGCCTGTCCGCTGAGCAGTGTCGGTCGTCTTCCGGCCTCGTCTGGGGCGCCCTGAAAGCCCACCTGAAGCTGCTTCTTGGTCGTGTCAGTCGGAATCTGGAAACGATCATCTACACGTCGCACACCGGCCTCGTGTGGAAGAACGGCAAGCCGGCACCGGGCAAGGTTAAGGCTAAGGGTGTCGACACGTTCTATGAGCTGGCCTCGCTGGTGGTGTACCTGAAGAGGGATGTTGATCCAGCCACTGGCAAACAGCCGGATGCTCCGGTTGGCCACATCACTCCACCGATGGGCAAGGCCCGCCTGTCTCGTATCGAGAAGCTCCCTGATGGCAGCTATGGCGGGGTTCCTTTGCTGCCTCCACGAATCAATCGGTTCACATGGA
>Ga0180432_10009355_pt1 | contig 11966 bp, 9 predicted proteins | sample SS_ome_10_FD_132414 | JGI IMG/M metagenome (GOLD analysis project Ga0180432, IMG submission 132414) | Hypersaline lake sediment archaeal communities from the Salton Sea, California, USA - SS_1_MS_2 metaG | ecosystem: Environmental > Aquatic > Non-marine Saline and Alkaline > Hypersaline >...
TGGGCCAGGTCGCGCAGGCTCTCATCGCTCACGTACCCGCGATGGGCCTGCACGATCTTGAGCGCCTCGATCGACGCCCCCTGCCGGTGATCGTGGTGCGCCAACTCGGCGGTGATGGCCTCTTTCTCCTCGGCGGTCAGCAAGCCCCACTCCCCCTCATCGATCGATGTCCGCGAGGACGAAGTCCATCGCCCCCAGGATGGCGATGAGATCGGGGATCATCAACCCCCGTGATATCGCCGGGAGCATCTGCATGTGCGCGAACGAGGGGGTGCGGATGCGGGTACGATAGGAACCGATCCCCCCGTCACTGATCAGGTAGTAACCGTTGTTGCCCTTGGTCGCCTCGATCCCCACGAATGCCTCTCCCGGGGGGATCACCGGCCCCCAGCCGACACCCACGAAGTGATGGATCAGCGTTTCGATATCCTCGAGCGTGCGCTCTTTCCGGGGAGGGACGGTCAAGGGGTGATCCGACTTGTAGTCCCCCCCCGGCATCCGATCACGGCACTGGCGGATGATACGCAGGCTCTGGCGCATCTCCTCGATCCGCACCACCGCGCGGTCGTAGCAGTCCCCTCCGGTCGCGGTGGGAATGTCGAACTCGAACTGGTCGTAGCCGGAGTAGGGGGTCGCCCGACGGAAGTCGAACTCCATGCCGCACGCGCGGAGGCCGGGGCCCGTCATGCCCCACGCGATCGCCTCTTCGGCGGTGAAGGCGCCGATCCCCTTCGTGCGCCCCTGGAAGATCCGGTTCCGCATGACGAGCCGGTCATACTCGTCGAGGCGGCCCGGCAGGTAGTCGAGGAACTCGCCGATCAACCGGTCCCACCCCCGAGGCAGATCCATCGCGACGCCGCCGATCCTGAACCAGCTCGGATGCATCCGGCCGCCGCAGATCGCCTCCACGATATCGAAGATCCGCTCGCGGTCGGTGAACATGTAGAAGACCGGCGACAGCGCGCCCACGTCCTGCGCGAACGTTCCGTACCAGACCAGGTGGCTCGCGATCCGGAAGAGCTCGGCCATCATGACCCGGATCACCTGCGCGCGGGGGGGAACCGGGATCCCGGCCAGCTTCTCGACGGCGAGGAGGTAGGCGAGGTTGTTCATCACCCCGCCCAGATAGTCGATCCGGTCGGTGTAGGGGATGAAGCTGTGCCAGGTCTGCCGTTCGGCCATCTTCTCGGCGCCCCGGTGGTGGTAGCCGATGTCGGCAACCGCGTCGACCACCTCCTCGCCGTCCAGCTGCAGGATGACGCGGAGCACGCCGTGCGTGCCCGGGTGCTGGGGTCCCAGATTCAAGAACATGAACTGGGTACCACGGCGCTCCTTCTGCATGCCCCACTCCTCGGGGCGAAAGCGCAGAGCTTCCTGCTCACGGTCGACGATCTCCGGGGTCAGGGTGAAGCGCTCCATCTCCGTCGCCCGGGCAGGGTGTTCCTTCCGCAACGGATGTCCCTCCCAGGTGGGGGGCATCAAGAGGCGGCGGAGGTGCGGATGCCCGTCGAAGCGGATCCCGAACATGTCCCACACCTCGCACTCGTACCACTCGGCGCTCGGCCAGAGGGACGTGATCGAGGCCAGTTGCGGGTATTCCCCTTGGAGAGCGACCTTGATCCGCACGTACTCGCGGCGGTCGAAGGAGAAGAGCAGATAGACGACCGTGAAGTCGGCCGGCGGGCCGTCGTTTCGATGATCGCGCCGCCGCTCGTCGATGGCGGTCAGATCATAGAGCATCCGATAGGGGGAGGAGGTGCGATGCTTGAGGTGCTCGAGCGCCGCCAGCAGGTGATCGGGGGGGACGTGCGCGGTCGGGATCCCATCCCTCAGGCGCGCGACGGTGACCGCATCGGGGCCAAGCGCGCCCTCGAGTTCATCGAGGATGGTCGAATCGTCGCGCATCTCGGATTCAGACCTCGTCAGGTGATCGGAGGTGGGTGTTCTGTCGGCGGCGGGCGCGGTGCGCGAGTCTCATGACCGGCATCGCGGGCCGCTGTGTCTCCTGGGAGCCGACACGCCAGCTGAGCGGCCGGCGTTCGCGTCCCACTGCTTCACGAAGCAGGAGCAGCCCCTCCATGAAGGCCTCGGGACGTGGCGGGCAACCGGGAACATACACATCGACCGGCAGGAACTTGTCGACACCCTGGACGACGCTGTAGATGTCGTACATGCCGCCGGAGTTGGCGCACGCACCCATCGCGATCACCCACCGCGGCTCCATCATCTGGTCGTGAAGGCGCTGGATGATGGGGGCCATCTTTCGAAACACGGTACCGGCAATGACCATGAGATCGGCCTGGCGAGGGGAGCCGCGGATGACCTCGGCGCCGAAGCGGGCGACGTCGTACTTGCTCGTAAGAGCGGTAGCCATCTCCACGAAACAGCACGAGAGACCGAAGGCGTAAGGCCACATCGAATTCTTCCGACCCCAGGCGACCAGATCCTCGAGCCGCGTCAACAGCACGCTGCGGCGGACGGCATCTTCCATCGTCTCGTGCGGCGTCATGCGGCATCCTCCGTACTGCGATTCCGTTGCAAGTGAGCCGTCGTGCCCCAGTCGAGCGCCCCCAGCCGCCACAGGTAGGCGAGGGCCGCGAGCAGGATGCCGATGAAGATGCAGATCTCGATGTATCCGGCCCAGCCGGCTTCACGAGCCGCGACCGCCCAGGCGAAGACGAAGGCGGCTTCGAGGTCGAAGATCACGAAGAACATCGCAAGCAGATAGAACTTGGCCGACAGGCGGAGCCGGGCGGATCCGGCCGAGGCGATGCCGGCTTCGAAGGGCTTACCGGTCGCCTGCGCCCGGTGCCGTTGTCCGAGCAGGTAGGAGAGCCCCAGCATGACGACCACCAGCGCGAGCACGCACGCCACGTAGATCCCCAATGGCCAGAGTTCGCCCACCTCATGCATCCTTATGTTCGCCTCCGCTCCACCTTCCCGGCATGGTCCAGAGAGAAGCGTCCATTGTCAAGTCCACAAAAACACTGGATATGCGAAACCGTTCCCGAAAACCTCGGGTAGAGAGGGCGACCGTTCACGCGAACCAGGGGTGAGGGGAGCATGGTCGATCATCCCACGAAGGGTCACAGCCTGCGCTGGCGCATCCTGATTTGGATGACGCTGGTGGCGATCGGACCGCTGGTCATCATGGCGGTTCAAGGGTACCACTGTGCGCGCCAAGCGATCGTCTCGAGCGAAGAGGGACACCTGCAGGCGGTGCTGGAATTGCGCAAGGGACGGATCAAGAGCTGGCTGGCGCGGATCGAGTCGGAATTCCGATTTCTCGAGGTGTCGCCTTGCGTCCGGGGAATCTGTGGTGGCGAGCGTGCCGATCCGGCCGCATCGTGCGGCGATGCCTGCAACCTCTTCGCCGACCTGCAGACGGGTGCTCCCTTCTACACCTACCTCGCATCCTATGATGAGTCCTGGCGCACGATCGCATCGTCGAACGGGGCGACCGCCTGCCACGTCGATTCCGCGGCGCCCGCCGAGCCGTTCCGCCGGCAACTCGGTACCGGCTCGGGACTGAGGTGGTTACCGCCGGCGGCCGATCCCGAGGGCCGGTTGATCATGCCGGTCGGCTGTCGCGTGCGCGATCGGGGTGGGGGACGAACGGCCTTCATCGCCGGCGCGGTCGACGTCTCCCGAATCCTCGATCCGGTCATCTCCGATCGCTCCGGTCTGGGAAGGACGGGAAGAGCCTACCTGCTGTCGGCCTCGGGGCGATATCCGGCCGGGCCTCCCGCCCCGTACCCGGCGGTGCCCGGCAGCGTCGAACGCTACCGGAATGCACAGGGGGAGCAGGTCCTGGGGGTCTCGACCAATCTGCCCGATCTGGCGGGCGTCTTGGTAGTCGAGATCGATGAGAGCGAAGCCTTCGCCTGGCTCGACACGCTCCGTGCCCGGGCGTTGGTGACCGGGCTCGCGACCTTGGTGCTGGTGCTTCTCATCGCCATCCGCGGTGCCGGACTGCTGGCCCGACCCCTGCGGGGGCTGGCCGGCGTGGCCCGGAGCATCGCGGGCGGTCACCGGGAGGAGAGGGCCCCGTTCGATGGGAGCCAAGAGGCGCGGGAAGTCGCGGGCGCCTTCAATCATATGCTCGACGAGCTGGAGGCCGCCCAGCGGCGGCTCTTGCGCACCGCATCCCTCGCGGCCGTGGGCGAGTTGAGCAGCAGCATCGTCCACGAGATGCGCAATCCGCTCTCCTCGATCAAGATGAACCTGCAGGCGTTGGAGAAGCGGGTGGCGGATGACCGGCGCTACGCGGAACTCGCTTCGATCGCCTCCCAGCAGGTCACCCGTCTCGAGCGGATGCTGAGCGAGCTGCTCGGCTACGGTCGACCGCTCGAGCTGCAGCTCGAGCCGCTCGAATTCGCGGAGGTGGTCTCGGAAGCACGCGAGCTGGTGCGTCCGGCGGGGGAGAGGCGGGGTGTCGAGATCGAGCTCAGGGATTTCGCCGAGGGCCGCCGGTTCGCCGGAGATCGGGAGCAGATTCGCCGAGCGCTCACCAATCTGATGACGAACGCCGTCCGTGAGGCCCGGACGAGGGTGACACTGAGCGCGGAGGCTTTGGATCACGGCATTCGAATCTCGGTCGATGACGATGGAGAGGGGATCGCGGAGGCACGGATGGGGGAGCTGTTCCAGCCCTTCTTCACGACGCGCCCGGAGGGGACCGGACTGGGGCTTGCGATCGTCAAGAAGATCGCCGAGGTTCATGGCGGGTCGGTGGATGCCTGCAATCTCCCCCCGAAGGGGGCGCGATTCGGCATCTCCCTGCCTTGGGAGGGACCGGGTGATGAGCCGCATCCTGGTGATTGACGACGATCAGGCCCTCTGTCGCTCCCTCGAGATTCATCTGGAGGGCGAGGGGCACGAGGTGCGGAGTGCGACGACCGGTGGCGATGGCTTGAGGGTGATCTCCGAGTGGGATGCCGAGCTGGTCTTTCTCGACCTACAGCTCCCCGATCGGAGCGGTCTCGAGATCCTGCGGGAGCTCGAGGGGCGGCTCCAAGAGCTGCCGGTCGTGATGATCACGGGAACGCAGGATGCGAAGGCGACGATCGAAGCCATGCGGCAGGGAGCGGCCGACTACATCCGCAAGCCCATCAGCATGGATGATCTGCTGCTGTCGGTCGAGAAGGCGCATCGCGCTCGCCGCTCGGGATCTCGAACCGCGATATCGACCGAGGGATCGGACCAGGCGGGAGAGATCATCGGTCGCGATCGAAAGATCGTCGAGATCCTGAAGCAGATCGGCCAGCTCTCGCGCAGCAACGTCACGGTCCTCATCGAGGGAGAGAGCGGAACCGGCAAGGAGCTGGTCGCGCGGGCGCTCCACTGGGCCGCCCGACCCGATACCCCCTTCGTAGCCATCAACTGCTCGTCCATCGTCTCTACCATCCCGGAGAGTGAGCTCTTCGGTCACGAGCGGGGTGCCTTCACGGGAGCCGACAGGCGGAAGATCGGCAAGCTGGAACACGCATCATCGGGCACCGTCTTCCTCGACGAGATCGGAGATCTCGCGCCCGAGTTGCAGGCGAAGATGCTCCGCGTGTTGCAGGAACGGGAGTTCGAGCGGGTGGGTGGGCTGGAGAGCCGCCCCTTCAACGCGCGTGTCGTGGCGGCGACGAACCGGGATCTGGCCGCGATGACCCGAGACGGCCGCTTCCGCGAAGACCTCTACTTCAGGCTGGCCGTGACGCGGATTCACGTGCCGCCCCTACGCGAGCGGCGCGAGGACATTCCCGATCTGGTCACTCACCTGGCCGTGCAGATCGCCCGCCGCGTCCATTGTGCCCCACCCGAGTTCGATCAGCACGCCCTCTCGCTGCTGAAGGCCTACGATTGGCCGGGCAACATCCGCGAACTGGAGAATGTGCTCACGCGCGCCATCGCCCTTTCGGCGTCGGGGGCGATCGGGGCCGAGGATCTGCGATTCTCTCTCGGGGAGGCGCGGCGCGAAGATCCTGCCTCTCCCACCGACATCACCACCCTCCGGGAGGCCGAGAAAGCTCACGTGCTCCGGGCGCTCGAGGCGACCGGATGGAACATGACGCAGACCGCCCGGCTGCTCGACATCTCTCCCACCACGCTCCGCAAGAAGATCTCCGACTACAAGCTCCGCTAGCCAGTTCCTGGCGACCCCCCTGCACAGGCTCTGGTGGTCGGCCTCGTCGGGCCACGAGGGCGGCTTCGCCCAAGGCAGTGCCGCGCCGACGATTGGCGCCCCGGGTCGGTTTGGCATCGGTCTTGCCCTTTCCTTCGGTGCAGACATCAGCGAAGGACGCTGACTCCTGGAGGTCCAAGATGCGGATCATGGTTGTGGACAACGATACGTCGCTCACGCGGAGTCTGGAGATTCTGCTGACGGATCGGGGGCACGAGGTCGCGGGTTTCGACGATCCCCGCCGGGCCGCCGAGACCATCGAACAGGGTATCCACCCCGAGGTGCTCATTCTCGATTACTGCATGCCGCAGATGTCGGGTCAGCAGTTCTTGCAGCGGCTGCGTCTCCACTTGAGACCGGACTGCCGAATCATCCTCCTCAGCGGACACTTGGACGATGTGCCGCATGCGGACCTCGTCCGTCTCGGCGTCTCGTCCTTTCTGCCCAAACCCCCCGATTTGAATGCGATCTGCGGTCAGGTTGCCTTTCCGGAGGTGTCGTGATGAGCGCGCGGACGATCCCTATCCTGGGCGGGGTGCTGCTGCTTCTGGCTCCGTTTGCCGGGGCGAACGAGTTCTCCGACCTCTCGACCTACCTCGCGTACGCCGCGGAGCACAACCCGGGTCTCATGGCCGCCGACCGGCGCGCGGATGCGGCGAGCGCGGCGGTCGGGCGGGCCCGCGCTCTTCCCGATCCGGTCCTCAGCGTAGGCTACTTTGCCGAATCGGTCGAGACGCGCGTCGGTCCGCAGCGGCAGCGATGGGGGATCACGCAGAAGCTGCCCTGGTTCGGCAAACGGGGATTGGCCGCGGCGGTGGCGCAGGGCTCGGCGGACGCGGCCCGGGCGAGCGGAGTGGACGCGCGGCTCGCGCTCTTCTTCGAAATCAAACACGCCTATCACGAGCGCTACGCCATTCAGCGAGCCGTCGCCGTGACCGAGCGCGGTCTTCGCCTCGTGGAGGAGCTTGAGCAGGTGGTTCTGACCCGCTACCGGACGGGTCAGGGCACGCAGTCGGCTCCGCTTTATCTGCAGATCGAACGCAAGCGATTGCGCGATCGATTGGCAGAGCTTGCGGATCGCGACGAGGTGGAGAAAGCGCACCTCAATGCGCTTCTCGGGCGACCGCCGGATGCCGAGTTGCCGCCCGTCGCCATTCTCCCGGCGGTGCCGGAGGGAATGTCACCCGAAACCCTCCGTCGGCGGTTGCGCGGCGCGAACCCGCGGCTTCAGGCGCTGGATGCTCGGGTGGACGGGGCGGTGGCCGCCGAACGGCTGGCGGCACGGGCGTTCTACCCCGACGTCACCGTGGGGCTCCAATACATCGATACCGGAGATGCGCTCGATCCTCGGATGACCGACAGCGGCAAGGATCCGATGGTCGCGACCCTGGCCGTCAATCTTCCGATCTGGATCGGGGCGAAGCGGGCGGCCGGCGAGGAGGCCCGCTGGCGCCTGGAGGCGACCCGCCATGAGCGACGGGAATTGGAAGAACGCCTGCTGGCTGATCTGCGGGAGGCGTGCTTCGAATTCCAGAGCGCCGACCGGCGCGTCCGGCTCTACCGCGATGAACTCGTGCCCCTGGCCGAGCAGGCATCGGAGGTCACCCTTCGCGCCTTCTCCGGGGGCGAGGTCGACTATCGCGACGTCATCGAAGCCGAGCGGAAGCTGCTGGACCTTGAATTGACCCTGGCCCAGTCCGAGGCGGCGCGAGGTCGCACCTGGGCGAGAATCGAGATGCTGACCGGCGCCAAGGGTGCTGGAGAAGGAGGATGAACCATGCGACGCAATCCTGGAATAGAAATGCTGTTAGCGGGCGCTTTCCTGTTCGTGGCGGGCGCGGCCCACGCGGACCCGAAGCCCCAGACGACCTGTCCGATCACCGGCCACGCGATCGACCGATCGGTCTATGCGGATCACGATGGCCATCGCATCTACTTCTGCTGCGAAGGCTGCATCGAGAAGTTCAAGGCCGATCCGGCCGGCGCGATCGAGAGACTGACCGCATCCGGGGTGCAGCTGGCGGAGGCGGGGCGTTCCCAAACCCATTGCCCCATCATGGGGGGCGACATCGACCTCGAGGTCTTCGCCGACCACGAGGGCAAACGCGTCTACTTCTGCTGCCCCGGCTGCATTGGCAAGTTCGAGGAGAACGCCTCGCTGCACATCGAGAGGATGGAGAAGGCGGGGATCGAACTGGCCAAGACGCCCAACCCCCAGACGATGTGTCCCGTGATGGACATGGCGATCGATCGTCAGTTCTTCGTCGACCACGACGGTGAGCGCATCTACTTCTGCTGCGCTCCCTGTATCGAGAAGTTCAACCAGGATCCGTCCGTGTATCTCGAGAAGATGCGCGACGCCGGGGTCAAGCTCGAAGAAGCCCCCGCGGGGAGGTAACTCGTCATGGCAACGCGCCGATTCCGAACCTACGGGGTGGTCGCCCTTCTGATCCTCGCTTTCGCCGCGGGGCTCATCCTGGGCCGTGGCGGCAGCGGCCCGCCGGCACCGGCCCATCCGATGCCCGCGGCGGCGGAGATCTGGACCTGCTCGATGCATCCCCAGATCCAGCAGCCCGAGTTCGGGGCCTGTCCGATCTGCGGCATGGATCTCATTCCCGCCGGTGACGGTGGCGGCGCTTCTGCCGGGGAGCTGACGCTGACCGAAAGCGCGCGCCGCTTGGCCGAGATCGAGGTCGCGACCGTGGAGCATCGCAGCGTGGCCCGCGAGATCCGCCTGGTGGGTAAGATCGACTACGATGAATCCCGCGTGACGGTGATCAGCGCGCGGTTCCCGGGACGCCTCGATCGTCTCTTCGTCAACTACACCGGCATTCCGGTGCGGGAAGGGGACCATCTGGCAGAACTCTACAGCCCCGAGCTTCTCACCGCGCAGGAGGAGCTGATTCAAGCGGTGCGGGCGGGAGGGGCGAACGAGACGCGGCGGGCCAATCGAGATGCGGCTCGAGAGAAGTTGCGCCTCTGGGGATTGACCGCGGGGCAAATCACCCAGATCGAGGAGCGGCGCGAGCCGTCCGAGCGTGTCACCATCTACGCCCCTCAGGAGGGGATCGTCATGGAGAAGCCGGGCATCGAGGGGATGTACGTCGAGGTCGGCACGCCGATCTACCGCATCGCCGATCTCTCGCAGGTGTGGGTGAAGCTCGACGCCTACGAATCGGACATCGCCTGGATCCGCTACGGGCAAACCGTCGAGATCCGCGCCGAGGCCTATCCGGGAGAGACGTTTCACGGGCGGGTCGTTTTCATCGATCCGGTACTCGATCCGCGCACGCGGACGGTCAAGGTCAGGGTGAACGTGCCGAATCCGGACGGGCGCCTCAAGCCGGAGATGTTCGTCAGCGCCGTGATTGAATCCCGCCTCGCCGCGGGGGGCACCGTTCTCGATCCCGATCTGGCGGGCAAGTGGATTTCCCCGATGCACCCGGAGGTGATCAAGGACGAGCCGGGACCATGCGATGTGTGCGGGATGCCGCTGGTGCGGGCCGAGGAACTTGGCCACGTTGCGGTAGAAGGGGATCCTCCTCTCGTCATTCCCGCTTCCGCGCCGCTCATCACCGGCAAGCGTGCCGTCGTCTACGTGGCCGACCCCGCACGGGAAGGAACCTACCGGGGACGCGAGGTCCGTCTGGGCCCCCGCGCGGGTGAGGTCTACCTCGTCCAGGATGGTCTGGAGGAGGGGGAAGAAGTCGTCGTGCGCGGCAACTTCAAGATCGACAGCGCGATTCAGATCATGGCCGGGCCGAGCATGATGAGTCACACGGGTCAGGTGGAGCAAGAGCGGGAAGCGCTCGAGGTGCCCGCCGCGTTCAATGACGAGCTCGATCGTGTTCTCGCCATCTACTTCGACATTCAGCAGTCCCTCAGCCGCGACCGGCGCGAGGACGTCTCCCGGCTGGCCGAGCGATTGGTGGAGGCGGTGGCGGCGGTCGATGGATCGCCCCTCTCCGCTCGCGCCCGCCGGTTGTGGCATCAGGATGCCCGGGCACTCCGCCAGGCAGCGGACCGGATCGGGACGGCGTCCGAGCTAGCCGCCGCCCGTGAGGCCTTCGAGCCGCTTTCGACGATCATCACCGGCGTTGTCCGCAGCTACGGAAGCTCGTCGGGTGCTCCCGTCCTCCGGTTCCACTGCCCCATGGCGTTCGACTGGAAGGGGGCCGATTGGCTGCAGAACAAGCCGGGGGTCGAGAACCCCTACTTCGGGAGCGGCATGTTCCGGTGCGGCACCGAGGAAGAGACGCTCTACGTGAGCATGGAGAGCGCCGGCCATGACGACTAGCCCGATCGATCGGCTCATCCGGTTCTGCCTGGAAAACCGGCTGATCGTGGTCCTCACCTTCACGCTCGCCGCCGGCTGGGGCGTGATGGTCGCGCCCTTCGACTGGGACCTGGCGGGATTGCCCCGAGACCCGGTTCCGGTCGATGCGATTCCCGACATCGGTGAGAACCAGCAGATCGTCTTCACCGAATGGAGGGGGCGCTCGCCGCAGGATGTCGAGGACCAGGTGACCTATCCGCTCACGGTCTCGCTCCTGGGAATCCCCGGTGTCAAAACGATCCGCAGCTACTCGATGCTCGGGTTTGCGACCGTCTACGTCATCTTCGAAGACGACGTGGAGTTCTACTGGTCTCGTTCGCGCGTGCTCGAGAAACTCGCCAGCCTTCCGGCCGGGACACTTCCCGAGGGGGTGCACCCGACCCTCGGCCCGGATGCGACGGCCCTGGGACAGGTCTTCTGGTACACGCTCGAGGGACGGGACGAAGAGGGCAACGTGACCGGCGGCTGGGGGCTCGAGGATCTGCGATCGATCCAAGACTGGCACGTCCGCTACGCCCTCATGTCGGCCCCCGGCGTGAGCGAGGTCGCCTCGATCGGGGGGTTCGTCAAGGAATACCAGATCGATGTCGACCCCGACGCCATGCGGGCCCATGGCGTCGCGATCGAAGAGGTGGTCGGTGCGATCCGTCAATCGAACCGAGATGTGGGCGCACGAACGATCGAGGTCAACCGGGTGGAGTACGTGATCCGGGGGCTCGGCTTCGTGCAATCGATCGAGGATATCGAACGCGCGGTCGTCAAGGTCCATGACAATGTGCCCATCTACGTCGGGAACGTCGCCCACGTGAGCCTCGGACCCGCGGTCCGGCGCGGAGCGCTCGACAAGGAGGGAACCGAGGCGGTGGGCGGCGTGGTGGTGGTGCGCTACGGGGAGAACCCGCTGGAGGTGATCGAGCACGTCAAGGACAAGATCCGAGAGATCAGCCCCGGGTTGCCGCGCAAGACGCTGCCGGACGGTCGCATCAGCCAGGTTACCGTGGTGCCCTTCTACGACCGGACGGGCCTCATCTACGAGACGCTCGGTACGCTCAGAACCGCGCTGGTCCAGCAGATCCTGGTGACGATCATCGTCGTCCTGCTCATGATCCTGCACCTCCGCAGCTCACTTCTCATCTCGGGGCTCCTGCCGCTCGCGGTCCTCCTCTGCTTCATCGGGATGAAGCAGTTCTCGGTGGATGCCAACATCGTCGCCCTCTCGGGCATCGCGATTGCGATCGGAACGATGGTCGACATGGGCATCATCCTGACCGAGAACATCGTCCGTCGACTGCGGGAGGCCCGTCCCGACGAGAGCCGGCTGGAGGTCGTCTACCACGCCGCCCGGGAGGTGGGAGGCGCGGTGCTGACCGCGGTCGCAACAACGGTGGTGAGCTTCCTGCCGGTCTTCACGATGGAAGCCGCGGAGGGGAAGCTCTTCCGGCCGCTCGCCTTCACCAA
>Ga0180432_10009356_pt1 | contig 11966 bp, 9 predicted proteins | sample SS_ome_10_FD_132414 | JGI IMG/M metagenome (GOLD analysis project Ga0180432, IMG submission 132414) | Hypersaline lake sediment archaeal communities from the Salton Sea, California, USA - SS_1_MS_2 metaG | ecosystem: Environmental > Aquatic > Non-marine Saline and Alkaline > Hypersaline >...
ACCATCACCCTCGCTACCCATAACCAGCACCCCTTTCCAGGCAAAAAAAGTGTCACATCCATCCTGCCCTTGTACCGTGTCGCGGGCATCTTGCCCGCGCTCAGACTACTCGTCGCCGCAGGCGACACCTCCCCTTATCCCTTATCCCTTATCCCTTATCCCTCCTCCCGCACCTCAAACTCCCCCGCCCCAAACGTCAACCGCCGCTCCGCCGCCACCGCCTCATTCACCTTCAACACCGTCACCGCCGTCTCATACCCCACCTCCGCCGGACACGTCAATGCCGCCTTACCCCGCATCGCCGCAAAGAAATTATTCAAGTGAGCCTGATGGGGCAACTCCCCCACCGCCACATCCAGATAAAACCGTGGCGGCTTCGGCGAAGGCTCCAGATTCAGCCCCTCCGCCGCCTGGTCCCACCCCTTCTTGCCCTTGACGCCACCCGCCCCCTTCTTCGCCTTCTCCTCCTTCTCAGCCTCGTCCTCCGGAGGCCTGATCAAATACCCCGGCTTGACCCACCCGTCCCACGCACCCTTCTCCAGCCACGTCTCCCGATACACCGACGTCAGCCCCGACCCCTCCGACACCACCAGCGACCCCTCATCACCCAAAAAGTTCTCAAAATACCCCCGACTCCCATTCGTCGTCAGCGTCTGATAGTACGCCCGCACCACCCCCGCCGCCGTCTCATACTCATAAATCGCCATCACCGTGTCATACCACTGACGCCCCTCCCAATAATCCGTTCCCCCGTTCGCCGTCACCGCCCGAGGCCGCGCTCCCAAAAACCAATTATACACATCCACCTGGTGCGACCCCAAATCCACCATCGGCCCCCCTCCCAACCCCTTGAACCACCGCCAGTAGCGAAACTGCTCCATCGACTCGTAACCGTAATCCGCCAGCGTCTGCTTATCGATCGCTATACGCGGATTCACCGGCAACATCTCACACGCCCCCCGATTCCGATTCCACTGCCCCGTCACCGTCGTAATCCGCCCCAAAAGCCCCATCTCCCCCAGCACCTTCTCCCGACAATAGAGATACCGAGGATTGCTCCGCCGCTGATGACCTATCTGCAACAGCTTGCCCGTCCGCCGCGACGCCTCCACCATCTGCCGCGCCCCCTCCAGCGTGTTCGACATCTCCTTCTCGCAATACACATCCTTACCCGCCTCCAGACACGCCACCGCATGCCGCGCATGCCAAAAGTCCGGCGTCGCCACTATCACCGCGTCAATCCTGTCCCCCTCCTTGTCCAGCATCTCCCGGTAATCCACATACCCTCTCACCGGATCCTTGGCATACTCAGGCCGCCGGTTCAGCCCACCAAGCACACTCTTCCGGTTATAGTTCTCCCAAATGTCGCACACCGCCCGAAAACGCACCGACTCCTTGCTCAACAAACACGTCTCCAACAGCGTCCGCCCCTGATCCCCCGCCCCCAACAACGCCACCTGAATCACATCCTCCCGCTTCCCCGACGACTCCCCCCACACTACCGGCGTCACCATCAACCCCGCTCCCGCCGCCGTCGTCGCCCGCAAAAAATCCCGTCGCGTCAATCCGCCTGCCCTGCCGGCGCCAGCACCCTCAATCCGCCTCGATTGGCTACTCATGACAATACCTCCCGAGAAAATGCAACTCCTATTACAAAAAAACAAAACAACGATAAGTCATTTATAGAAAAGAACTTGCAGAAATAGCCACAAACATCCCTCCTACCTGGAGCCTACCCCTTACGACACGCGTCGACCCCACCACGTTTTCCCCATTCTCAAAAAAAATAACCAAACCACAAAATTTCCCCTCTCACCCATTGACACCCTCCTCCACAAACAGTATACTTCTGTGAAAAGTGTAACAACGTGAATAACGTAACAGTAGCGGGCAGCCCAACACCCCTTACCCCCCCAAAAACCGTGCCGCAGCAAATTTCACAAAAAACCATCGAAAGACTCACCGTCTACAACCGCTGCCTCAAACAGCTGCGCTCACTCGCCAAATCCCACACCTACTCCCACGAATTGGCCAAACTCGCCGGCGTCTCCGCCGCACAACTAAGACGCGACATCATGGCCGTCGGATACTCCGGAAGCCCCGTCAAAGGCTACGACATCAACCAACTCGCACAAAGCATCGACAACTTCCTCGAAGCACCAAACGATCAACCCGTCGCCCTCGTCGGCGTCGGAAACCTCGGACGAGCCATCCTCACCTACTTCAACGGCCGACGCGCCAACCTACGCATCGTCGCCGCCTTCGACAACGACCCCCAAAAAGCCGACCGCGTCATACAGGCCACCCGCTGCTACCCCATGACAAAACTCCAAAACATCATCAACCAACAAAATATCTCCACCGCCATTATCACCGTACCTGCCGACCAGGCCCCAGCCGTCGCAGACATACTCGTCAACGCCGGAATCCGCGGAATTCTCAACTTCGCGCCACTACACCTCAACCTGCCGCAATCCGTCTTCGTCGAAAACGTCGACATGGCCATGGCCTTACAAAAAGTAGCCTACTTCGCGCGAAAGGACCGCGTATGAACCCCACCAATCTCATCACAGAAGACCACATCAACGCCGTGCTCCAACGATACCCCCACGCACAACGCGACGCCCTCATTCCCATCCTCCAGGACGTCCAGGACACCGTCGGATACCTCAGCCGCGACGCCGTCCAACGCGTCGGACAACACCTCGACCTCGCACCCAGCAAAGTCTACGGCGTCGCCACCTTCTACAATCAGTTCCGCTTCCAACCCCTGGGCCAGTTCCACATACAGCTCTGCCGAGGCACCGCCTGCCACGTCAAAGGCTCCGCAAAACTCCTCGACGCCATCCAACGAGAACTCAACATCCAACCCGACCAGACCACCCGCGACGGGATCTTCAGCCTCGAAGTCGTCGCCTGTATCGGAGCCTGCGGACTCGCTCCCGTCATGGCCGTCAACGGCGAATTCCACGCCAACGTCTCCCCCCAGAAAGTCAAAAAAATCCTCGATAACTACCGAAAAGAGGCCGAAAAAAAATGACCACTACTGACCAACACGATTCCACCAACCCTGCCAACGCTCCTGCTGACAATCAGGCCCCCGCCATCGACCCCAGCGTGCGCGATTGGGTCCGCCAGGCCCTAGGCCCACAAAACAGCCACACTCCTACCAGCGAGCCTCAACCAATCACCGACGCCCGTCGACGAGACGTCGCCCTGCCCACCATCTACATCGGCACCGGAACCTGCGGCCTCGGCGCAGGGGCCGCCAAAACCCTAGACGCCGCCAAAGACTTCCTCCAAAAAAACAACCTCGACGCCAACATCGTCGAAGTCGGATGCATCGGACTCTGCTCCGCCGAACCCATCCTCGAAGTCCAAATGCCTCAACGAACCCGCATCGCTTGCCACTCCGTCACCGCCAATAAAGTCGAAAACATCCTGCAAAACATCCTGCTAAAACAACAGGCCCCAGACAAACTCGTCCTCGCTCAACACCGCGACGACAACCTCAAACCCTACACCAACGTCCCCTTCCTCGACCAACACCCCTTCTTCGCTCCACAAACTCGCTTCGTCCTCGCCAACTGCGGCATCATCGACCCCGCCAGCCTCAACGACTACCTCGCCCGAAAAGGATACCAGGCCCTCGCCAATACCCTCCAACAACACACCGCCGACGAACTCTGCCAACTCGTCGAAGACAGCGGCCTACGCGGACGAGGCGGCGGCGGATTCCCCACCGGACGAAAATGGCGATTCGCTCTCAACGCACCCAGCGACCGAAAATTCCTCATCTGCAACGCCGACGAAGGCGACCCCGGCGCCTTCATGGACCGCGCCGTCATCGAAGGCGACCCCCACCGACTACTCGAAGGAATGGCGCTCGCCGCTTACGCCATCGGCGCCTCAAAAGCCTACGTCTACATCAGAGCCGAATACCCCCTCGCCATCAAACGACTCCACCAGGCCATCCACCAGGCAAAAAACGTAGGCCTCCTCGGCGACAACATCCTCGACAGCGGCTTCGACCTCGACATCGTCGTCAAACAAGGCGCCGGCGCCTTCGTCTGCGGCGAAGAAACCGCCCTCATCCACAGCATCGAAGGCAAACGAGGCATGCCCCGACCCCGACCGCCTTTCCCCGCCGTACAGGGCCTCTTCGGAAAACCCACCATCATCAACAACGTCGAAACGCTCGCCAACCTCGCCGGCATCGTCGCCAACGGACCCCAATGGTTCAACGCCGTCGGCACCGACACCAGCAAAGGCACCAAAGTCTTCGCCCTCTCCGGCAAAGTCAAAAACACCGGACTCATCGAAGTCCGCATGGGCACCACCATGCGACAAATCATCTTCGACATCGGCGGCGGCATCCCCAACGACCGCACCTACAAAGCCGCCCAGATCGGCGGACCCTCCGGCGGCTGCATCCCCACTCAACACCTCGACACCCAGATCGACTACGAATCTCTTAAACAACTCGGCGCCATGATGGGCTCCGGAGGACTCGTCGTCATGGACGACCAGACTTGCATGGTCGACCTCGCCAAATTCTTCATGGACTTCATCCAACGAGAAAGCTGCGGAAAATGCATCCCCTGCCGTGAAGGCACGCGACGACTCCTCGAAATCCTCCAACGCATCACCCGCGCCCGAAGAAACGAATCCGGCATCGACGCCCTCGAACGTTTCAAAGGCGTCATGTACATGAACCGCCTCGCAGAATCCATCAAAGACACCAGCCTCTGCGGCCTCGGACAAACCGCACCAAACCCCGTCCTCAGCACCCTACGATGGTTCCGAGACGAATACGACGCACACATCTACGAAAGAAAATGCCCCGCCGGTGCCTGCACCGAACTCATCCACTTCGCCATCGACCCCAAAAAATGCAAAGGATGCACCCTCTGTGCCAAACAGTGCCCCACCAACGCCATCATGGGAGCACCAAAAAGCCCCCACTACATCATCCCCGACAAATGCATCGCCTGCGGAAACTGCCGCGACCTCTGCCGATTCGACGCCGTCGTCGTGGAATAATAAAATGAACTTGCTCAACAACGCTACACAATACTTCATCGGTCGAACATCAAAGCCCCAAAGGGGCGATATGAAATAGCCCAGGGCATCGCCCTGGGTTCAAGAGTCACAAGAAAGCTAAAGCCCTGAAGGGGCGACATAAGAATGAGCGCAACAAACTACAAACTAACCGCCTATCCTGGAAACAAAATATCCTTGTAGCGTTGTAGCCTTACCCAAAAACCACAAACTGCATTGAACCTAATCCGATTATGAGGACCCTGACGTGATTAACATCGAAGTAAACGGCCAAAACGTACAAGCAAAATCCGGTGAAACCATCCTCACCGCCTTGAAACGTATCGGCATCTCCGTGCCCACCCTCTGCCACATCGAAGGCCTGCCGCCCACCGGTGCCTGCCGCATGTGCGTCGTCGAAGTCGAAGGCGCCCCAGGCCTCATCCCCAGCTGCGCCTACCCCGTCGCACCCGACATGAAAATCAAAACCCACTCCCCTCGCGTCCTCCGCGCCAGAAAAACCATCGTCGAACTCCTCCTCTCCAACCACCCCGACGACTGCCTCTACTGCGTCAGAAACCAGACCTGCGAACTTCAAAAATGGGCCGAACAACTCGGCGTCCGCGAAAGACGCTACGCCGGTGAAAAAGGCGACTACAAAGTCGATGTCTCAAGCCCCTCCATCGTCCGCGACCCCGCCAAATGCATCCTCTGCGGAAGATGCGTACGCGTCTGCGAAGAAATCCAAGGCGTCTCCGCCATCGACTTCATCGGCCGAGGCAGCAGAGCACTCGTCGGCACCGCCTTCAACGACGGACTCAACGTCTCCTCCTGCGTCAACTGCGGCCAATGCATCCTCGCCTGCCCCACCGGCGCCCTGCGAGAACAAAGCTACATCAAAGAAGTCCTTAACGCCATCAACGACACCGAAAAATTCGTCGTCGTCCAACACGCACCTGCCGTCTCCGTCACCCTCGCAGAAGAGTTCGGCCTCAAACCCGGCGCCGACATCGCCGGCATCATGACCGCCGCACTACGACGACTAGGATTCGACCGTGTCTTCGACACCGCCTTCACCGCAGACCTCACCATCATGGAAGAAGCCTCCGAACTCGCTCAACGCATCCAAAACAATGGGCCCCTCCCCATGATGACCAGCTGCTCGCCAGGCTGGATTCGCTTCATCGAACAATACTACCCCGAACTCATACCAAACGTCTCCACCTGCAAAAGCCCGCAGCAAATGCTCGGTGCCGTCATCAAACACTACTTCGCCAAAAAACAAAAACTCAAACCCGAACAGATCTTCAGCGTCGCCATCATGCCCTGCACTGCCAAAAAATTCGAGGCGCAACGCCCCGAAATGGCCCCAGAAAACCTCCCCGACGTCGACGCCGTACTCACCACACGCGAACTCGCTCGCGTCATACGTATGCACGGCATCGACATCAACGCCCTCGCACCAGACGCCGCCGACTCCCCCTTCGGACAACGAAGCTCCGCAGGAAAACTCTTCGCCGGCTCCGGTGGCGTCATGGAAGCCGCCCTGCGTACCGCCAATTTCCTCCTCACAGGAAATGAATTGCCCGAACTCAAAATCAAAAACCTGCGTGGCCTCAAACCCGTCAAAAAGGCAAGACTAAACATCGCCGGCCTCGACGTCGGCGTCGCCGTCGTCAGCGGACTCGCCAACGTCAGAAAAATACTCGACGACATCAAAAATGGCCGATCCAACCTCCACTTCATCGAAGTCATGACCTGCCCCGGCGGCTGCGTCGCCGGCGGTGGACAACCCCTCAACGCCGACACCAACGCCATCCGCGCCAGACTCAACCGACTTTACAAAATCGACCGAGACGCCGAAATCCGCTGCTCCCACAACAACCCCGAAATCAAACGCATCTACCAGGACTTCCTCGGCGAACCCCTCGGCCATAAAAGCCACCAGCTACTACACACCCATTACACACCAACCAACCCAACGCCCCAAAGCTGCACCGCCTGCCCTGCCACCACCGGCTAAAAAAAACATGATATGACCAACACCATCTCCTACATCAAAACCGTAAAAGAACGCTGCCGCGTCTGCTACACCTGCGTGCGCGAATGCCCCGCAAAGGCCATACGCATCGCAGACGGACAAGCTGAGGTCATGCCCGAAAGATGCATCTCCTGCGGAAACTGCGTCCGCGTCTGCAGCCAAAACGCAAAACAGGTCGTCTCCACCATCGAACTCGTCAAACAACTCCTTAACAGCGGCCATACCATCGCCGCCGCCATCGCCCCCAGCTTCCCCGCCGAATTCACCGACCTCCACTACCAGAAACTCGTCGCCATGATCCGAAAGCTCGGCTTCACCTACGTCAACGAAGTCGCCTTCGGCGCCGACCTCGTCGCTAACGCCTACAGAAAACACCTCCAAAACGCCCAACCCGACCAAAGCTACATCGCCACCTCCTGCCCCGCCGTCGTCGGATACATCGAAAAATACTACCCTAAACTCGTCCCAAACCTACTACCCGTCGTCTCCCCCATGGTCGCCACCGCACGCGTCCTCCACCACCTCCACGGAGACGACCTCAAAATCGTCTTCATCGGTCCCTGCGTCGCAAAAAAATGCGAAGCCGACCGAGAACTCCTCCCCAACGAAATCGACGCCGTCCTCACCTTCGCCGAACTACGCGACATGTTCCAACAACAACACCTCCACGACCACGACCTGACCCCCGCCGAATTCGACCAGCCCCATGGCAACCTCGGCGCCCTCTTCCCCATCAGCCGTGGCGTTCTCCAGGCCGCCAACATCCGAGAAGACCTCCTACACGGCAACGTCGTCGCTACCGACGGAAGAACCAACTTCATCGAAGCCGTCAAAGAATTCGACGACGGATACCTCGACGCACAACTACTCGAAATGCTCGCCTGCAACGGCTGCATCATGGGCGCCGGAATGACCGCCAACGACGCACTCTTCGCCAGAAGACGACGCGTCAGCGCCTTCGCCCGAGAACACGCACAAAAAAACCAAGAAAACGCCGCTCTACAATTCGCTCAATTCGCCAACCTCGACCTCGCCGCACACTTCGCCTCCGACGACCAACGCATCCCCGTACCCTTCCCCGACGAAATCAACTACATCATGAACAAAATGGGAAAATTCACACCCGCCGACGAACTCAACTGCGGTGCCTGTGGCTACGACACCTGCCGTGAACACGCCGTCGCCATCTTCAAAGGCCTCGCCGAAACCGAAATGTGCCTCCCGCACACCATCGACCAGCTAAGAAGCACCGTCGGACAACTCGCCTCCTCAAACGACCAACTCGCCTCCGCACAGGAAGCCCTCATGCAGTCCGAAAAACTCGCCAGCATGGGACAACTCGCCGCCGGCATCGCCCACGAAGTCAACAACCCTCTCGGCGTCGTTCTCATGTACTCACACCTCCTCCTCGAACAACCCAACGTCGACCCCAACTTCCGCGACGACCTCAACATGATCGCAGAACAAGCAGACCGATGCAAAAAAATCGTCGCCGGCCTCCTCCACTTCGCCCGGCAAAATAAAATCCAAACCCAAAAAACGCAACTACCAGAACTCATACAACGCGTCCTAAAAGTCGCCTCCATACCCAATAACATCAACGCCACCTTCAACAACAACCTCACCGATCCCAACATCGACGTCGACCCCGACCAGATCGTTCAGGTCCTCACCAACCTCGTCACCAACGCACTCGCCGCCATGCCCGACGGCGGTCAACTCACCATCTCCGCCAACGGCGACCTCGACCGCATCGCCCTCGATATCCAAGACACCGGCGTCGGAATACCGCCCGAAAATATCCCAAAACTCTTCGAACCCTTCTTCACCACCAAAAAACCCGACCTCGGCACCGGCCTCGGACTCGCCGTCACCTACGGCATCGTCAAAATGCACCGCGGCGACATCCGCGTCACCTCCAACGCCGACCCCGACCAAGGCCCCTCCGGTACCACCTTCACCCTCACCCTCCCACGACACGCCCAAAAAACAAAACAACAACATGACCAACACCCTTGACAAAAACCGCACACCAAAGTAATGACCCATATACTATCGAAAGGAACCCGTAGCGGAACTCGACCATGACACAACAACAAAAAACCATCCTCATCGTTGACGACGACATCGACCTCCTCGAACAAATCAAACTCCAACTCCTACCCCTCGGCTACAACGTCCTCACCGCCGAGTCGCAGGCTCAAGCCGAACAACTACTCGACAACCACCATCCCGACCTCGCCCTCGTCGACCTCATGATGGAACACACCGACGGCGGCTTCGCCCTCTGCCACCACATCAAAAAGAAATTCCCCAACACACCCGTCATCATCGTCACCGCCGTCGCCAGCGAAACCGGACTCGACTTCGACGCCGCCACCGACGAAGAACGATCCTGGGTCAAAGCAGACGCCCTACTCGCAAAACCCGTCCGCTTCGAACAACTCAAAAAGCATGTCGAACAATTCCTCGCGGAGAACCACGCGTGAACTACCTCAACATCCTCGTCGTCGACGACGAACTCGGCATGCGCCTCGGCATCGCCCGCTCCCTGCGCGACTACAAAATACCACTACCCGAAGTCGAAACCGAAGTCGCCTTCAACGTCGACCTCGCCGAAACCGGAGAACATGCTCTCGAAAAAATCAACGCCAACCCTCCCGATATCCTCCTGCTCGACCACAAACTCCCCGGCATCAGCGGCCTCGACGTCCTCGACCACCTCCACGAACCCAAAGACCGCATGCTCACCATCATGATCACCGCCTACGCCTCACTCGAAACCGCCGTCGCCGCCATCAAAAACGGAGCCTACGACTTCCTCGCCAAACCCTTCACTCCCGGCGAACTAAAAGCCGTCATCAAAAAAGCCGCCCAGGGCATCATCCTCGCCCAACAGGCACGAAAACTCGCCCAGGAAAAAAGACAGGTCCGATTCCAGTTCATCTCCGTACTCGCCCACGAACTGAAAGCTCCCCTCGCCGCACTCGAAGGCTACCTCGACATCGTCCAAAAACGCTCCGCCGGTGACGACCCCGCCGTCTACAACCACATCCTCGACCGCTGCTCCATCAGACTCACCGGCATGAGAAAAATGATCATGGACCTCCTCGACCTCACCCACATCGAGTCAGGACAAAAACAACGCGAACTCTCCCAAATCGACCTCCGCGACGTCGCACAGACCGCCCTCGAAACCGTCGCCCCCGCCGCCCAACAACGCCACATCACCGTCAACCTCCACGCCGACCAACCCGTCAACCTCCTCGCCGACCGCGGCGAAATCGAAATCATACTCAACAACCTCCTCTCCAACGCCGTCAAATACAACCGCGACAACGGCTCCGTCGACCTCTCCCTCACCAACGACCAACAACACGTCCGCATCACCGTCGCCGACACCGGCATCGGCATGACCGACGAACAAGCCGCACGACTCTTCAACGACTTCGTCCGCATCAAAACCCCACAAACCCGAAACATCCTCGGCAGCGGCCTGGGACTCGCCATCGTCAAAAAAATCGCCTACCTCTACCAGGGCGACGTCGCCGTCACCTCCTCCCCCGACAAAGGCTCCACCTTCACCGTCACACTAGCAAAATCAGAAAAGTCCTGAATACTCCCACCATTTTCCAACACCATCCCCCGCCACACCAACACCCGCTTGTCATTGCGAGGAGGGCTTCTTAGCCCGACGTGGCAATCTCAACCTTTCGCCCACCCTATGCTATCGACACCCCACCCACTCATAAAAAACACCGTCGCGCAGCGACACCTCTGTCATTCCCGCGAAAGCGGGAATCCAGGAGACACGCCAACCACTTTCCAACACCCTGTTACCCCACCACACCAACACCTCACGCTGAAGCCCCCTACGTCAGTAGGGGGTCTCTTCCAACGCCCTCTGCCCCAACCATGCTCCCAACTGTCATTGCGAGGAGGCCTTCCCAGGCCGACGCGGCAATCTCAACCATCCGCCCACCGTGTCGCGGGCATCTTCCCCGCGAACAAAACACACCGTCGCCCCAGGCAACACATCTGTCATGCCCGCGAAAGCGGGAATCCAGGATATACGCACACCCTTTCCCCAACACCACCTCCCCCCACCACGCCCCCCACCGTGTCACGCCCATCTTCCCCGCGAATAAAAACACCGTCGCCGCAGGCGACACCTCCCCTTATCCCTTATGCCTTATCCCTTATCCCTTTCCTCCTACTCTCTCACCTCCACCGGCCGAATCTCCACCTTCCCCCCATAAACCTTCAAAGGCTCCCACTCCGCCGGCCGCGACGCCAACTCGTTCTCCAGATGCTCCACCTTCTCTATCGCCTTTACCAACGCTGTGCTCTTATGGCTCAGAGTCTTCTTGAGTTCGAACCTCTCACTAACCAGCCTCCAGAACTCCAACGGCATCTTCTGCTGCTCCCGGGCTGCAGCCCGCCGCGCCAACGCCCCCGCCAATCCGACCTGTGCCTCAACTTGCATCTCTCCCAACCGTTCCATACCAGGATGGTTCGCTCGCCCCTGCATAAGATCGTTTAGTCTCTTTTTCTCCTGCTTAATAGCCTTTATCTCCCCCTCAATCCCCTTAATCTCCACCTCCACACTATTCAACAACGCCGTCAGATCCTCCACCGCCTTCTTCGCCTGACCCAACTCCTGATAAGGCGTCGTCGCCTTGATCTCCGCCTGCCTCTTCTTCGCCTTCTCCAACGCCGCCTCCGCCTCGCTTATCTCCTTCTCCAAACCAGGCGCCTCCCCCCGAAGCTTCTCCAACTTCTCCTCTACCTCCTCCCGCCGCGAACGGTGCCGCTCGTCCACGAAATCAATGAACACCTTGGCCATCGTACGCGCGTCCTCTTCACTGACAGCAAACAGACGCAC
>Ga0180432_10009358_pt1 | contig 11964 bp, 9 predicted proteins | sample SS_ome_10_FD_132414 | JGI IMG/M metagenome (GOLD analysis project Ga0180432, IMG submission 132414) | Hypersaline lake sediment archaeal communities from the Salton Sea, California, USA - SS_1_MS_2 metaG | ecosystem: Environmental > Aquatic > Non-marine Saline and Alkaline > Hypersaline >...
CCAGTGGCTACAGTATTGATGGGCAGGCAAAAGAGATTCTAAAGCGAGGGTGCAATGGCTTTCTTCAAAAGCCCTTTACCTTAGGTGAGGTGTCAAAGGCAATCAGAGAGGTGGTGGGGGAGAGTTAGAGTTTATGGACGTCTGTACTGCATGTATAGCAGATAATACCGTCAGTTGAGGAGGTCAAATAAGATGATAAGAAAATTGAATGGCAAAACACCCAAAATATCGGAATCAGCCTTTATCAGCGAAGCTGCATATGTGGTTGGAGATGTGGAAATTGGAGAGCACTCAAACGTCTTCCCTGGTGCAGTGATCAGGGGTGATTTTGGTAAAATAACAATAGGCAGAAACACCTCCATTGAAGATAATTGTGTCATACATTCAGGGACACCGTCCTCCCCTTATGGCGATGTATTCATAGGAGACAGGGTAATTTTCGGACATGGTGCCACTATGAACGGCCGTAAAATCGGAAGCAATGCCCTCATTGGCATGAATGCAACAATCCTGCATGATGTCGAAATCGGAAATTTCTGTATCATTGGGGCAGGATGTCTTTTAATACAGGGAATGATAATTCCCGATAATTCATTAGTGGTCGGTTCACCCGGAAAAATTAAGGGACAGCCCACTAAACAACAACTATTGTGGGTACAAGAGGGATTTAAAGAATACTCTGAACTGGCCAAGCGTTATAAAGAGCAAGGCCTGTAGTACTGTCGTAATGTAATGATAAAATGGGATCAAAATCGTCAAAGTTTCGCTGAGTCCATATGAAGGAAAAGGATCTATCGGAATATAAGAGAAAATATGAAATATCCAGACATCACGCCTGGGCCGGCACTGCTTTTCTTTCCTTATTACTGGCATTCCGATATTTCGTTCCATCAATACCCGATGTCATCTTTATCCCCATTGTATCGATCCTCGCGTTATATATTCTTATTGGCCTAATATGTACCTACAAGTATCGTGCAGGATTATCTGCCAAGCAATGGCCAGATAACCAGTCCGATCAATTAGAAAAAGAAAAGATGGTGGCTGAAGTCGAAAAGAAACGCATAAAGCTTTTTAAGAAAAGGGCCAAAGCCGAGGCAAAGGCAAGAAAGAAATAACGTGTCGAGAAAAGTACCCTCCCACCTTCACATCTTACAAAAAACCAATTGATGTTTTTATGAGCATAGGTATACTTGAATGTATCCAAATTTCAGTATATGATATGAATCAGAAAGAAGTCTCGCTGTCCTACATACCCTTTTTCAAAGTAAGGTGAAAATACTATGAATAAAGTTTCATTGGATCAAAAATACACGCTGGCAGCCCAGGTGATTTGTAAACAGGGCACTGTTCCCTTCCCTGTTAATGACACGGCAATCTCCATCCTGAAATTAATCATTGAGGACAACGAGGAAGAACTCGATTTTATCTACGCATTTCGTCAAAATGCATCTCAGACCACCGAAGAGTTGAAAGAATCGAGTGCTCTTCCTGAAAATAAGATTGAACAACTTGCAACGGGTCTTGCCAAAAAGGGCCTGATCTTCAATCAACCGAACTCAGCCGGAGTCATGGTGTACCGGTCGCTCCCACTTATGCTCATTGGGCTGATGGAGTACGTTTTCATGGGCGAGCTAAGAGGTGACAAGAAGGAACAAAAACTCGCTGAATTATTTGAACAACTCATAGCTGACGTCAGAGATCACGTCCAGGATAATTATGACACGTTCGCCCCTTTGTTCACGATGGCCCCGGCCGTGGATCGGACCGTGCCCACGCGCACTACGGAGGACGGAAAAAATATTAAAATCATCCCCATTAATAAGAGCCTGGGAGTGCACGAGGAATTTGTCCTGCCCAGCCAGTCGGTCGAAGAGATCATCAACAAGTTTGACGACATTGCAGTCGGTCGCTGTTTCTGCCGCCAGCGGCGAAAAATGCTAGGGCACAGCTGCGCCACGAATGCACCGATGATGAATTGCTTCACCTTTGGTAAATCCGCACGCCACACCGTGGCCCAGGGATTCGCACAGAAAGTCACAAAGGAAGAAGCGTTTAAGATAATGAAAGAGGCTGAGGAGGCCGGACTTGTCCACAAGGCATTCCATCCCAACTCAAATGAATCCCGCCCTGAAACGAGCATATGCAACTGCTGCAAGGACTGCTGTGACACCTTGAATGTCTGGCGCAATGGCGCATTGCCCTTAATTAATTCCACGTATTATCTATCTGTCATCGACCAAGATGCCTGCATTGGCTGTGGCACCTGCGTTGAACGGTGCCCCACCGATGCAATAAAATTAAACGACAACGAAAAGGCCGAACGTGACGAGAACTCTTGCTTTGGGTGCGGGGTATGTGTGCGTTTTTGTCCGGAGGAAGCTATCTCGTTGAAAGAGGGATTGCGAAAAGTATTTATCCTACCGCCTCGCCTGCGCCAGTCGACATAGGAATAAAAAACCTATTTTCTCTCTTAAAAAATGTGGGATTAAGTCAGCCACATTTTTGGCTGATAGGACCGCCTTAGGCGGATAAACCCTCCTTGGGCGGATAAATTCTTAATTATTTAATAGGGAGGCTAGCCATGAAAAGAAAAACATTACTTGCCAGCATTTTATTTATTTGTCTTTTATTTTCCACTTCCTATTCATGGGCACTTGATCAAATTGTTGAAAAGAAAATGTTTTTCATAAACGAGCTTACTCTTGAAAATGGAGAAAAGGTATCTCCTGTAAAAATAGGGTATGAGACCTATGGAAATCTGGCACCAACAAAGGATAATGTGATTCTTATCTGTCATCACTATTCAGGAACATCGCATGCAGCAGGGAAATATTCTGCCACCGATCCCAGGCCAGGATACTGGGATGCCATTATTGGACCCGGAAAGCCCTTTGATACGGATAAATATTTTATTGTAAGCTCGGATACGTTGTGCAATATCAATCCCAAGGATCCCAAGGTCATCACCACAGGGCCTGCTTCAATCAATCCTAAAACAGGAAAACCCTATGGAATGTCATTCCCGATTGTTACGATACGAGATTTTATCAATGTTCAATACAGACTCTTGAAATCAATGGGCATTAACAAATTGGTAGCTGTTTCAGGTGCTTCTGGTGGCGGCATACAGAGCTTTGAGTGGGCTGTCGCGTACCCAGATTTTGTAGAGCGAATCATTCCCGTTATTTCAACGCCGAGGCTTCACGCCTGGCTCATGGGGTGGTTAAAGCTCTGGGGGGATCCCATTAAACTTGATCCCAATTGGAAAAACGGTGACTACTATGGATCTGACGAACCGAAACGCGGCACGACCTATTCATTCATGCTTATTACATTGAGCGCCCTTTGGTCAGACTGGGCCGAAAAAAGTTTTGGCAGAAAATGGGCCGATCCGAACATAAGCCCCTACGCAGCAATGGAAAACGAGTTTCTTGTTGAAAGCGCCCTTTACAAAGGGGCATTGGGAAGGCTTAAGACTGCAGATGGGAATTCAATGTTATATATGAATAAGGCAGCTGCACTTTTTGATATCGCCAACGGATTTGACTCTTATAAGGCGGCTGTTCAAAGCATCAAAGCCAAAGCACTGATGATTGGAGCCGATACCGATCTCCTTTTCCCTGTCTCTCAGATTAAAAAACATGTGGAGATATGGCAAAATCTCGGAAAGGATGCATCCTACTTTGAGTTAAAGAGCGGCTTTGGACATCTTGGCGGCCTTTTTGCCATTACCCAGGCACAAGAGACTATACGTGCGTTTTTAGAAAAATAGCAAGCTGTGGAAGCAACTCTATGAGTGGTCGCCTACTACCCATCTGAAGAATGTATTGTGCCCTGAGTGACCGTTGATTCGAGCTGATGCACCAGGATAGTAACACTGCTGTGCATTCACAAGAACTCCGTACTGCCTCGTGGGTGTGGATCGAGGAGAAAGGAGAGCATGGCCGATGAGTAGATTTCTGCTAATAGACATCGGTGCCGGGACCATGGACGTGCTCTGTTACGACACGGAAACCAATCTCCATGTTAAGGCGGTTTCGAGGTCACCAGTACTCTCAATGGCCAAGAAAGCTGAAGCGCTTTCTGGCAATCTGATCATTACGGGAAGAGAGATGGGTGGGGGCGCGATCTCAAAAGTACTTCGGGAACGGGCTCAGAGCAGTGAAGTCATCATGTCGATCTCAGCGGCTGCCACCATCCATCATGACATGGACCAGGTACGATCCATGGGCTTTAAGGTGATCGACGATACAGAGGCCGACGAGATTAGTAAAAGCGAGAAATACACCCACCTGGTTATTGGTGATGTAGAAATAGATAGGCTGCGAACCATCGTGGACGGGCTTGGCATTCCCTTTTCATTTAATGGCGTTGGCGTCTGTGCTCAGGACCATGGCGTTCCGCCTAAGGGAGTGTCTCATCTTGATTACCGTCATCAGATCTTCAAAAGGATTCTGGATGAGGCCCCGCTGCCAGATCGACTGCTCTATGACGAGACAGATATTCCCGAAAATCTGAACCGTCTACGTGCTATCGGCACCAGCGCCCGTGAGCTGCCAACAGACGAGGTCTATGTCATGGACAGTGGTATGGCGGCAATTCTGGGTGCATCAATGGATCCTCGCGTACGGCAAGCACAGCGGGTCCTCACGATCGATATTGCGACGTCCCATACCCTTGGCGCTGCTTTAGAGGGCGATCAAATCGCGGGATTCTTCGAGTACCACACAGCAGATCTGACACTCGAGCGAGTACAGCGATTATTGACTGACCTTGCGAATGGTAACTTAGAACATGAGCAGATTTTAAACGAGGGAGGCCACGGCGTCTATCTCCGAAAGGCCCTGGGCTTTCAGTCGATAACCACTATCCTTGCCACTGGGCCCAAACGAGCCCTGATTCATGGCTCAGCCTTGTATGTAACACTGGGTGCTCCACTTGGAGACAACATGATGACAGGCACAGTGGGTCTTCTCGAAGCGATACGAAGGCGCAAGGATCTGGAGCCCATTGACTACGGTTAAACCTTCAGAGAGCTTTCTTTCACTCACTGCTTTACGACATTATCGTCCAGCGAATTAAACAAATGGTGTTTAGTGATAACATCATGATGATGATTGTGGATTGACACACATTGCTGAATCCCGTATATTCGAAGTTCGAAAAAGCACGTTCTTATCAAAAAAACCTCGATTGGAGTAGACTTAACTTTGCGGAGTTAAAAGAACCACAGCGTACTCGTCGTAGTGCGAAGAAGAAGCCAAGGTGGTAATCCAATTAAGTACATGGGAGCATATTTTATATCTGTCGGCGAGTCATGTGCATAAGGAGGCTCCAATTATGTCTGGATTCCAATCCTCTATCCGAAAGGTCCTTCTTTTCCTCGCGACCAATGCAATTTTTGGTGCTACAGCGGTTTTTTTCATTTTCACCTTGGCCTTGGTTCCTGCATGCACCACAAGAATGTCTTTGGAGGAGGCCAAGCAAGTAACTCTTTCCGTAAGCGGAAAATCTTTTGCTCCTCCACCTCGTCGAATTGATGACATTACAAATATACTCGATCAGAACTCCCCAGACCCGGAAACCGTAAAACGCCTCAATGCAATTGCTGATGCAAGCCCACCAACAGAGGCAAGTATCGAGAAACTAACGGATTTTTATTATCAACGGGGCATGGCTGCCAAAAAGTTAGGTCGATCCAGGCAAAGTCTAATGGATTTTCGTAAGGCTGCGCAATTCATCTCAGAATCGCCTTCCAGAACAACTACAATTGAGTTCACATTTATGGAGTTGGCCTTGGCCGAGCTTCGTCTCAACAATTACAGGGCAGGAATCGAATCTGCGGAACAGGCACGAAAAGTTTTTCCAGCTTGGGTTGGAGTAAACCAATTGCTGGTGAATTGTTATTGTCTTGCTGGTGATTTGGAGAATGCCGAGAGGGCAAAAAATCGAGCGCTTGACATTATGTCCAGTTGGAGAAGCTCTTTTAAAAATAACCTGTGGAGAAATTTCATCAGCACCGGGATGGCAGCAACAATATTTGAGGCCCAAGGGCAAAACAAAGAGGCTGAACCTCTGCGAAGACGAGCGCTGCGACTTAGCATGACGTCCACGATTAAGTCCAAAAATCCAGGAATTAGTATTACTCACCGCCGCGAGCTAGCAGAAAATCTAAGGGAACAGAACCGTCTTATAGAAGCCGAGATGGAAGCGCGGCAGGCATTGCTGGAATCCATTCGTTTGTCTGGAAGCGGAGCAATGGAAACACGGAAGTGCGTCGAGGTTTTTGCCATCATCTTATCAAAAGAGGGCCGGCATCAAGACGCTGACCAGCTTTTACGTAGATTTATAAGAGTTATGCAGGCACAAGGCATAAAAGAGGATTCCCCAGCAATGAGCTGGACCAGATATGCACTTGGGGAGGTTCTCAATGAAGTCGGTGATTGGTCAAACGCTCTGGAAAATTTTCGTACTGCGCAGGCGAGTGCGGATAATGATTCGGTCTTATTCAGAGAATACTATTTAGTTCGTACATCCCCGGCCCTTGCTCTATTGAGAACGGGGCACCCTCGAGAAAGCCTTGGATTACTTCAAAAGGCTCACAAAATCGCTGAACAGGACTTCGGAATCGATCACCATAGAACAATAGAAATCCTCGGTCTCATGGCAGTTGCCCTCTTCGATACGGGGAAAACCTCGAAGGCGTTCGAACTCTTCTCCAGGGCGCTTCCTGACGTGCTGGAGAATAGAGCCGTTGGTGCACAACAAAGAAAACTGATACTGGAGCGTTACATTGATTTACTTGATCAAATCAAGGATAGCTCGTTTGAGAGAGAAGTGGGGATCAATACTGTGGCGGAGGCTTTTCGAATCGCCGGAGCCCTTCAGGCGCAGTCGGTACAATATGCACTGGCTCAAAGCCTTACACGAGCAGCACTAAACACTCAAGAAATGTCGGATCTTGCCAGACGTGAACAGGATACGGAGAAACAAATCGGCGCACTGGAGGACCTACTTTCTAAGCACCTAGCAGCGCCTGTCGATCAGCAATATCCAGATGTGGTTGCGGAACTCCGAGAAAGCATCAAGAGGCTCCGCGATGCCCACAAGGTTTTGCTTAACCAGGTTGAAAAGGAATTTCCAGAATATGCTGAGCTAATTAATCCACCCCCCGCAACCGTAAAGGCAGTTCAGGCACGGCTTAATTCCGGGGAAGTTCTGATTTCGATTTATCCGTCTGATTCAAAGACGTATCTGTGGGCAATCCAATCAAAAGGAAATATTCAATTTGTCGTTGTGCCAATAGATGAAATCCATATCAAAGAAAATGTAGAATTGCTGCGAAAAACTCTGTCCCCTGACGCTCAAACATTTGGAGAAATTCCGGAATTTAACCTTATGCGAGCCTTTTGGCTCTACGCCAATCTGCTGGTGCCGTTAGAATCCAGCTGGAAAAATGCCACGGATCTAATAATCATAGCATCTGGATCGTTATCCCAACTACCCTTTACACTGTTACCTACTGCTCCGGTTCAACTTGGAGTGGAAAAAGGTGTTTTGTTTAGTAGATACAGGAAGGTTCCATGGCTTATCCGTGCGGTTTCAATAACGAGAATCCCTGCAACCTCTTCTTTTATCAAATTGCGTAAACTTCCTAAAAGCGATCTATCAAGAAAGCCCTTTCTCGGATTTGGCGATCCTTTCTTTAACAGAAAACATCTTTCTCAGGATCAAGAAAAGAGAGTCAATCGTAATTTACAACTCACAAGCAGGGGACGAGTGTTACACTTTCGAAGTATCCGTGTTGTCGGTTCCGGTACGCTCGACACTGAAAACAGCATCTCGATCCAATTAGGTTCCTTGCACCGGCTCCCCGATACGGCTGACGAGATAACAAGCATTGCCAAAACGCTCGATGCTAATCCGACTCGAGATGTTTTTTTGGGAGAAAAGGCATCGGAGAGCCAGCTCAAAGCTATGAAGCTTTCTGATCGGCGAGTGATAGCTTTTGCCACACATGCTCTTGTGCCAGGTGATTTGGATGGTTTGAACCAGCCAGCTTTGGCACTTTCTTCACCATCAGTTACTGGCGGAAATGAAGATGGCCTTTTGACCATGGAAGAAATTTTCCAATTAAAGCTTGATGCGGACTGGGTTGTGCTTTCAGCCTGCAATACAGGTGCTGCTGAAGGGGCGGGAGCCGAAGCTGTGTCAGGCTTGGGCCGAGCATTCTTTTACGCCGGGGCCCGGGCAATCCTGGTAAGTATGTGGCCGGTGGAGACGACCTCAGCCAAGAAGCTAACAACTGGACTTTTCAGATACCAGAGGGATAATCCTACGCTTTCGCGTGCCAGACTACTTCGAAAATCAATCCTAGATGTTATTGACGGGACGGGCTTAAAGGACAATGCCACCGGCAAGATAGTTGCGACCTACGCCCATCCTCTTTTCTGGGCACCCTTCGTTGTCGTCGGAGACAGCGGCCATGGTATTCCGTAAAACTACTTGACCGCTTTGTTGTTAAATCTGTCTGGCGAGGATAGAGGAAAAAAACATGATGATGAGCGCATATGGTTGGTGTTGAAAGATTCTAATAATAGACCTATCTGATTTACCATTCAATGAGCTGTACTCCACAGACTATGTATATTGTGGAATTATGTATTTGATACTATTACAGTGAAGCTCCCCGTGCTTCCGCACAGTGCATCCTGGTGAAGGCGAGTGAAAAGGAAAATAAACAAACGAGGAAAGTAACATGAATAAAAAACATAAAAAAGACGATAAGACTACATGGGTCATCGGTGGTACGACACTTATAGGTATCGGTGTTGGATTTATATTCCTTAAGACATCAGCCCTGCTGTTTGTTGCATCTATTTTAATAGGAATAGGGGTTGGCCTTGTGATAGCTTCCTTAATTTCAGGCAAAAACAGGGAAACATAGATCGAATTATTTTCCCTTCGGACGATTACACCTCACCACAACTAAATTGTGCTATGAACGGCTTCTCCTGTCCCCGATTGTAAGAATAAATGACGAGCAAACTAATCCTTGAATAAAACTTAATCTCGATGTGAATTTTAGGCGAATGCCCTTTGGTGTCGAGCAAGTCCGCACCAGGCTGGTAAACCAGTTGATGCTACCCGGCTCCTTCGAGGGCAGCTACAGCGGGCAGGTTTTTGCCTTCCATCAGGTCAAGAAAGGCTCCGCCACCGGTAGAGATATAGGTAATTCTAAAATTCTCACCAGCATTGTAAATGGCCACATCCGTGGATCCGCCTCCAACAATGGTGAGTGCATAGGAGTTGGCTACATAGTTCACCATCGCCGAGGTGCCCCTGCTGAAGGCATCCATTTCAAACACACCCATTGGCCCGTTCCAGATGATGGTTTTCGCACTGCTTAAAACCTCTGAATAAAGCAGAGAGGTAGCAGGACCGATATCCATGATGAGCCATTCCGGGGGTATTTCCTGTATGGGGGTGATCTTGGTCTCCGCAGCAGAATCAAAACGGTCAGCCACTACGGCATCAACAGGAATGTAGAAACCGGTTCCCTTTTGAACGGCCTTTTTCATAAGGGATCGCGCTTCCCATAAGAGGTCATTTTCAACAAAGGATTTTCCCACCTTATAATCCATGCTTTTCAAAAAGGTGTTGGCCATTGCTCCCCCAATCAGGAATTTGTCAACGAGGTGAAGTAAGTTTTCAAAGGCTCCGAGTTTACTCGAAACCTTAGCTCCTCCGATAATCGCTACCAGGGGGCGTGCTGGGTTCTTCAAGGCCTGTGCAAAATAGTTGAGCTCGCTCTTTAAGAGAAAACCCGCGACGCATACAGGAGCAAATCGTGTAATAGCAACAACCGATGCGTTTTTGCGATGTGCCACCGCAAAAGCGTCGTTCACGTATACCTCACATAAAGCGGCCAGTTCTTTTGCAAAGGCGCTGTCATTTTCCTGTTCACCAAGATGAAAGCGGAGATTTTCCAGGAGCAGGACATCCCCTTGCTGCATCTTATCCACCATGGCTTTCACCACAGGCCCAATGCAATCAGGGGCAAATTGAACATCCTTTTTCAAAAGCCGGGAAAGCCGTTTTGCCACCGGCGCTAGACTTAATTCCGGAACCACCTTTCCATCAGGACGTCCCATGTGCGAGGCGACAATCACCTTTGCGTTTTCGTCAAGGGCATAGTTTATGGTGGTAAGAACAGCCCTTATGCGCGAGTCAGCGGTTATGTTTTGGTGCTCATCAAGAGGTACATTCAAATCCACTCTGATGAGCACCTTTTTGCCGGAAATATCGATATCTTTTATTGTTATCATGATCCCCTTCTCTCGTTTGAACATCGTTTATTTTTAATTACTTCAAAGGTGTGACAGAGGTCTTAATTTTGTTTCAGAGAATCGTCCGGCGTGCTTCAAAAAATCATCTCCGCCATGGTGAAAACCTCGCTCGAAATCCCCGCATCGTGGGGCAGTGTAATCCATAAATCAAGGTTCTACGTACATCCATATCATGTTATCAGCTCTTTCTCAACAAGGAAGTTGTTCCTAAAATCCGGATTGAGTTTGCTCAAATAATTGCGAACTTGTGATCAGATCCTCACGAGGCGGGCAGGTTCGACACAAAAAAAACAGCGGGTAATTATTAACTATTATTGTTCCAAAGCCTTGTCCCTGAAGTGAAAAAGGGAAATTACACCCTCCCCTCCTCATCAGTCACGAAAAACCTTTGAGGTTTTGTCTACTATGCGTATACTGAAATTTATCCACATTTCAAATTATGGTACAAGGTAACCACAGAATGTGTACTGAAAACAAGCATACTATCTGTGTGTTGGTTGGATGAAAAACCCATTAAACAAAAATGAGGGACACACAATGACAGAAGATCCAAAACAATTCCTAAAAAGTTTGCGAAACGGATTTGAGGGATTTTCCAAGGTCGATAAAGAAACCCTGAAAGCATTTGAAAACCTCAATGAAAATGCTCTCAAACCAGGAGTTCTGGATCGCAAGACTAAGACATTAATTTGTCTTGCTATCGGCATAGCAAATTACTGTGAGCCCTGCATTGCTGCCCGTACTGCACAAGCGTTCCAGATTGGCGCTACGCGCGAGGAGCTTATAGAGACTGCATCGGTTGGTCTTTTGATGGGAGGTAGCCTGTCAATGGGGCCCATCATAACACTGTTCGTTGACACAATTAATATGCTTGCACCGGAGTCCGGCAAGGAGTGAAGCTGTCCGCGCTTCCGCGCGGGGAATCATGGCGAAGGCGAGTGAAGGATAAAGACAACTCTATTTAGTTATAAGAGAAGTAATGCCCAAGGATCCGTACTGTAAGTTTGCGCCTGTTTATGATCTTGTCATTGGACCTACAAGCTCGATCATTAAAAGAACTCGATTAAATCTTGTTCCCCCTGTTCCCGGCATGAAGGTATTGGATGTTGGCTGCGGCACCGGTGCCGATTTAAAACCCTATGGTGAAGCTGGCTGTGAAACCTATGGAATTGACCTATCTCCTTCAATGTTGAAAAGAGCACGGAGTAAATTCGGTGTGTCTGCAGACCTGCGATTAGGTGATGCGTCATACATGCCATTCCACGATCATTTTTTCGATCTTGTTTTGTCGTCATATGCTTTGCACGAAATGTCAAACACCAAGAGACCATCAGTAATCAGTGAAATGGTCCGTGTTGTAAGGAATGACGGAAATCTGCTCTTTACAGACTTCCACACAGGCCCTCTTCACTTTCCTGTCGGCTATGTTGGTAAAGCATTTATCACTTTCTTAGAGATTTTGGGCGGCCGTGAGCATCTTTTAAATGGACGTGATTTTCTTGCACGTGGAGGATTGCAAGGATTGATCGAACCTTTTAGGTTTACTATCGACAAGAAGGAAATTTTCGCAGGGGGAAATATTGTACTATTCTTTCTGAGTATGCCACCAACC
>Ga0180432_10009359_pt1 | contig 11964 bp, 7 predicted proteins | sample SS_ome_10_FD_132414 | JGI IMG/M metagenome (GOLD analysis project Ga0180432, IMG submission 132414) | Hypersaline lake sediment archaeal communities from the Salton Sea, California, USA - SS_1_MS_2 metaG | ecosystem: Environmental > Aquatic > Non-marine Saline and Alkaline > Hypersaline >...
CGATTTCCGCGCCCGCCCGATCGCCAGCTTCGGCTGTCATGTGACCAGTCCGTTCCGGCTCGGCCCGCACGAGTGCGAGCTGATGGCATTCCTGGCCGAACGGCGGATCCCCATGAGCGCGGGCGCCTGTCCGATGGCCGGCGCGACCAGCCCCTTCACGCTGGCCGGAACGCTCCTGCAATGCCTCGCCGAGACGATCTTTCAGTTGGCCGTCGGTCAGATCCTCCAGCCGGGCCTGGCGATGATCGCCGGGACGTCCGCGTTTGCCTTCAACATGCGCGCGGGCGACGTGACTGCTGGCGGCGTGGAGACCACGCTGATGGATGCTGCCTATGTTGAGTTGATTCGCGAACTCGGCCTGCCCGCCTCCGGGTGCGTAGGATTTGCCGATCCCCCGGCCATAGACGTCCAGGCCGGGGCCGAGGCCGTCGTCGCCTCGCTGGCCATGCTCCTGGCTGGCGCCGACTCGCTCAACGGTCTGGGGACCATCGGCAACGCCGCCGGCGTGTCGGCCGAGAAAATCGTCATTGACCACGACCTACTCGAGATGGCCGAGCGAATGCGACGGGGTATCACCGTGGACGACGCCACGCTCGCGCATGACGTCATCGCCGACGTCGGCGCCGGCGGGGACTTCATGTCCCACGAGCACACGCTCTCGCGACTCCGCAGCGGCGAGCACTACTACGGCGGGTCGTTCGGGCGGGGCGGGCCCGACCACTTCTCGATGCCGATGCTCGAGCGAGCCCACGAGCGCGTCACCGAGATCCTCGCCACCCATGCCCCCGCGGTGTCCGACCAGACGCGCGAAGAACTGGCCCGCGTCGCCCGCCGACACGGGGCCGAGATATGACCTCGGGTGGCAAGCAACGTAGGCTTCGGAATTCGACACCATGCTCTTCAGATTCAGCCTGTACGGCTTCTTGAAGAACCAGCAGTACTACGAGCCCTTCCTGATCCTCGCGTTCTTGGAGAAAGGCCTGTCCTTCTTCCTCATCGGGCTGCTGATCGCCTTTCGCGAGGTCCTGGTCAACGTCATGGAGGTGCCGAGCGGGGCGGTGGCGGATCTGTACGGCCGGCGGAGGTGCATGGTCCTGTCGATGTCCGCGTACGTCGTCTCGTTCGGCCTGTTCGGCTACAGCACTCGGTTGTGGCAGTTGTTTGTCGCGATGGCGCTGTTCGCCGTCGGCGAGGCCTTCCGCACCGGCACGCACAAGGCCATGATCCTCGACTGGCTCGGCCGGCAGGGCCAGCTCGACGAGAAAACCCGCTTTTACGGCACCACCCGCGCGTGGGCCAAGGTCGGCTCGGCCGTGTCGGTCCTCATCGCTGCCGGCGTCGTCTTCTTCACCGGCAGGTACAGCATCATCTTCTACATGACCATCGTGCCGTACGTGTTCGGTATCCTCAACTTCCTGGGATACCCCAAGTATCTGGACGGCGACCGGTCGACCGACGTCACCCTGGGCCGGCTGGCCCGGCACTTGTGGCAGACCCTGCGACAGGCCGGCCGCGACCGCCACCTCCGTCAGTTGATGGGCGAGACCGTCTGCTTCGACGGCGTTTACGCAGCCATCAAGGATTACCTTCAGCCCGTGCTCAAGCAGGCCGCCGTCGCGCTGCCGATCCTGGTCGCCCTCGGGAACGAGAAGCGTGCCGCGTTGTTGGTCGGCGGTGTCTACTTCATGCTACACCTGCTATCGAGCGCCGCCTCGCTCCAATCACATCGCCTCGTCCGACGATTCGGCACCGAAGAGCGCGGCGCCCGATCCCTGTGGTGCGCGGACCTGCTACTCTTCGCGTTCCTCTGCGTCGGCATGTGTTTGGGCTGGCATCCGCTGGTGATCGTTGGATTCATGGCCCTGGCGACGGTTCAGAACCTCTGGCGGCCGATCCAGATCGGTCGGGTCGGTGGTCGGTCCGATCCGGCCAGCAGCGCGACCGTCCTATCGATTGAATCGCAGCTCAAGTCGGGTTTCGTCGCCGTCGCCGCGCCGGTGCTCGGGTTCCTGGTCGATCGAATGGGCCAGTTGAGTTGGACAGACGCGGACCTGCGGTTCCTACCTGTGGGTGTGTTAGGCGTCGCGGCAGCGCTGATCGTGCTGATCGCTACGCGACCGTTGCCGGAATCAGAACGCACCGTGCCGACGAACGGGTCGGAGTGATCGACCTGACAACGGTGACGTGGGCGCACGAGCCGAAACCGACCCGCTACGCCCTGGGCAGGGACCCGTCGAGGAAGCCCTCCAGCTTCCGGGCCCGCACGGGATGCTGAAGCTTGCGGATGGCCTTGGCCTCCACCTGCCGCACACGCTCCCGGGTGACCTTGAAGATCCGCCCCACCTCCTCCAGCGTGTACGTGTACCCGTCGCCGATGCCGTACCGCAGCTTGATGATCTCACGCTCGCGGTACGTCAGCGTCTTGAGCACCTGCTCGATGCGATCCTTGAGCATCTCCTGCGTCGCGGTGCTGACGGGACTCTCGACGGTCTCGTCCTCGATGAAGTCGCCGAAGTACGAATCCTCGCTCTCCCCGACCGGACGATCCAGGCTGATCGGGTGCCGGCTGATCTTGAGCACCCGCCTCGCCTCGCCCACGGGCATCCGGGCCCGACGCGCGATCTCGCCGATGTCCGGCTCCCGCCCGTATTCCTGCAAGAGCTGCTTGCTGATGTTCCGCAGCTTGCTCATCGTCTCGATCATGTGGACGGGGATGCGGATCGTCCGGGCATGATCGGCGATCGCGCGGGTGATGGCCTGACGGATCCACCACGTCGCGTAGGTGCTGAACTTGTACCCCCGGCGATACTCGTACTTGTCCACCGCGCGCATCAGACCCGTGTTGCCCTCCTGGATGATGTCCAGGAAGCTCAGCCCGCGATTGCGGTACTTCTTGGCGATCGATACGACGAGTCGCAGGTTCCCGCCCGACAGGTTGCGCTTGGCCTCTTCGTATTCCCCGAAGACCCGCCGGGTGATCTCCACGCGCTTGCGGAGCTCCACAGGCCCTTCCAGCACCAACCCGCAGATGCCGTCCAACTCGTCCTTCATGTCCTCGAAGTCCTCGTCGGACACGGTGCGACGTTTCTTCTGGCCGGCGATCTCGTTCTCCAGCTCGCCCATCTTGCGGGAGATGCCCTCGATCCGCCTGAACATCGGTATGATCCGCGCCGTTCGCAGGCTCAACTCCTCTAGCAGCTTGGCCGCCTTGCGACGACGCTGGTTCAGCCGCTTCTTGGCCTTCTGGCTCGCCTGGGCCGACACCCGAGATCCGTTCAGCTTCTCCCAATCCGACTGGTTGAGGCCCATCAGCTTCCGAACCGTGCTCAAGTTGCCCGGCAGACGCCTGATAATCGTCTGCTTGGCCATGTTCTCGCTGGTGCTGATCTTCATCGTCCGGTCAAAAGGCAGATGTCCTTCCCCCACCTGCTGGAGGATTTCCGTCGCCTGGGCGATGCAGTAGTCGCACTCCAGCACCTTTCGCCTGAACGCCGTGCGCGTCAGCTCGATCTTCTTGGCCAACGCGATCTCCTGGGGCCGCGTCAGCAGGGGAATCTCGCCCATCTGCGTCAGATACATCCGAACGGGGTCGTCGATCCGTCGGCTGGTGGCCTCGGCCAGTTCCTCGGAAAGCTTCACCTCCTCCACATTCTCTTTGCTCGGGTCCTCACGCCGGCGCTTGGACCGATCGTCCTCGGCGAACGTGATCTTGTCCGCCTCGGCCTCGTCGATCATCTCGATCTTGTTGTCTTCGAGTTGCGTGAGAACGCCTTCGAGTCGATCAGGCGAGATGGCCTCGTCGGGAAGCGTCTCGTTCAGCTCCTCCCACGTCAGCCAGCCCCGGCTCTTGCCACGCTCGATCAGTTCACGGACCACAATGTCCACCGCATCGAGCGGCAGCGCCGGCTCCCTCAAAGAGGGTTGCGTCCTCACCGCATCCACCGCCTTGGCAGCGCCGCCGGCGCGCGATCGCTTCGTTGCCTTTCTGTCGGCCGTCCTTGCCGTTCGCTTTGTCCCGGCCTTCTTGGCCGACGTGCGAGTCTTCTTCGTGGAAGTTCGTTGTCTTGCCATTGCCCTCTGGTCGCTCTTGGTTGCAGCTGTACGTGTCACAAGCAATGTCCCAAACGGCTCGCCGGGGTGTTCACTCGACCCGGTCGCCCTCGGGCGGGTCCGTTTGGCTCCGAACGGACGTCATACTCAGCGGAAGCGGGCCCTTACGTCGCTTCGCCCGCGCCGCCACCGTCTCCAGCAGTGAATCCTGATCCTCCCGCGACAGGTCGGACCCGTTGGCGTACAACCGCTCAGCCGCCTGTCTCGACGACCGTTCGTCCTTCAACTCTCCGAGTCGCTGCAGCGCCCGATCGAGCGTCGCCTCAAAGTTCTGCCGGGCCTCACCGCACTGCTGAAGATCCGTGATGATCCGAGCGTACTTGGCCTCCTTCATCCGCTCGATCAGTTCCCCCACGCCGAACTCCCCCAGCTCACGGGCCATCGATACGACCGTCGCCGCGACGGCCACCAGGTCCCGATCCTCAAAACGACTCACATCAAAGCCGTCATCAACCCGGTCCACGTACCCCGGCTCGTTAATCAGGACCTCCAGGACCTCCCGCAGGGCCACCTGTTCGGCGTCGGCCCGACCAATGGCCGGGGCCTGCTCAACATCGGGTACGCGCTCGCCCCGTCCCACCCCCCTCGCGCGGCGGCTCACCCGCTGCCGGAACCGACCCAACTGGCGATACAGCTCAGACGGCTCGATCGCCAGAAGCTTGCTCAGTTGGTTGACCACCAAGCCGCGCTGGATCGGATCGATGGCCCCGTAGACGGCCGAAGTGGCCACCACCGTGAGGAACTCCTCGATGGCCTCTCGTCGGCCGGGACCCGAATCCGCGTCTCCGTACCGTCGCCTGATCGTCCCCCATTTGAATTCTAGCGCGCTGGCGGCCCCGTTCAACAGGGACTCGAACGCCTCGGGGCCCCGCGCCAGGAGAAAATCGCAAGGGTCTTTGCCCTCAGGGACTTGCACCAGCTTGACGTCCAACTGCTGGGTCAAGAAGACCTCCAACCCCCGATCCGCCGCCCGGCTGCCCGCCTCGTCCGAATCGAAAACAAGGTACGCATTGTCCGTATATCGCCGCAGGATCTGCACGTGACTCGCCGTCAGCGCCGTCCCCAGCGTCGCCACCGTCTCGGCGAAGCCGAACTGGTGCGCCATCATGCAGTCGGTATACCCCTCCACGACGATAACGCGCCCCCGTTGGCTGATGGCATTGCGGGCCAGTTGCAGCCCGTAGAGGCTCCGCCCCTTGTCGAAAATGGCGGTCTCGGGGGTGTTGAGGTACTTGGCCCGGTCGTCTCCCAACGTTCGACCGCCGAACCCGATCGTCCTGCCGCTCACGTCTAAGATCGGGAACATCAAGCGGTTGTAGAACGTGTCGCGGTGGCCGCCACCCTTGGACTGCGGCCGGACCAGACCCGACGCCAACAGGACCTCGCTGCTCAGGCCCGAAGCGTGGCCCGCCGCTTGCAGCGCGTCCCAACTGGCCAATGAAAATCCCAAACCGAAGGCCTCCACCATCTCCGGGGCTAACCGGCGACGCTCCACATAGTCCCGGGCCACCTTGCCCCGCTCCGGATCCTTAAGCCATTGCTGAAACTGACCCCGCGCCCATTCGTTGGCCCCAAACAGCGAACTCTTCCCGGTTCCTTCATCCCCAGACCTGCCGGACCAGCTTTCCAGCGCTATCCCGGCGCGATGGGCCAACAACCGCCGGGCTTCCAGGAATTCCACTTTCTCTCGAAGCTGGACGAAAGTGAATACGTCCCCTCCGGCACCACATCCAAAGCACTTGAAGATCTGCTTCGAGGGGCTGACACTGAACGAAGGGGTCTTCTCCTGATGAAACGGACACAAGCCAACGAACTCACCGCCTCGCCTCTTCAGCGATACATACTGGCCTATAAATTCGACAACATCTATGGATTCGCGAATTTGACGGGTAACGGCTTCAGCGGCAGCGTTGGCCACGGCTCCTCCATACGACAAAAACCACCGTATTGGCGCCTTTTATTATTCCGCCTGAGTCTTCGCGTTGCGCCCACTCAGCGCTGCTGGTTCAGCCCTCTGACCTCGCCCGGAATTAGGCAAGTATACATCGGGTTGTGGCCTCGGTCAAATTACCTGCTCACTCTTCCTAAATATCGCAGGCCGAACGGCAGATAGGCCGATCCCCCGGCCAGACCCAAGACCCCCGACGAAGGGAAACATCGCTCCGATTAGGGTAGATCCTAATGCCAAACCGCCCGCCCTGCCAATGATCGGCCAACACCCCTCATCCGGCATTCTCAGACCCCCCAAAGGCGGTTGTGATTAGCCGCCACCACTCTCACCGTTGACCCGAGATCATCCCCGGTCGAGCCAGACCACCTCGCCAGCCAGGATGACGCCGCGGCAGCGGAGACGCCTCGGCGCGACCCGAACGTGCCGTAAGACATCGTGCAACTCACTGGGTCCCTCCTCGAATGCAAGGAGGGTTACGTCCCCGCACAGGCCGGGCGCGATCCCACCGATCTCGTCGGCCAGACCGATCACCTCCGCCGGCCGGCTCGTGGTGGCCCGCAGGACGTCTTCCAGGCCCATCCCCACCGCCAGCAGCTTGTCCATCGTCGTCAGCGTGTCGTAAACCGGGCCGGCGACGTTCATCGTGTACAGGTCGCTGCTAATCGTGTCCGGCACGAGCTGCTGGTCGAGGCATCGCTCAGCCACGTCGAAACTGAAGGCCCCGCGGCCGTGGCCCAGATCGAACACGATGCCGTCGTCCTTGGCCTGGCGGTACACGTCCACGACCTGCCCGCGGCGGTCCAGCGGACCCCCCACCCACGGATGGTAGATGTGGGTCAAGATGTCCCCGGGGCGAAGGTGGCTCAGGACGACCTCCTCGGGAAGGCTGCTGCCTGGGAAATGGATCATCAAGGGCAGGTGCGCCCGGTCCGCGACGTACCGGGCGGCCCAGAGCCCGGCCCGTTCCTTGTCCGCGCTGTGGGCCAGGAATTCGCCCATGCGGACCTTCACCCCGACGATGTGATCGGGACGCTGCAACACGGTCTGGCAGGCGGCGTCGGCACGGATGAACCGAAACTCCTCCAGCTCGCCCATGTCCGCGGCCGATTCGTTCATGACCGCCAGCCCCACGCAACTGACGTGAAGGAACGATTTGACGCGGCAGCGGCTGCCCTGGATCACGAACTTCTCGAAGGCTGGGTACGTGTTGGCCCCGGCCGATCCGGCGTCGCAGACCGTCGTAACCCCCTTGGCCAGGAAGTGCTCGTCGGCACAGATGCCGATCGTTACCCCCTCGAAGACATGCGCGTGCATGTCGACCAGGCCCGGAACGACCATCAGGCCGGCACCGTCCATCGACCGGGCGTCGGGCGGCATTTGATCGGGCGTCGTAAACCGCCCGTCGGCGATGCAGACGTCCGCGGTATTCTCGCAGAACTGACGGCCGTCGAAGACCCGTCCGCCCGTGATCCGTAGCGCGTTGCTCATGATTCCTCGTCCCGTCGGATAGCGATCCTCCCGGGATTGTCGCACGCCGGACCCCTTGCGTCGAGGGGGTGGCCGGCTCGAATCCGACCCGCACGTCCACAAACGGCGGTGGTACAACCGGACCGAGACGGGTATAGTGCCGGTCCCGGGCCGCGCCGATCCGGGGCGCGGCGGTGGGTCGGGTCAACGCGCTGACAGGACAGGAGGCTGACATGGGCAAGCTCGGCATCATCCACTACAACCTCCCGAAGGAATGGTCACTGTCCGATTTCCTCGGGTACTGTCGCGAGACCGGCTTCGAGGTCGTCGAGTTGTCGGTGGCCGACATCTGGGACGAATCCGACGCCTCGTCCGACCCCAAGCAGGGGGCCGACCGGGTCCGCGCGATCGTCGATTCGCTCGGGTTGAGCGTCTCGGCCCTGTCGAGCGGCAACGACTTCGTCGTCCTCGATCAGGCGACAATCGAGGCCCAGGTCGAGCGGATGCGCCGCATCTGCGAGGCGGCGCCCATCTTGGGCACCGACATCATCCGCACCGAGGGCGGCCGGCCCAAGGACGAGGTCCCCGAATCACGCTACGTCGAGGCCATGGCCGAGTGCCTCAAACGCTGCCGCGACTTCGTCGAGCCCGCGGGTCTCAAGCTGGCCGTCGACAACCACGGCCTGGTGACCAACAACGCGGACCTGCAGGTCGAACTGTTCGAGCGGGTCGGCAGCAAGAACGTCGGGGCCAACCTGGACACGATGAATTACCGCTGGGCGGGCAACGACCTGTCCGATATCGATCGGTTCTACGAGATCATCGCGCCGCATACCTTTCACACGCACATGAAGGACGGCACGGGTAGTCTGGCCAACTACGTCGGTGCGGTCCTGGGCGAGGGCGAGATCAACCTGGCCCGCGTGCTCGAATGCCTCGGCAAGGCCGGCTACGACGGGGCCTATTGCGCCGAATACGAAGGGGCCGAGCCCACCCCCGTCGGTTACAAGAAATGCCTTGATTGGATGAAGGCCCACTTGACGTAACCCCGCCGGTCCGACCACCACCTGAGGGAGGTTACACCACGGTGCCGACGCCATCCGAGACACGTGACCGGGCGGGACGCGTCTCGGTGGTCGTCCCCACCTATCGCGAGGCGGAGAACCTCCCGCTGCTCGTGCCGCGGATCGACCGGGCCTTGCGCGACGCCGGCCTCAACGGCGAAATCATGATCGTCGACGACGACAGCCGCGACGGCAGCGTCGAGGCCGTCGAGTCCCTCACGCAGCAGGGCCTGCCCGTCCGCATCATCGTCCGTCAGAGCCAACGCGACTTGAGCACGGCCGTCATTCGCGGGTTCGACGAGTCGGCGGGCCAGTATCTGATCTGCATGGACGCCGACCTGAGCCACCCACCCGAAACGATCCCCAAGATGATCGAGCTGCTCAGCGCCGGGCGGGTCGAGTTCGTCCTGGGCAGCCGATTCTGCGCCGGTGGAAGCACCGACGCGGCGTGGGGCCTGTTCCGATGGGCGAACTCCAGAAGCGCGCAGATGTTGGCCTGGCCGCTCGTGCGACTCTACGACCCAATGTCCGGGTTCTTCGCACTGCCGCGACACGTCTATGAGCGGGCACGGTGCTTGAACCCGATCGGGTACAAGATCGCCCTCGAACTGATCGTCCGATGCCGCTGCCGACGCATCCGCGAGGTGCCCATCCACTTTGCAGACCGTCGCCTCGGCGCGAGCAAGCTGACCGTCACCGAACAGTTGAAGTACCTTCGGCACCTGTGTCGCTTGTACAAGTGCCGCGTGTTTGGGGAATAGGGTCCGGGGTTCAGGGTCCGGAGTTTGAGGTCGAGCGGAGATCGCGCCCTGACGGTCGCGGGCCCGATGGGGCATCATGCCCCTGGATGTGTGCGGGCGGACTCCTCGACGATCTCGTCGATGGCGGCCTCCTGGTCGCGCGTCAGTGGCGGTTCGGTCGGTTGGGCCATGAGTCGGGCGGCCTCGGCGCGGGCGCGGGCCTCCATGCCGACCAAGTCGGCGTTGTGGACGGCCGCCCACGGCGCTCGCTCGAACAGCGGGTGCAGCAGGCTCGACCCGCGACACCAGTCCGCCGTCGAGGCGTGCGTCAGGAACTCACCGGCGATCCCCACCTCCCGGATCACGTCAACGGCCAGCGTCTCGTCGGTCACGTCGATGCCCTGGATCGATCGTCGTACGTACGCCACGATGGCGTCGTCGATCACCAATTGCACGGGCGAGAAGGTCACCGCGTTCTCCAGATGACCGACCGTGCCGATCCCCACCGCACCGCACAGCACGGGCATGATCATGCTGACAGCCTTCTCGACCCCCACCTGCACGCCCGGCACGCACGCGTCGGTCTTGCCCCCGTGGACGCCAGACGGGCAGCCGTAGAGCTCCTGCTGCAATTGCAGCCGCGCACCCAGCAGCGGCCAACGCTCCGGACCGGCGTAGCGGAAGATGCCGCTCGACATGTCCATCACCGACGGGATGATGTCCACGCCGACGATGGCCTCGGGGTCGATGGCGTAGGCCAGCACCACGGCGCTGAGCGTCTCGGCCATGCCCATCGCCAGACACGCGGCCGGCGTCATGGGCGCGGTGGCCCCGCCGTTGACCATCGTATCGAGCGTCTGCGGCAGGCCGGCCTTGACGTAGGCGACGAAGATGTCCGCCATGTTACGGTCCAGGCACAGCGGCGACCGGGCCTCGGCGTACCCCACCAGGATCGGCTCGCGACGGAGCCGCTCGGGTCCGCCGGCCACCACCTCGGCGATTCGCGTGATGTACGCCGCGTCGTGCGCGCAGAACGTCTCGACCCCACCGAGCTTCCGCGTGATCTTGACCAGCTCGGCCGCCATCCGCACCGGCCGCTCGTGGTCGGGCACGTCCTGCGCCGAGACCGGCAGGCCCGTCAGGTCGATGTTGGGCAGCGCATCGGCCAGCCGTAGCGACGCGCGGACATCCTCGATCGTCGCCCGGCGACGCCTCCCGTCCAGGTCGACCAGGAAGCAGCAGAACCCGCCCGTCGAGACCGTGAAATCCGGATGGATACGATAAGGCTCGGATCGAAACCGAATGTGACTGTAGCGAACGCCCATCTTGGCGGGGAGCCGGTCAGGTCGTCCGTAGGCCCGACGCATTCGCTCGACGGCTGCGTCCACAACGTCCGGCGGGAACCTGACCTTGCGGGCCTCGACATCGACCCGGCATCCGGCCGACCGCAGGTACGCCAGCGACTCGGTGTGGTCGATCCGCATCCCGGTCTCGTCGAGGATCCGCAGGGCGGCCTGATGGATCCGCTCCATCTCGTCCGGACTCAAGAACCGCAACGGTTCGCTCAGGTAGGCCATAAGCAGAATCCCTTAGACAAGAGGGTTCCTCTGCCGCCGTGCTCACGTTCGTGGTGCGCGCGCGTTTACACGCCGGTGACTCGCGCACCCCTGCAGATGGGTGGCACGGTCAAGCGAAGCCGAGGGACGAGGCTGAGCTTGGCCGTGAGGGCATGCAGCAGCTCTTCAACACGGCCAAGAAACGACCCCTAGGGTTCGTTTCTTGACCGTGCCACCCGCTTGCTTGGCCGGGCGAGCCTGCCCTGCGACTGGAAGTGTACGCGGATCGGGCCTACAATGTCGATTCGTTGTCGATGCATTGAGACCGAGTGGGCCTCATCGGAGACCAGGACGATGTCGGTGGACCAAATTATTGCCAAGGTGGAATCCGTGGACGTGCCGAGCGTCAAGAAAGTCGCGCTGGCGTATTCCGGTGGGTTGGACTCGTCGCTGGCCGTCGAGTTGCTGCGACGCAAGTACAAGGCCAACCAGATCGTGGCCATCACGATCGACGTCGGCCAAGGTCAGGACGAGATCGACGAGGGCAACGCCAAGGCCAAGGTCATGAAGATCAAGCCCATGCTGATCGACGCCAAGGACGAGTTCAGCAACGACTGGCTGACCAAGGCCATCCGCGCCAACAGCGACTACAACGGGTACCCCGTCTCGACCAGCATGACCCGGCAGCTCGTCGCGCGGATCGTCGCGCTCAAAGGTCGCGAGCTCGGCTGCGACGCCGTCCTCGAGGGCTCGACCGGCAAGGGCAACGACCAGTACCGCATGCACAACGTCTTCAAGATGTTCGCGCCGGAGCTGGCCGTCCTCGTGCCCGTCCGCGATTTCGACCTCGGCCGGTCCGAGGAGGAGGACCTGTGCAAGGCCTGGGGCGTGCCCGTCAGCGACATCATCACCGGCGGCGACGACAAGACCATGTGGTGCCGCAGCATCGCCAGCGGCGCGATCGACCTGAACCAGGAGCTGCCCGACCACATCTGGATGTGGCTCACCCCGCCCGAGAAGGCACCCGAGCCCGGCGAGCAGGTCGAGATTGCGTTCGAGCAGGGCCTGCCCGTCAG
>Ga0180432_10009360_pt1 | contig 11964 bp, 8 predicted proteins | sample SS_ome_10_FD_132414 | JGI IMG/M metagenome (GOLD analysis project Ga0180432, IMG submission 132414) | Hypersaline lake sediment archaeal communities from the Salton Sea, California, USA - SS_1_MS_2 metaG | ecosystem: Environmental > Aquatic > Non-marine Saline and Alkaline > Hypersaline >...
CACCCCCACGGGCTGGGGGGTCGCTTCGGGGTGGACGGGGGTAACCACGAGAAAGAAAGCGTGGCCACCATCGGCGGGGGGGGCGGCAACACCGCCTTCGGGGACCACGCCACCGTCAGCGGGGGTTCGTGGAACGACGCCAACGCCCCCTACGCAACCATCCCGGGCGGGCGTTGGAACGACGCTTGGGGTGATTACAGCTTCGCGGCCGGGTCATACGCTAAGGCCTACCACAATGGGGCCTTCGTCTGGGGCGATACCACAGTGGCCAACGTCGCCTCAACGGGCGATGATCAGTTCATCGTCCGGGCACGCGGGGGGGTTTGGTTCGGCAGCATCGGTCCGGTTGAGCCCAATGACATGCTTCCCTGGAAATTCATCAACACCTCGACGGGCGGCTACCTGAGCACCGGCGGCAGTTGGGTCGACGGCTCAGATGCGGCCAAGAAAGAGAACTTCACGCCGGTGGAGGGGAAGGACCTGGTCGAGCGTGTCGCCAAGCTCCCGATCACCCAGTGGAACTATAAGGCGGAAGACCCCGCCGTCCGGCACATCGGCCCGACGGCCCAGGACTTCCACGCCGCCTTCGGCGTCGGTGCAGACGACAGGCACATCGCCTCCCTTGACACCGGTGGCGTGGCCCTGGGAGCAATTCAGGGGCTGTACGAGATCGTGAAGGAAAAGGACGCCCGCATCGCCGCGCAGGAAAAGGAGATGTCTGCGCTCCGCGCCCGCTTGGCCAAGCTCGAAGCGATGGTCGGGGACCTGGCCGACACGAAGAACGGAGGTGCACGATGAACCGCCAGACACAACAGGTCATACGCACTGTCGTGTGGGCACTGGTGGCTTGTGCGGCGCCTCCTTCCGTCATGGCCGACTACACCATCGACTGGCACACCGTCGACGGTGGCGGCACGACCAGCACCGGCGGCCGCTTCTCCCTCGCAGGCACGATCGGCCAGCCGGACGCGAGCGGAACGCCCATGTCGGGCGGGCAATTCGGGCTCGAAGGCGGGTTCTGGCCGGGGGCGGGGCAAGAGCAGATGTACGTGCTCACCCTCCTCTACAAGAACCCGCAGATGGGCCGCGTCCTGCTCGACCCCCCGCCGAGCAACCCGGACCCCATCGAGTACGCAGCTGGCACGGTGGTGATGCTTACGGCCGAGCCGAACGAGGGCAAGAAGTTCACCAAGTGGAAGGTATGGGACGCTGATGACGCGAACATCACGGTGATCGACAGGAACAACCCGATCACGATCGACATGGTGGCCGACCGGCAGGTCAAGGTCTTCTTCAAGTGCGGCGGTGGCGGTATCGAAGAAGGCCTCCCGCTGCTGATCGTGTTCGCCACGCTCGGATTGTTCGCGTTGATGAAACGCAGGAGGTAGGCGTCTCGGGTGGCATGGCCCGCGCTTGCGTGGCCATGCCGAAACAGGTCGTAGGGTCCGCCGTGCGGAGCACATGCTGCCCATGGCACCCGGCGACGCTTCTGGAGTGCGGCGGCTCAACGCCGCCTTGCCATTCCGTCCCCGTCGAGACCGTTCCGCGCAACCCGGACGGGCAAACAAGTTTGCCCATGGCACCCGGCGTTGTTCGCGTTGATCCGGCACAGGTCGCAGCAGTGGCGTCATCACGCGCGGCGGTGCGGGGTCAGGCTCACGAATCCTGCATGACGATCAGCTTGTCGAGACGGATCTTGATGTCGGGCAGGTCGCCGGCGCCCTCGTAGGTGAGCGGGCCGTCGTAGCCGGCCTGGGACAGGGCCTTCATGACGGGCGGCCAATCGACGTCCCCGTCGAACGGGGCGCAGAACCCCTCCATGCCGCGCTTGCTCAAATCGCAGTCCTTGATGTGCACCCGGCAGATCCGCGGGCCCAGCGTCGTGATCCAATCCTGCGGATACCCCGTCGTCAACACGTTGGCCGTGTCGAAGTAGACCCCCACCCACGGGCTGTTAACCCGGTCGATCAGGTCGGCCATCTCAACCGGCGACAGCAGGAAACGGTTGAAGATACCGATGTTCTCGACGCCGATGACGACGCTGCGTTGCTCGGCCTCGGGGGCCAGTTGTGTCAGGGCCCGGTGCGTTCGGTAGAGCGCTTCGGTGTAGGGCACCTGTAACGTCGGGCTGTCCCACATGCCCACCACCGCGGGAACGACCAGGATCGCGTCGGTGCCCAACCACGCGGCCCGGTCGAGCATGGCCAGCGTCAGGTCGTGCGCCCTCTGGCGGTTGTCCGCGTCCTCGGAACCATAGGCGTACTGCCAGAACAGGACGGTCGCGAGCGAGGCCACCTCGACGCCGGCCTCGCGGACCTGCTCGCCGATCCGACGGCAGGTGCCCTCGTCGGTCGTGGGGGTGATCGGCCCGTCCTCGCCGAGCGTCAGCTCGAGGGCCTCGAACCCCGCGTCGGCACACTGCCGGGCCATGTCCAACGGCGGCGTGGCCGCGTCGAAGAACCATGCGTTGATCGAGCGCTTCATGTCGAGCTCCTCAGCGGGGCTTGGGGGTCGTCGAGACGAACCGGATCGAATACAGGTCCGCGTCGGCCATCACGAACCGCAGCCGGACGGGCTTGCCGGCCAACTTGCCGACGTCGTTGTCGGCCTTCCAGGCGACGACGTGCTCGATCTCGTCGCCGTAGATCTCGGGTGAATCCTTCAACGCATAGCCATCGATCGGCTTGCCGGCCACGTCCTGGATCTCGACCCGGATGCTGCCCGCCCCCGACGTCGAATAGTTGATGACCAGATGCTTGCCCGCAAAGACCAGTGGCTGGGTGATCATCTCGCCGCCGGCGTACGGCGCGTTGACCGAGACGAACCCGTCGATCCGTAGCGTGTACCGCCGCAGCCGGCACGGGCCGACGTAGTAGCCCTCCTTCGAGTAGACCGACAGCTCGTCGGGCGTGCCGGGGATGTCTGACTGGGTGACCAGCATGCCGTAGGACGTGATGTTGTTCCGGTTGACCCATCGCTCTTTCATCAGGCCGGGCCGGATCCACGCCTCCTGCCAGCGATGGAAGTGCGTCCCGTCGCGGCTGGTCATGAAGATGACCTCCGAGACGCCGCCGAACGGGTGGTCGGCCCTTTTGCGATCAGGCCAGAACCGCTTGGGGAACCCCATCAGGATGTGGGGCGCGCGGAAGTAGGGCCCAATGCCGTTGGTGTACAGGTGCTCGTGCGGCGCGTCGCCGTACGTGAGGGCTTCGGTCTTGGTCCAGTGGATGAAGTCCTTCGACGTGGCGCGGCTGATGTCCCGGATGCCCTTGTACTCGCCCTGGCTGAACGTTCGGAAGTACGCCACGTAGCACTGCATCTTCGGCCACCAGAACGCCAGATTCTGCGAGTCGAACGCGCCGTCGGTGATCGCTGGATCGGGTTGGATCCGCTTCCAATGGATGCCGTCGGCGGATTGGAGGATCCGCATGCCTGTCTTGCGGCTCGGGCCGCCGACGGCCTTGTACCGCGCATCCGGCGCACAGTTCGGGTTTTGATCGATGAACGGCGTGAAATTGTGGCTCTCGACGTCCTGCCAGATGATGTTGTTGGCCTTCGACCCGTTGAACTCATACAGGCCGAGCGCTGGCTTGGTCCAGACCTTCCCGTCGCTGCTCTCGGCGTAGGCGGTCTTCTCCTTTGAGTACTTCTTGGTCTTCGGGTCGAAGTCCAGACAGCGGTAGTACATCCGGAACTTGTCGCCGTCGCGGAACACCGTCGAGCACGCGCTGCAATTGCCCTCCCAGGGCGCGTCGAAGGTAATGGCCACCTCCTTCGGCGTCGGGCGGTTCAGTCGCAGCCTCGCGCCGGTGAGCTTGTCGATCAGGAAATTGTCGACGAACAGCTCCAGCCGCGAGCCGATGTCGATGGGCCCGGCGGCCGCCGCAGATGCGGCGTCTGCAAATGCCATCGCCAGTGCTGCGCAACCCACAAGGAACGCCGCCGCGAGCCTCGCGTCCAGCAGCACGTGCGTGTCATCCGGCATGGATGGACCTCCGGGCTTGGGTTAATCAGACAGTTTCGCGCGCCGTCGGGTGGTATGGGTAGGCTCCGACCCGTGAGGGTCGGCGTTTACCCGTGTTCGCACGATGACACGCTATCGCACGGGCAAGCTTCGCTCGTGCATCGCTCAGCCTGCCCATGCCACCCGCGGACACAACCCGAAGCGCTCCTAGCGAAAATGGCACTAGGGCCGCTTCGGGGCGAACCGAATCGAATACAGATCCGCGTCCTTCATTACGAACCGCAGCCGCACGGGCGACCCGGCCAGCTTTCCGACGTCGTCGCCGCCCTTCCAGCGAACGGCCTCGGCGATCGCGTCGCCGTAGATCTCCGGCGAGTCGGCCAGCGTATACCCCGCGATCGGCTTGCCGGGTGCGTCCTGGATCTCGACGCGAACGCTGCCCGCCGCCGACGTCGAGTAGTTCATCACCAGATGCTTGCCCTCGAACACCAACGGTTTGGTAATCATCTCGCCCACGGCGTAATCGGCATGGACCGAGACGAACCCGTCGATGCGGACCGTGTGCCGGCGGAGGTACTCCGGCCCGACGTAGTAGCCTTCGGTCGTGTAGATCGACAGCTCGTTCGGCGTGCCGGGGATGTCCGACCGGGTCTCCAGGATGCCCCAGGAGGTCATGTTGTTGCGGTTCTCCCATCGCGAATCCTGCAAGCCTGGCCTGACGAACGCCTCCTGCCATCGATGGAAGTGCAGCCCGTCGCGGCTGGTCATGAACACGCCGTCGGACACGCCCGAATGCTGGTGGCCACTCTTTCGTCGCGAGGGCCTGAACCGCTTCGGGAAGCCCATGAAAATGTGCGGCGCGCGGTAGTAGGCCGTGATGGCGTTGGTGTACAGGTGTTCGGGTTTGGCGTCGCCGTAGTCGAGCCACTTCGGATCGGTCCAATGAACGAAATCTTTCGACGTGCAGGTCATGATGTCCCGGACGCCCTTCTGGAACCCCCGGTGGAAATCGACATACCGGCCTCGCACCGTGTCCCAAAAGGCCAAGTTCTGGGAATCGAACGCCCCCTTGGTGATGACGGGCGTCTTCTGGACGTACGACCAGTGGATGCCGTCGGCGGACTTGAACGCCGCCAGGCCGCCCTTGATCCCGCCCAGGGCCTTGTACCGGCCGTCCGGCGCGCACGCGGGGTTGGGGTCCTTGAACGGGGCGAAGTTGTGGCAGCCCCCGTCCTGCCAGACGATGTTGTTGGCCTTGGACCCCTCGTACTCGAAGAGGTTCAGCTCAGGCTTGGTCCAGGTGATGCCGTCGGCGCTTTCCGCGTAGCAGACCTTTTCGGCGCCGCTCTTCTTGGCCTTCGGGTCGTAGTTCATGCCGCGGTAGTAGGCGCGGCACTTGTCTCCGTCCTTGAACACCGTGACGTAGGCGCAGACGTTGCCCTCCCACGGTTTGTCGAAGGCGATGGCGACGTTCTTGGCCGTCGGCCGGTTGAGCTGAAGTGCCGTTCCTTTCATCTGGTCGATGAGGAAATGATCCACGAACAGCTCCAGCCGCGAGCCGATCTGGATGGGCTTGGCAGCGGAAGCTGCACAGGCCCGACCCGTGATCGTAAACGAGATGACTGCGAAAACGCCGACCGCGCACCCCACGCTGATTAGCTCGTGTGTTGTTCTATACATGACCGTCATGTCTCCTTTCGCCGAACGGATGATGACCGCACCCTTTCGCCGGTGAGACTAACGCAACGATGGGCCCTTGTCCAAACCGAATCCGAACGCGTGCGGGATCTGGGCCGCCGAACGGGCGCGAAGGTCAGACGTCCGGCTCGGCGGTGACGGTCAGGCGGCAACTGGCGAACTGCTCGACGTAGAGCTCGGCCCGCTCCCTGTGGGTCACGAGTAGAAGGGCGTAGCCGGTGTAGTGGGCCTCGAACATACGTTGGATGGCCTCGTCCGAGCTCAGGGGGGTCAGTCGGCAGATCACCTCCACGACGCGGACCATGTCGTTGAAGTCATCGTTGTGCAGGATCACCTTGTAGGGAGGGGGAATCTGCGTCTCGGTCGACTCGAGCGTGTCGGTCTCGAGGTCGGGTAGGGCCTGTGACATCTGACCTGACCTCCTGGTCCACCAGGACGTCGATCTCAATTCAGTATACCCCGGCCCCCTTCCAAGACAAGCCGGGAACACGGCGCGGGTCGGGCAGCAAGGCCGCCCCCGCACAGCCGTGGGGCGTCAGGTCGTCCGTTGGGGCGATTTCCGTGCCGTCTGGGCTCCCGTCCCGTAGACTTTCTTCAGCACGATGATGCTCTCGATCACCATCCAGCACTCCAGCACGAAGACGGCCAGGCCGATGGTGAACAGTGGCCAGTTGGCCTTGGCGTGGAAGCTCTCCAGATTGACGATCAATCCCCAGCTTGTGATGACGAGCATGAAGATCATGGGGATCATCGTGTAGACCACCGGCGACCGGCGACGGGCGAGGTAGACGGTGATGACCAGGAGCGCCAAGCCGGCCAGAAGCTGGTTGACTGATCCGAACAACGGCCAGACGGCCATGGCGCCCTTGCCGCTGGCGGACGAAAAGGCGAGCAGAAAGGCGGCCCCCACCGCGATCGTGGTGGCCGGATGCCTGCGCGTTAGCGCAGAGACCCTACACGCCCTGGCCAGCTCACCGACAACGTAGCGCTGAAGTCGAGTGGCCGTGTCCATCGTCGTCGCCGCGAACGAGACCACAAAAACGCCCATGATGGTCAGCGTGATCTCCCGTGGGATGCCGGTGGTCTCGATCATGTTGGCCGAGCCCGAAACGAAGGCGTCGATCTTGTCGCTCAGGCCTCCCGCGGCCGCCCAACTCGCGTAGTGATGGCTGAAGGCGGCCACGCCGGTGAACGTCTGCCCGCCCTTGATCAGGCCCATGCCCAGCCCGGCGCCGCAGGACACGATCACGAACGTCGCCAGCATCCCTTCCATGAGCATGCTGCCATAGCCGATCGTCAGCGCGCTGGCCTCGGAGTCACATTGCTTGGAGGACGTGCCCGACGATACGAGTGAGTGGAATCCGGAGATGGCGCCGCAGGCAATGACCAAAAAGAGCATGGGCCAGATCGGTGGCGCCCCTTCAGGACGAAGATTGACCAGCGGGGCCACCATGGTAGGACGTGCGAACAGGACACCCAACCAGAGCAGCCCCAGCGCGATGAAGAGCTGGTGGGCGTTGATGTAATCCCTCGGTTGCAGCAGGGTCTGCACGGGCAGCGTCGAGGCGATGTACACGTAGATCAGCAGGATGATCACCCATACGGACGTCGAGCTCAGGCCCAAGACCTGCTCCGGCATCTTGAGGGGAAGATACGCGCCGATCACCACCGTGATGTACATGAGGACAACGGCAACGATACTCACCGGGACGTGACGGACGCCCTTCTTGTAGATCATGTGGCCCAGCCAAACGGCAATGGGAATCTGCAACCAGATCGGGAAGACCGCCACGGGGAACTTGTTGAACACCATGGCGATGACCACGCCGAAGATGGCCACCACGATCAGCAGCCCGAAAAAGATGATCAGAAGGAACAGCATGCGCACGCGCTTGTTGATGATGTCCGCGGCGATGTCGCCGATCGAGCGCCCCTGATTCCGAAGCGAGACGATCAGCGCGCCGAGGTCGTGAACCGCGCCCATGAAGATCGAGCCAACCACCACCCAGATGATGGCGGGCACCCATCCCCAGATGATGCCGATGGCGGGACCGACGATGGGGCCCGTCCCGGCGATAGACGTGAAGTGATGGCCGAACAGAATGGGTCGCTTCGTGGGAACATAGTCGATGTTGTCCTGGAGCGCCTTGCTGGGGCAGGTGGCGCTGGGATCAAGTTGGAAGATCTTTCGGGCGATGAACTTGCCGTAGGTGTGATAGGCGATCAGGTACAGCATGGCCACCGCAACGGCGAGGGTCAGTGCGTTCATTCGATGCCTCCATCGCTAGTTGCGCGTCGATAGCAAGCTGCGTCCGCCGACCATGCGAGCCTGCCCAAGCCTCGGTCGGCGACGGGGCCACGCTTGACCAAACCGCTAGCGCCAGTCATCAGCCGGACAGCGGCCCAAGGATCCTCGGCCCGCCAAGGGTATGCGTCTATACAAGTATAGCGGACCGGAACCCAAGGCCACAACTGCACCCCGCATCGAGTCATCTGATCGGTTGCCGCTACGTTCCCATGACGCGGCGTTTGGTTCGCCGGTCGATCAGTCCGACGAACGTGTTCATGATCAAGATGGCCCAGTAGCACGAACCGGGCATCGGCCCATACAGCCGCAGGGCGATGGCGAGCACGCCGATGGCGGCGCCGAAGATCACCTGTCCGCGCGCGGTGCAGGGACTGGCCACCGTGTCCGTGGCGAACAAGAGCGCCGCCAGCATCAGCTCGCCGCCGGTCAAGTGATACAGGACGTAGATCGCGCCGATGGGCAGCCCGGCGTCGGTTTGGAGGCCCGGTAGCCAGTCGAAGGACGCCGCCGGTCCGATGCGGATGGGCAAGACGGCCGCCGCCACGGCCGCCGCCACGATCACGCTCATCGGCTGGTACCACCGAACGTAGCCACGATAGACCAGATAGAGCCCGCCGACGATTAAGGCGATGGTGCACGTCTCGCCGATGCCCCCGCCCACGCCGCCCAGCAGGAGGTCTTCCCAGGGGGGCAGGTGGTCTCGAATCAGGACGGTCAGCGGGGATTCATCGCCGGCGGGAAGCCCGTCGGCGAGCTGGCGGAGCCATTCGACGGGCCGACGCAACACCCATGCATTGGCGTCCGCGGGCAGTTGTGAGATCCGCCAGCCGGCATATTCGATGGATTCGACCGGCTTCGGAACGGCGGCGAACAGGTGGTTCCGTCCCAGCACGACCCACCGTTCCGGGTGCATCTGTTGGTCATAGAGCAGTTCGGTCGCAGCCCGTCCCACCAGGGCCGGGTGCCACAGGTAGTTGCCCATGCCCCCCATCAGGCCCTTGCCGACGACGATGGCTACCAGCGCCCCGATCAGCGGCACCGCCCAGCCGAGCGGATGAAACCCAGCGTCGTCGACCCACCCGACCGGCAGCGTCAGCCCGAGCAGCAGGCCCATGAGCGCGGCATGATCGTAGGTGGCGGTCACGCGGCCGCCGGTCAACTGGACGTAGGCCCATTCGGCCACCACGGCCGTCCCCACCGCGACCGCCAGCCAAATGGCCGCCATCAGACCGAACACCGCAACGCCCGCCAACCCCGCCAGCCCGACCACGATCAACATCGATCGTGTCATCTGGGCGAACGAATCGCCTCCGCCGAGATGCGGGGCCGGTCGGATCTCGAGCCAAGCGGGTCGTTTGTCCTGGTCTGTCGAGCGTCTCATGATCGGACGGACACCAACGTGCGCGCCCTGGCCAGGCCGTCGGCCAAGGGCAACCCCGCCGGACACACGTAGCTGCAAATCCCACAGCCCAGACAGGCATGCGGGAACAGCCCGGCGATCTCCTCGTGTTGCGCCCCGTCGGTTCGGAACGTTTCGACCGCCGCCAGCACCGACGGCGGGTCCAGCCCGACGGGGCAGTCCTCCAGACACCATCCACACCGGATGCAGGGCCCGCGGGGGCGAGCGACCACCTGGTCTTCGCTCAGCAGCATGACCGCGCCCACGCGCTTGGTGGTCACCACCTGCGGGGACGAGACGGCCAGACCCCTCATAGGGCCGCCAATCACCACGCGCCGGACCGTCCTGCGTAGGCCCACGTACTCGATCAATCGGTGGACGGGCGTGCCGATGGGTACACGGTAGTTCCCCGGCCTGTCGGCGGCACCGCCCGCCACCGTGACGATCCGGTCGACGCACGGCCGACCTTCGAGAACGGCCTGGGCGATGGCCAATACCGCACAACCGTCAAGGACGACCGCCCCGACATCGAGGGGCGAGCCGCCATACGGGACCTCTCGACCTAGCAGGCCGCGAACCAACAGCGGGACCGCGCCCTGCGGATACTTGTTCCGCAACGGCGCGATCCGCACCGATGTCCCATGAACCAAGCGGCGGAGTTCACCGAGCAAGTACCTGTTGGCCCTGTCCAGCGCAAGCCACAATCGCTGCGCCCCGAGCAGGTTTGCGAGCAGGTCGGCGGTGCGAACGATCAATCGGCCGTGGTCGGCCAGGATGCGGTACTCGGCCGTCAGGTAGGGCTCGGACTCCATCGCGTTAATGATGACGTGGCGAACGCCGTGCCGTCCCGCAGCAGCGAGCACGTCGGCCACGGCAGGGGCGTTCGGTCCCACGCCGGCGACGCCGGCCCGGGAGATCCGCTCGGTCAAGTCGGCCAGGTCGCCCGGTTCGACGGGCGCGTCGGCCGGCGGGGCCCATTCGTCACGACCGTCCGGTTCGATCAGGACGGCGGGCACGTCGCACGCGTGCGGGGTCTCGACCTGAACGATGCCGGTCACCCGACCCGAGGTGGAGGCGTGAACGGGTACGGCATCGTCGTTTGAATCGGCCAGCCCGATGACCTGTCCGGCCAGGACCCGTTGACCCGCCTCGACGCAGGGGACGGATGCTGCGCCGTCGTGTTGGAGCATGGGAATGCGTAACGGGCCGGTAGGGGGCACGTTCTCGATGTCTCGGCCGCCGGTGGCGGCCTTCTCATCAGGCAGGAATACCCCGCCGAAGAACGTCCCCCGCGGACGAGCTAGGTCAAGCCATGCGATGGCCGCGCTCCTGCGTCATCTCAAACTGTCGGCATTATACGTTGTGAGCGCGGAGTTGCCATCGCCGGATGGGTAAGGTGGTCGCCGTCCGATCGGCGAGTCGGCTCGCCAGTTGAACGATCCCCACTGCCGCCAGGCCGATCAACAACGGCTCGATGGTCAGACGGAACCGCGGCGCGCCCCAGAAGATCATCACCATGACGGCGTAGTAGGTCAAAACCGTCAGCAGCAGCCGGACACCGTGGCGGTCGGCCGACCAGCCGCGACGCCACGTCCCCCACAGGCCGGCCAACATCAACGGGAGCAGTGAACCGTAGCTGGCCAGATAGACCAGCCCGTTGACCGACCGCCATTCGGCCAGGAATGGCGAATAGAAGCGGACCAACTTGTGAGCCGCCAGTCCAGGCCAGTGCCGTGGGTGGTCCCACAGCCATCGCAGGGCAAACTGCCAGAACAGCTTCGACCGGGTGACCTCATCGTGATCCCCGCCGATCTGTTCCCAGACACCGGGGATCTCCCACTGCCCGACCCAGTATCCGTGGCAGCGCGGGTCGGTGGCTGTGATGACGTTGTTCGCCCCGAGAAACACGGCGCCACTGTCCGACGAAAGCACGAACCCGCCGACGGCGATGCGGTTCCGAACCCCCCACCCCAACAACGGACACGCCAACACGGTCGTCATCAGAAGGGCGGAAGGCCATCGACGTGGCTTGGTCCGTATCGACAAGGCCAGCGTGAGCCCGGCCAGGCACATCGCAGCCCCAGCGACGATCGGATGGACCAGGCCCGCGCCGGCCATCGCCAATCCCGCCAACACCCAGCGACCCACGCCGTGACCCGTGCGAGCCCAACACAGGGCCAGCAGGATCAGCAGCAAGCCGAGGATCGTCAGGTTCTCCGACAACAGCTCGCCCGACAGCCAGACGTGCATCGGATAGACGGCCAGGATCCCCGCCGCGACGAGGCCAACGCGCTGCGAGAACCACCGTGCCATCACCAGGTACAGCAGCAGGCAGCTCACCGCGCCGATCACACACTGAATCAGCCGAACCGCCAGATAGAAATGGCCGAACAACCCGTAGACGCCCGCCAGGAACAACGGGTATCCCGGCAAACGCTGCGCCGACGGCCGACCGTCCTCGTAGGCCATGCCCCGGCCGTTCAGCAGATTCAGCGCGTAGCCGTCGTACTCGGCGTCATCATTGGCCGCGCTGGTCAGGCCCTTGCCCGGCGGGATCACCAACACGCAATACGCCGCGCGAACCGCCACGGCCGA
>Ga0180432_10009362_pt1 | contig 11962 bp, 9 predicted proteins | sample SS_ome_10_FD_132414 | JGI IMG/M metagenome (GOLD analysis project Ga0180432, IMG submission 132414) | Hypersaline lake sediment archaeal communities from the Salton Sea, California, USA - SS_1_MS_2 metaG | ecosystem: Environmental > Aquatic > Non-marine Saline and Alkaline > Hypersaline >...
CGCACCGCGCAGGGCGAGGTGGCCTGCGAAAAGCTGGTCCTGTGCTGCGGGCAGTGGACCCGCGATCTGGCGAAGACCATCGGCGTGACCGTGCCGCTGGTTTCGGTCGAGCACCAGTACATGATCACCGAACCCTTCGGCGTGCCCGCCACCCTGCCGACGCTGCGCGACCCGGACCGGCTGACCTACTACAAGGAAGAGGTCGGCGGGCTGGTGATGGGCGGGTACGAGCAAAACCCGATTCCCTGGGCGGTGCGCGGGATTCCCGAGCCGTTCGACTTCCAGCTGCTGGAGTCGAATTTCGACCATTTCGAGCAACTGGTGGACCTGGCGTTGCCGCGGGTGCCGAAGCTGCAGGAGGCCGGGATCAAGCAGTTGCTCAACGGCCCCGAAAGCTTCACGCCGGACGGCAATTTCATCCTTGGCGAGGCGCCGGAGATGCGCAACGTCTTCGTCGGCGCGGGGTTCAACGCCTTCGGCATCGCCGCGGGCGGCGGCGCGGGCATGGCGCTGGCGGAATGGGTGGCCAAGGGCGAACCGCCCTATGACCTGTGGCCGGTGGACATCCGCCGCTTCGGCCGTCCGCATACCGATACCGACTGGGTGCGCACCCGCACGCTGGAGGCCTATGGCAAGCACTACACGATGGCCTGGCCCTCGGAGGAACACGAAAGCGGCCGGCCCTGCCGCCGCTCGCCGCTTTACGACACGCTGAAGGCCGCCGGCGCGGTGTTCGGCGAGAAGCTGGGCTGGGAACGGCCGAACTGGTTCGCCGAGGCCGGCGAGGCGGCGCGCGACATCTACACCTTCGCGCGGCCGAACTGGCACGGCCCGGTCGGACGCGAACATCGCGCCGCGCGCGAGGCCGCGGTGCTGTTCGACCAGACCTCTTTCGCCAAGTTCATCCTGAAGGGGCCCGATGCCGAGGCCGCGCTGGGCTGGATCGCCGCGAACCGCGTCGACCGGCCTGTGGGCCGGGTGATCTACACCCAGATGCTCAACGATCGCGGCGGGATCGAATGCGACCTGACCTGCGTGCGCACCGCGCCGGACCAGTACTACATCGTCACCGGCACCGGCTTCGCCACCCATGATTTCGACTGGATCGCCCGCAACATCCCCGCTGGCCTGAACGCGCAGCTTGTCGACGTGACATCCTCGAACAGCGTGCTGTCGCTGTTCGGCCCGAAGGCGCGCGAGATCCTCGCCGCCGTGACACGCGACGACGTGTCGAACGCGGGCTTTCCGTTCGCCACGGCACGGCAGATCGGGATCGCCGGATGCCCGGTTCTGGCGCTGCGCATCACCTATGTCGGTGAACAGGGCTGGGAATTGCACCTGCCTACCGAATACGCCTGCACCGTCTACGACGCGCTGCAGGCGGCGGGGGCGGGGCACGGGCTGCGCAACGCCGGCTACCGCGCGATCGAGACGCTGCGGCTGGAAAAGGGCTATCGCGCCTGGGGGTCCGACATCGGGCCCGATCACACGCCCGACGAGGCCGGGCTGGGCTGGGCGGTGAAGCTGCGCAGCAACATCGACTTCAAGGGCCGCGCGGCGGTGCAGGCGCAGCGCGAAACCGGCGTGAAGAAGATGCTGGCGACCTTCACCACCGACCCCGAGGTGATCCTGTCGGGGCGCGAGACGATCTATCGCAACGGCAAGCGCTGCGGCTGGCTGAGTTCGGGCGGCTACGGCCACACGCTGGGCCGGGGCATCGGCATGGGCTATGTCCGCAACCCCGACGGGGTGGACCGCGACTACGTGCTGTCGGGCAGTTACGAACTGGAGGTCGCGACCGAACGGTTCCCCGCCGAGGTGACGCTCGCGCCGCTCTACGATCCGGAGATGACGCGCATCAAGGCCTGACCGCGGTCAGCGGCCCGGCTGCCGGCCGGTCCTGCGGGCGGCGATGAAGCGCCGGCCAAGCTCCAGCGTGTAGTGCTCCAGCTCGGCCAGCACCCGGTCGGCGCCCGCGGCGTCGCGCGCCTCGATCCGGTCGACCAGCGCGCCGTGCAGCCCGATGATCTGTTCGCGCGACCGGGCGGTGAAGGTGATCATGTTCATCAGGGGCTGCATCGCCTCGACCGCGCCGGCCAGCTGATAGGACAGGATCGGGTTTCCGGCGGCATCGACCAGCGCGCGGTGCAGCGCCACGTCCGAGGCGCAGAACGCCTCGTCGCTCAGGCCCGGCCGGCCCTGGCGGCAAATCTCGGCCCGCATCGCGGCGAGGTCGTCGGCGCCCCGGCGGGCCGCCGCCAGCGCGGTGCAGGATTTCTCCATCGCGTAGCGCGCCTCGCAGGCGACCTCGAAATCGACCTCGTTGATCGACAGAAGCAGGGTGGAGGTCGTGGCATGCTGGGCCTGCGCCTCTTCGTACGAGAGCCGGCGGATGAAGGCCCCGCCGAAGGCGCCGCGCTCGGTCCGGATCAGCGATTGCGCGGCCAGCCGCTTGAGCGCCTCGCGCACCGTCGGGCGCGACACCTCGAAGGTTTCGGCCAGTTCGGATTCCGAGGGCAGCCGGTCATCGGCCGTCAACTCGCCGCCCAGGATGGAATCGCGCAGCGCCTTGGCGATCTGGGCCGGCAGGTCGGACCGTTGTTTTTGCTCGTTTCTTTTCATTTGTCTTACATTTAAAGGTCAGACATTTTATGGGCCGGAATCGATGCCGCCGGCAAGAGGGGGGAGCCTTGCTCGCATTGCGTATCAGATCGCTGCGCGGCGCGCACTGGCTGGCCTTCTTCGCCGCCACTCTGGCGGGCTGGGCGCTGATGTTCTGGATGGCGGTGCCGGCGGAGCTGCGGGTGCTGGAATCCACCTACGGCGCGGCGTTCATCGAGATGCTGTGCGGCGGCGAGGTCGGCGCCTCGGGTTACGGCCCGGCTTTCGCGATGTGGGCGCTGATGAGCGCGGCGATGATGGCCCCCACGGCGCTGCCCGCGCTGGCAACCTATGACGATCTGTCGAATGTCGCCGCGACCGGGTTCTGGCGGCTCGTGGGCGGCTACCTGGCGGTCTGGCTGGGGTTCTCTGCGCTGGCGGCGCTGGCGCAGGTGGGGCTGTACCGCGCCGGGCTGATCGGCGGGCTGGGGCAAAGCCTGTCGCTGCCGCTGACGATGGCGCTCTTGCTCGGGGCGGGGCTTTACCAGTTCAGCGCGCTGAAAGAGGCCTGCCTGTCGCGCTGCCGCGCGCCCCTGACCTTCTTCATCCAGCACTGGGACGAGGGGCCGTTCCGCAACGGGCTTCGGCTGGGGCTCGACTGCGTCGGCTGCTGCTGGGCGCTGATGCTTCTGGGCTTCGTCGGCGGCACCATGAACCTGGCGTTCATGGGGCTGGCGATGGTGCTGATGACGCTGGAAAAACTGCCCGACATCGGGCGCCACCTGACGAAACCGCTTGGCGCGGCCCTGATCTGCGCCGGGCTCGCGATCCCGCTATTCTGAGGCACAGGAGACACCGATGGCACTCGACGCCGCGACCATTCCCGACTGGACGATCAAGGGCGAGCTGATCCTGAACTGCAACTGCACGGTGTTTTGCCCCTGCGTCGTCAGCCTCGGCAAGCATCCCCCGACCGAGGGCTATTGCCAGGCCTGGGTCGGCGTGCGGATCGACGAGGGCGCCTATGGCGAGGAAAGCCTGTCGGGCCTGAACGTCGGGCTGATCATGGACATCCCCGGCAACATGGGCCGCGGCAACTGGAAGGCCGCCGCCTATATCGACGACCGCGCCAGCGAGGCCGCCCATGACGCGCTGGTGGCGATCTTCAGCGGCGCGGCGCGGGGCACGACGGGCCTGTTCGGGATGCTGGTGGGCGAGTTTCTGGGCGCCGAACGCGCGCCGGTGGCCTTCGAGACCGAGGGCAACGCCCGCCGCCTGATGGTCGGCAAGAAGATCCAGGGCGAGGTCGTGCCGGTGACCAATGCCAGCGGCCAGGAAACGGTGATCCGCAATACCGATTACTGGATGGGATCCGACATCACGGTGGCCACCGCCACCAAGGGCCGGGTGCGCGCCTACGGCCGGGTCTGGGATTTCGATGGCCGGTCGGCCGAGATCTGCCAGATCGACTGGCACGGCCCGCGCTGAGCCGGCGGCGCGGGCGGCGCCGTCGACCAGGAGACGCCGGGGCGGGGGCCGCCATGGCCCGCCCCCGAAACCGCAATCGTGCCAACGGCTGGAGCAACACGACATGGCATTGCTTTCCCCCTCGCGCCGGGTGCGGCGCACGCCGTTCTCCGACGGTGTCGAAGCCGCCGGCGTCAAGGCCTACACCGTCTACAACCACATGCTGCTGCCTTCCGTCTTCCGCTCGTTGGAAGAGGATTACCGGCATCTCAAGGAGGCGGTGCAGGTCTGGGATGTCGCCTGCGAACGGCAGGTCGAACTGCGCGGGCCGGATTCCGGCCGGCTGGTGCAGCTGCTGACGCCGCGCGACCTGCGCTCGATGTTGCCCGGCCAGTGCTACTACCTGCCGATCGTGGACGAGACCGGCGGCATGCTGAACGATCCCGTCGCCGTGAAACTGGCCGAGGATCGCTGGTGGATCTCGATCGCCGACAGCGATCTGCTCTACTGGATCAAGGCCATCGCCTACGGCTACCGGCTCGACGTGCTGGTGGACGAACCCGATGTCTCGCCGCTGGCCGTGCAGGGGCCGCGGGCGGATGACCTGATGGCGGCGGTCTTCGGCGACGCGGTGCGCGACATCCGGTTCTTCCGCTTCACCCATCTCGATTTCCAGGGCCGCTACCTCGTGGTCGCGCGGTCGGGCTATTCCAAGCAGGGCGGGTTCGAGATCTATGTCGAGGGCGAGGACATCGGCATGCCGCTGTGGAACGCGCTGATGGAGGCCGGCCGGTCGATGGACGTGCATGCCGGCTGCCCGAACCTGATCGAGCGGATCGAGGGCGGGCTTCTGTCCTACGGCAACGACATGACCGACGACAACACGCCGCACGAATGCGGGCTGGGCCGGTTCTGCAACACCCAGACGGCGATCGGCTGCATCGGCCGCGACGCGCTGTTGCGGGTGGCGCGCGAAGGCCCGGTCAAGCAGATCCGCGCCATCTCCATCGGCGGCGGGGCGGTGCCGCCGTGTGACAGGTTCTGGCCCCTGCGGGCGGGCGCCAAGACCGTCGGGCGGGTGTCGTCGGCGGCCTGGTCGCCGGATTTCGACACCAATGTCGCGATCGGCATGGTGCGCATGACGCATTGGGACGCGGGCACGGAACTGACGGTCGACACGCCCGACGGCCCGCGCCCGGCGACCGTCCACGAAACCTTCTGGATCTAGGGGAGAGAGAGATGTTCAAGGCACTGCTTGTCGAGAAGGACGAGGCCGGCAAGACGTCTGCCAGCGTGCAGGAGATCGGCGAGGATCGGCTGCCCGAGGGCGAGGTCACCGTCGCGGTCGACTATTCCACGGTGAACTACAAGGACGGGCTGTGCATCGGCCCCGGCGGCGGGCTGGTGCGCAGCTATCCGCATGTGCCGGGCATCGATTTCGCCGGCACCGTCGAAACCTCGTCCGACGACCGATACAAGCCCGGCGACAGGGTCGTGCTGACCGGCTGGCGCGTGGGCGAGAACCGCTGGGGCGGCCATGCCGAAAAGGCGCGGGTCAAGGCCGACATGCTGGTGCCGCTGCCCGAGGGGCTGACCACCCGGCAGGCGATGGCGGTGGGCACCGCCGGGCTGACGGCGATGCTGGCGATCATGGCGCTGGAGGATCACGGTCTGGCGCCGGGGCAGGGGCCGGTGCTGGTGACCGGCGCCGCCGGCGGCGTCGGATCGGTCGCCACCGCGGTGCTGGCGAAGCTGGGCCACGAGGTCGCCGCCGTCACCGGCCGGCCCGAGACCGGCGACTACCTGAAGGGCCTTGGCGCCTCGCAGATCGTCGCGCGCGAGGAGCTGACCGAGGTCACCCGCAAACCGCTGGAATCGGAGGTCTGGGCGGGCTGCGTCGACGCGGTGGCGGGCGCGATGCTGGGCCGGGTGCTCAAGCAGATGAAATACGGCACCTCGGTCGCCGCCGTCGGGCTCGCCGGCGGCGCCGCGATCGAGGGCGCGCTGATCACGCCGTTCATCCTGCGTGGCGTCAACCTGCTGGGCATCGACAGCGTGATGCAGCCCTACGACAACCGCGTCCGCGCCTGGGACCGGATCGCGCGGGATCTGCCGATGGACAAGCTCGAGGCGATGATCCAGCCGGCGACGCTGGGCGATCTGCCGGCGCTGGGACGGGCGATCCTGAAGGGCGAGGTCAAGGGCCGGGTCGTGGTCGAGGTGCGGGCCTGACCGGCTGGCGGGTCGCCCCCGGCCCGCCGCCCCTCAGAACGCCTTGACGCGCCGCGTCGTCTCCGGGTCGAGGAAGCCGGCGACCGTCGCCTCGGTTTCAAGCTCCAGCGCGCGGTGGATCGCGCCGGCGGTGGCCTGGTTCAGCACCCGTTTCATCGACCGCACCGCCAGCGGCGGCAGGTCGGCCAGTTGCGCGGCGACGCGGCCCGCCTCGTCTTGCAGGTCGGCATCGGGCACGACCTTCCAGGCGACGCCGCAGGCCTGCAGTTCCGCCGCCGTGTAGCGCTGGCCCAGATACAGCATCTCGCGGGCCTTCACCGGGCCGGCGATGGCGGGCAAAAGTGCGGTGACCGCGCCGGTGACGAAGAGATTGAGCGACACCTCGGGGAAGAAGCCCCGCGCGCTTTCGGCCCAGATCGGGAAGTCGCAGTTGATCGCCCATTCGAAACCGCCGCCGACGGCCCAGCCGTTGATCGCGCCGACCACCGGCTTCGCGCCGAAGACGATGGCCAGCGTCGCGCGCTGGATCGCGTCGACCAGCGCGCGCGCCTCGGCCTCGGTTTCCGGGTGGACATGCTCGCGCCGGTCGTCGCCGGCGCAGAACGCCCGGCCCGCGCCGGTGAAGACGATGGCGCGGGTCGCCGGATCGCGGTTGGCGTCGTCGAAGGCCTGCGCGACCTCCTCGATCAGCCGGCGGTTCATCGCGTTGAGCGATTGCGGCCGGTTCAGCGCGATGCTGCGCACCCCCTCGCCGGTCATCCTCGACAGGATCGTGTCATAGCTGAAATCGGTCATGGCTGGCCCCTGATCACGCGCTTCGTCTTGCCCTCGGTCACCGGGAAGGTGCCGGCGGGCACGATCGTCACCCGCGCCGTCGCGCCGAGTTTCGCCTTGAACGCCGCTTCCAGCCGCGCGGCAAGGCTGCCGTCGTCGCTGCGGCCCCGCGCAAGCTCGGCCTGCACCGGCAACACGTCGTGGGGCGGCGGGCTGCGCAGCACGATGCGGTAATCGCCCGAAAGCTCGGCGAAGCCGCCGACCACGGCGGCGACCATCGTGGGGAACATGTTCAGCCCGCGCACCACCACCATGTCGTCCGACCGCCCGATCACCCGGAACCGGAACCCGGTGCAGCCGCAACCGCAGGCATCGGTGCCGGTGATCGCGACGATGTCGCCGGTGCGGAACCGGACCAGCGGCTGGCAGTCCCGTTCCAGATGGGTGAGTACCAGTTCGCCCTCGGCGCCCGGCGCGATCGGCTTCGGCGCGCCGCTGTCGGGATCGATCAGTTCGGCATGCAGCACGTCATGGGCGACGAAATGCAGCGCCGTGTCCAAGGGGCACTGCGCCGCGAAATTGCAGAACACGTCGGAGACCCCGTAGTTGGCGTTGCGCGGCTCCATCCCCCAGGTGTCGCGGAACCGCTGCCGGAAGGCCGGATCGTCCAGCCCCGGCTCGCCGCCGAACAGCCCCAGCCGCAGGCCCAGATCGGCGGGGGCGAGGCCGGGGAACTTCTCGGCCACCACGCGCTCTAGCACCGCCGGGTAGGACGGCGTGCAGGAAATCGCGGTGATCCCGGTTTCGAGGATCGTGCGCACCAGAAGCTCGGTGGAGCCGACGCCGAAGGGCACGACGGTCGCGCCGGTGCGTTCCAGCGTCAGGTGATCGGTCAGCCCGCCCATCCACATCTGGTAGTTCAGGCAATGCACCACGGTGATCCCCGGCCCCAGCCCGGCCAGCGCCTGCGCCCGGCCGCCGACCGCTTCGGTGATCTCGCAGTCCCGCGCGCTCATCGCGAGGTTCATCGCCTGCCCGGTGGTGCCCGAGGTGCGGTGCAGCCGCGCCACCGTCTCGCGCGGGGCGGCGAGGTAATCGCCGAACGGCGGATGCGCCGGCTGCGACAGCCGCAATCCCGCCTTGTCGGAAAACGGCAGTTCCGGCAGATCCTCCAGCCGCTTCGGCGGGGCCGCGCCGTCCCACAGCCGCCGGTAGAACGGCGAGTTCCGGGCCACATGGGCCGACTGGCGTTCCCAGGCCGCCTGCCGGTGCGCGGCGAGGGTTTCGGGCGGCCGGCGGTGGCCGCCGTCGATCAGGGTCATGGCGACATGCCTTTCCTCCAGATATCCGTGAGCGTCTCCAGCACCGCCGCGCGGTCCTTCGACAGGGCGACGATCCGGGGATCGGCGGCGATGTGCAGCGCGTGCAGATACTGGTCGACCATGCCGCCCAGCGCATAGGCGCGGCGCATGAGTTCGGCCTCGGGCCGGGCGTGGCCGGGATCGCGCCGGCGCTGGGCGCGCACGACGGTCTCGGCCCAGTCGCGGTTGAGCCGCTGGAACGCCGCGCGCGCCTCGGGGAAGGCATCGCCGCCAACGACAAGGCATTTCATCAGCCCCGGTTCCTGCTCGAAAAGCCGCATGTAGGCGGCGGTCGTGTTGCGGGCGGGATCGCCGGGCAGGCGGCTTGCGGCCTGCATCCGCGCCTGAACACGATCCACGAAGGCGCCCAGCAGCGCGCCGACCAGCCCGTGCCGGTCGGGGAAATACAGGTAGAAGGTGCCATGCGCGACACCGGCGGATTTGCAGATCGCCGCAACGGTCAGCCGGTCCATCGGCTGCGCGGCGAGGAATCGCGCGGCGGCGATCAGCAGGCCGGTCCGGGTGCGTTCGCCCTTGCGCATCCCGTCGCGCCCGCGCGACAGCCAGTCCGTGAAACTGTCTTCCGTGCCACCCTCCGCCGCGTCGATCTGACCGCGCTTCGCCGCCAAGGCCGCCGTCCTTATCCGAGCAATAACATGAACATGATGTCAGTATCATGTTTTGTCTGTCAACGGGCAAGTCCGGCCGCCGCCGCGACCGTCGCGGCGCGGCCCCGTTGACTTCGGCCAGGCGGGCGCCATCCTTTGCGGTCTGGACGGGTGCCGCACCGGCCGCCCGCCATCGACCCGCCGCCGGCCTTCCGGATCGTCCGGTGCCCGGCTTTGCAGGAAGCGCAGGCATGAACGTCTTGAGACAACTGCTGCTGTCGGCCCTCGCCTGCGTCGCGGCGCTTTACCTCTGGGCGGCCTTCGTGCCCTCGGCCTGGGACGTGCTGGGCCGGTTCGGCGTGACGGACCTGCCCGGCCTGCAAGCGCCGGCCGAAACCGCCGCGCCGGAGCGTGGGCGCGGCGGCTTCGGCGGCGGCCGCGCCGCACGTGTGCTGGTGGCCGAGGTCGCGGACGGCAAGATCGACGACCGGGTGGAGGCGATCGGCGATGGCCGGGCGCTGCGCTCGGTCACGCTGCGCGCCGAGGTCAGCGGCCGGATCGTCGCGCTGCCGTTCGAATCCGGCGGCTATGTCGAGGCCGGCGACGTGATCCTCCGGCTCGACGAAGAGGTCGAGGCGATCGAGCTGGAACGCGCGCGGCTGTCGCTTGAGGAAGCGCGGGAAGAGGCCGAACGCCTGGCGCGGCTGGGCACCAGCGGCACGGTCACCCAGGTCCGCCAGCGCGCGGCGCGGCTGGCGCTGCGGACCGCCGAACTGGCGTTGCGCGAGGCCGAGTATGACCTGTCGCGCCGGGTCGTGCGCGCACCGCTGTCGGGCTGGCTGGGGGTGCTGGACCTGTCGGTGGGCGACCGGCTGTCAGGCCAGGAGGTGATCGGTACGGTGACCGACCGCTCCGCCATCCTGATCGATTTCCGGGTGCCCGAACGTCTGATCGGCCGGGTCGAGACCGGCATGCCCGTCACCGTGCGGGCGCTGGGCTTTCCCGACGAAAGCCTTGCCGGCGCGGTGCGCGCGATCGACAGCGTGGTGGATCGCGCCAGCCGCACCCTGCGGGTGCAGGCGCGGGTCGACAACCGCGAGGATCGGCTGCGCGCCGGCATGGCCTTCGCGGTGACGATGGAGTTCCCGGGCGAGGCGCTGCCCTCCGTCGATCCGCTGGCCGTGCAATGGTCGAGCGAGGGGTCGTTCGTCTGGGCGGTGCGGGACGGCAAGGCGGTGCGGGTGCCGGTGACGATCCGCCAGCGCAATGCCGACGCGGTGATCGTCGAGGGCGATCTGGCGCCCGGCGAGGCCGTGGTGACCGAGGGGGTGCAGATGCTGCGCCCCGGTGCTGATGTCACCATCGCCGAGCCGCGCGGGGCCGCGGCCGCGCAGGCGGCCGGCCCCGGCCCCGCGAAGCTCTGAGGCATGGCCATGGAGGATGCCGACACCCGCGCCGCCGTCTCCGGGTCGGGCACCGCGCTGTTCGTGCGCCGCCCGATCCTCGCCCTCGTCGTCTCGGCGATGCTGGTGCTGGCCGGGATCGCGGCACTGCTCGGGGTCGAGGTGCGGGAATTGCCGAATGTCGACCGCCCGGTCGTCACCGTGACGACCGCGTATTCCGGCGCCTCGCCCGAAAGCGTCGACCAGGAGGTGACCAGCCGGATCGAGGGCGCCGTCGGCCGCGTTCAGGGTATCCGCGCGATCTCGTCGAATTCGCGCTTCGGGCGCAGCCGCGTGACGCTGGAATTCGAGGAGAACGTCGATCTCGACGTCGCCGCGACCGATGCGCGCGACGCGGTGGCGCGGATCGTCAACCAGTTGCCCGAGGGGACGGAAACGCCGCGCGTGGTCAAGGCCGACGCCAATGCCCAGGCGGTGGTGCGCGTGGCGGTCACCGCGCCCGGCCGGTCGCCGCAGGATCTCACCCGGATCGTGCAGGACCGGGTCGAGGATCGGCTGATCTCGGTCGACGGGGTCGCGGACCTGCAGATCTACGGCGCCCGCGAACCGGTGTTCCGTGTCGATATCGACCTTGCCGAACTGGCCAGCCGCGGCCTGACGCTGGCCGACCTGCGCCGCGCGCTGGCCGATGTCGCCTATGACGCGCCGGCCGGCGACCTTGCCGGCGACCGCCAGTCGATCAGCGTGCGCACCACCGCCACCGTCGCCTCCGAGGCCGATTTCGAATCGCTCGTGATCACCGGCGACGTGCGGGTGCGCGACGTCGCCCGCGTGACCCTCGGCCCGGCGCCGAACCAGACGGTTCTGCGCGCCAACGGCCAGACCGGCGTGGGGATCGGGGTGATCCGGCAGGCAACGTCGAACACGCTGGAAATCTCGGCCGCCGTGCGCGAGGTGGTGGCCGAACTCGACCGCACGCTGCCCGACGACATCTCGATCTTCGTCACCTCCGACGATGCGGTGTTCATCAACGGCTCGATCCGCGAGGTGCTCAAGACGCTGGCGCTGGCGGTGACGATCGTGGTGGTGGTGATCTTCACCTTCCTGCGCGACCTGCGCGCCACCTTCATCCCGGCGCTCACCATGCCGGTGGCGTTGATCGGCACGCTGGCGGCGATCTACATCGTCGGCTTTTCCGTCAACATCCTGACGCTGCTGGCGCTGGTGCTGGCCACCGGCATGGTCGTCGATGACGCGATCGTGGTTCTGGAAAACATAGTGCGGCGGCGGGCCGAAGGGATCGGGCCGCGCGCGGCGGCGGTGCTGGGCACGCGGCAGGTGTTCTTCGCCGTGGTCACGACCACCGCGACGCTGGCCGCCGTCTTCGTGCCGTTGTCGTTCCTGCCGGGGCAGGCCGGCGGGCTGTTTCGCGAATTCGGCTTCACGCTGGCGATGGCGGTGCTGCTGTCGTCCGTCGTGGCGCTCACGCTCTGCCCGATGCTGGCCAGCCGGATGC
>Ga0180432_10009363_pt1 | contig 11962 bp, 8 predicted proteins | sample SS_ome_10_FD_132414 | JGI IMG/M metagenome (GOLD analysis project Ga0180432, IMG submission 132414) | Hypersaline lake sediment archaeal communities from the Salton Sea, California, USA - SS_1_MS_2 metaG | ecosystem: Environmental > Aquatic > Non-marine Saline and Alkaline > Hypersaline >...
TGTTCCATTATTTTCCCCTTTATCTGCTTGTTAACCTGCTACCATATGCTACCGACGGCACAAATCGATCATGTAAGAATTGCGTATAACGTCATAATATCATCAGGCTGAATGAATATGTTGCGCGAAGATTGCGTATAATATGCGTATCAAATATACGCATTAATCGAAGGACAAAAGATATGTTCTGAGGTTGGTTTTCTTACTTTTAAGCCCGAGTTTCTTCCTGATGTGGTGCCGGTGCGTATCGATGGTTCTGGGGGACATGTTCAGAAGATCCGCGATCTCTTTGGCGGTTTTACCCTGTTTCACCAGGTTTGCCACTTCAACTTCGGTGTGAGTCAGTTTTAAATATTGAGTTGAAAGTGATCGTACAAATGGCGAAACGATATCATCTAAATTGGATTTCAGCATATCCAGAGACGCTTTTTGCGTTTCGTCCAGATTGGTTTTCTTGAGCAGATCGATATAAGGTGAAACCAGTTCCTTTACATTGAACTGGATTTTCTCTTCGATCTCTTTTAAATCCTCTTCCCTTCTCTTGAGCAAAACCCGCAAGGCGGTATTTGCTTCTTCAAGACTGGCGGTTCGTTCCTTGACTTTTGACTCCAGCTGCTCTTTTGCTTTCCGTAAATCCTCTTCGGCCTGTTTCTCTCTGGTAATATCCCGAATGGTTCCGACGATTGCCATCGGATTACCATCGGCATCCCAAACCAGTGAACGCGTATCACTCACCCACCGGTAACTGCCGTCTTTTTGTTTCAGGCGAAATTCGATACTTTTAGATACATCTTCGGATTCTGTTACTTCACTGAAACCCTCGCTTAACTGGGATTTATCGTCTGGATGGATAAATTCAAGAATCTGAGCAAATCCAAGTTCCTTCATCTCTTCCGGATCGTATCCAAGGAACCAGGCTGATGGACTCACATAGTCGAACCGGTCTGTCTTCAAATTCAACCGATATATGAGATCAACAGAATTCTCAAGGACCCCTCGGAATATCTCTTCGTTATAGGATGTGTCTTTTTCCATAGCTGTGTTGTTTTGAGTTCTTATCGCTCGATATTCAGTATCACCGATCGTCTGGCGGGGATGGTTATTTCAATAGATAAATGGCCTGACTTATCCGGCATTGCTTCAGCAATTAATCCCCCGGTCTGTGGGTCGAGTAGCTGTATTTGTTGAACCGGAATCAATACATCCAATATTTGTGTTTGTTGCTTGTCCGATTCATTAAACAGCATCAGAATATTCGCATTGGCCACTTCCCGATGTTCCAGGGCAAAAGCCAGTTCCGAACCATCGCTTGGTAGAAGTGCCGGTTGAACGCCCGATTCCCGAATTTGAATTCCTACACTGCTTTCATTTTCTGCAAATACAACTTTCGATTGCAAGCTGGATGCGATTTGTTGAGTGGCTGTATCCCGTTGTTCGTGTTCAGCAAAACCGGGAGCCCTGTTGGGTAATTCTCCTAATACGATTATCCGAATGCCCGCGTCTGCCAGTTTTTCAATTGAGGCCATCATTTCCGGTGTGGCTACATCGAGTTCACTGATTAATAATGCCCGGTATTGAGCTGCGCCAACTGTAAATTGATTGCCTTCAACAACTGAATCGGTCAGGTTTTGGCGGCTGATTCGGTCATATACAAATCCGGCCCGTTTGAGGGACAGGCTGATTTCAGATTCATCGCCGCTGTCCATGGGGTTATCCGGGAATTCCCAATCAGGATACAACCACGCGATATCGGCTTTGTGATTTCCGCAGGATATGGCATAAGACAAGCGGGCCAGATACTGGTTGAATTCAGGGAGTTCTGGCCAGGCAGGGTGATTTTCTGAGATCCAACTAGTGAATGGTATGGGGCCTGCCCGTAGCGTTCCAGTCTCTCCGGAAAGTGGAAACCAGCCTTCGCCGTTTTCCCGAACGTAACTGTAAGGAAAACCATGATACACGATCCGATTGATCCCTGCGCTCAGTGCCTTTCCACCAAGCAGGTAAAAATCTTCAAGCATGATTGAATAGGGATCACTGGCCAGTCTTATGAAGCTCTCCGATCCGACAAATTTACCGCCACTGATATGCGCTCCTGAAGCTGCCAGTTTAAGGAAATCGAAAGTTCCCATAGCGAACAAAGCTTCGGATTCGGGAATGTCCGCCATCTGGTAGGCATCAAGGTAATCTGCCCAGCCGCCTTGAGCCTGTATCCGCAATCTCACGCCATTGGCATGCCCCCAATCGATAATTGGCTTGCAAAACTCTTCGAGGAAAAGTTTGCCCCTGACTTCTTCGTAATCCTCCCGAACCCGAATTGCCACGTCATCGGTTGATGTGTAGGTTGGTTTCAGGTTGTGCCCACCCATCAGGTCGGTCATTTGAGTGTATTTGGATTCGCCGTTTTGCCGAAACATGAGTGGCAGAAATGGAGTGATATCGTAGCCTTTCTCCTGTTCGAATTGATCTAGAAATGAAGAGGTCCACGGCAGTTCCCCCACCATCTCAAAACTATCAACAAAGATGGCGTCCGGCGGGTATTCTCCGAGAGCGTTTAGTAGGGGATCGCCGTAGTTATCGATCAGTTTTTGGGCACCTGAGGAATCGAAGTGATCGATAATAAGCGCATCGTACCAGATGCCCGGATACGCTGCTGCCACGGGGGCGTGACTCGTATTATTCTGGTAGAAAGCAAATATCTGCCAGGTTCCATCCGGGATATCCCAAACCAGAATCCCATTCTCAACGAATTGGGTTATATCAGTGAATGAATCAAGAGCCGGTATTTCAGAGTTGCCATCGATAACTTTAGCGGCAGTCACGGCAACGAGCCTTATATCTTCATCATGTGGTCCCACGATATCCATGATGGCATTTACCCTTTTTCGATAGGCAGGCGGGGCAGGAATCGGCAGGGGTCCTTCATATTGGATTGGCCCGATGATTTCGAGGCTGCTCATAAGCAGTTGCTTTTCTGCGGTGTCCGAAGCATCAGGGACTCCGGTTGACCATCCGCTGCCGAGAGTGACGTCAAATCCCAGACCAAGTTTGTGAGCTTCCTGGCTGGCAATACGTACTTTCTCGAAAAACTCCGGGGTGCCGACCGTGCGGATATTCGGGTTGTTTTCGATTTCTTCCGGGGTGAATCCGAGCAGTAACGGTTGTATTTCAACGCCGCCAAATCCTGATTGTGCCAGAAGCGCTAAATCCGATTTCAACTGCTCTGCTTCTACGTCTCCACCGGGCCACCACCAGCGAACATACGGGCGATTTTCCATCGTTGGATTTTGCCAGAGCGCTTCATCGAAACTGGCTTCAGGGGTTTGGTTTTCTTCATTTTTGCAGCCGGGAATGATGAATATTGCCATGCACAACACTAGCAGCAATATTTTGAAAGAATATGGCTTTCCAGTCATTTACCCTCCCTTTGCCAATTGTGCCAGCATTGTTGTGATAAATATAGCAGAATCTCAAGATTTGGGAAATGCTCGGGTAGGCCATGCACAATGAAGAAACAGGAAGCTATCCTGTTCCTCGGGCCGACTGGTTCCGGGAAAACCCCTTACGGCGAACTTATCGAGTGGCAAGGTCTAGGGGGACGCAAGTGCGCTCATTTTTATTTCGGCTAAAACGGCGCATCGAAAATACTATCGTTGACGCTTTTATCGATCTCCACCACCGAGAAGGTCTGAGTGACCGTGTTGACGGAGGACGGTCTGGTTCCGTATGAATCCTTCCCGTAAACCACCTGATACAGAACGGCATCGACACCGACACCGTACTCGATCTTGGTCACGTAATATCCCTTCTGCGCCGCATCGTTCTTGTAGAACGCATCGATTTCAAACGAGAAAAGGGCTGATTGCCCGTCACCGGATATCCGGCTGGTCGCTTGAGAAAAATCCTGCCCAAGCAATCCGGTGTAATAGCCGACGGGCATAATCGACGGGATAACGTTTTTTGTATTGTACATGTAGTAGAGGGCTTTGCCATTCGAAACGATCAGTGACCGAGGGCCATCGCTTCTGGCATCATCGATCCGTATTTTTTCACCCTTCTTCCAGATTTCAAGCTGTGTGGGGCCATCCTTCATGCCATTCGTGTAGACCCCTGAGTACTCTCCTTTCAAGTGAATATCGGTGGCAGAGAGGAAATCAGCCAAGACGGTCCCGGCTCGGTCGATATTGATTGCCGCCGGTGCTTCACCCGGTTCTTCATCGGCAGGAGGCGGAATTTCTTGAGTCGGTTCGATGGTAACGCTCGGAGTTGGACCGCCGGTTTCTTCAGCTTTAGTGTCGGCTTCATCGGAAGAGCCGCAGCCGACCGCCAGGCCGGCCAGTATCAGTATCGGGATAAAGAGCAGGAAAGCTATTTTCTTCGAACCAAATGTTGATCGGACAGTATACCTCCATAAATTGACGACGGGAGCCAGAAAACCAGGCCTTCCTCTATTGTAACACTATGGAAACAGCACTTGAAGTTATTCAAGGTTTAAATTAGACTCAATCTTGGTAATTGCCTGATTTTGAGGAAGTTGATTATGAAAAAGATCATATTCGGGATATCGATTCTGGCGGCAATCCTAGTGATAGTAACTGCCTGCGGGGGCAGTGAGCAAACAGAACCATCCGAAACTTCCCAGACTTCACCCGCATCCACCGCTACACCTTTGCCCGCATCTGAAACGGAACCGCCGCCTCCGGCAACGCCACCACCAATTTCCACGACCGATAACTGGGGCGCCCTGGGGGATGTGAACTGCGACGGGCTGGTGGACAGCATTGATTTGGACCTGATCTCCGCGGCGATAGGCACCGACAATCGCGATGACGACTGGAACGCTGAGCTCGACCTGGACCGCAACCGCAAGATTGATGTCGCCGATCTGGCCATCGCCGGGCGCGGCTACGGCTCCGAGCACAGCTTCCATCAGGCGCGCCGGATTGCATCCGGCGACGAGACGGTTAGCCGTCTGGACGCCTGCATCGATGCTCAGGATCAGGTGCATGTGGTCTGGTCGGATTCGAACTATCGGGACGTGTATTACACGCGGCTGGATCGCTACGGCAACACACTGATCGATGATGTGCTCATCGACAGTGGTCCCAGCACAGGTGTGAGCTTTGTAGCCATCGGGTGCGACGATGCGGGTAACGCTCACATAGTCTGGGATGGTATCAGCGATGTTTGTCAGGCACGTTTCGACCAGTGGGGATACCCCGTGCTGGAGAAATCCCTTGTCGATGACCGCTGGAGCGGGACAGGCAAAGAAGCGGCGGTCGATCTGGATAGCGAGGGGAATGCCCACATATTCTATCGAATGGGCAATACCCGGATAATCTATGCAGTACTCACTGAAGAAGGAGAGAAGCCGATCTCTGTTGAAGATCCGTTACTCTACGATTCGCAAGTATCCCGCTACCGGCAACTGGCTATCGATGATGCGGACAATGCCCATCTGGTGTGGTCTGAAGAGGATGGCGAGGATCGATTGTATTACGCCAAAATCGGCGCCGACGCATCCGTTTCCCTTGCGCCGATGGTGATCGGCTACACCCATTGGGATGGGCACATTAACGATTCCCACCAGCCCTCGCTGGCGCTCGATTCCGAGGGCAACGCGCTGGTGCTGTGGAATCGGTCCGATCCCGCCGAACTCTTTCTGGACAAGATCGCTCCTGACGGCACGGTACTGCTCGACGATTATCCCATCTTTCCTCAGTACCGGACCTCCTATTATCAGGATTTGGCGATAGACCAGTCTGACCAACTGCATCTCTGGGCACCGACCGGATGGGGTGGGGGCTTATACCGCAACGCCTACGGCATCTTCGATGAATCATTGCAGCCTGTCGAGCCGATGCACTGGGCCATGTACGGCTGGAGATCCTACGATCCCCAGCTACTCGTCGATTCACAGGGAGACGCCCATGTGTTCTACAAACTCAGCGGCCTGACAGCCGAAGACCCGCCCTGTTCTTCGAGCGGATTGTGCTACCAGAGCACGGCTTTCGATCCGGTTGCCTATGATCGCACCCGCCCTGACCTCGGAGTAGATGTGGCACATCTGGATTGGTCGCCCATTCTGGCGCGATGGGGGGAAACGCTGACCATCGAGGCAACTATCTTCAACACCGGCTGGACGGACTCGCCGGCAACGACTACCGGATTCGAGATCGCTTTAGAAGATGCGGCGCTTGCTTCACCGCTTTCAGCCGATGTGACCATACCGTCGCTGGCACCGGGGGAGACGCAGACGGTACAGATTGAACTGGAATTACCGATGACTCCCCCTGAGGGTTACGAAGCCGTCGAATATGTGAACCTGAAACTGGAGGTGGACCCGGGGAATGTCATCGCCGAGACGGCTGAAGCCAATAATGCAATCAGCGTACCGATGATGATTGAGCCGCTGCCCACCTCCGCGGGCCTGTTCATGATCGTCAGAGATATCACCTCCACGGTCAGCGGAGGCAGTGAGACCCCGCTTGAGATCGGATCGGCACATCTGAACGGATCGGGGATCGACAGGACGATCGATGTATCCGGCTACATAACAATACTGGCAGATGATCTTCCCATTGCATCGGAGCCGACTACCTATAGCGTCACCTGGCAGGCGGAAGGCTATCGCACTCCGACGCCGTTTGAGGTCACCATTGGGCGCAACGCCGACGATCCCTACGTGATTGACTATGAACCCGGCAACACCGTTCAACTGGAGACGGATACCTGGGGGAGCCTGGGTGGGACTATTATCAGTAATGAGGGTGGGCCCATCACCGGGGCCACGGTCCGTATCAAGGGGCATGGGTTGAGCATCAATACAATTACGGATGCCGAAGGCCAGTTCTCTGCGGTGAATGAACCAAGGCTGGGGCAGATGATTCCCGGTGAGTATGACATTTTCTTAAGCGCTCCTGACTACGCGCGGATTTCCGGTAGTGCCAGCATTGTCTCACTCGGCAGGCCACCTGGAATCGCACCATGGAGCCCACTACCAAAGCCTACGTGTGCGGAGTGGTGTACAACCAGTATGGCCGCCCGGTAGCTGATGCCAATGTAAGTTCCTGCGGTATTAGCCAGCAAACGGCTTCGGATGGCAGCTTCGATCTTGGCGAAATAGAGGCCACCTGTACGCAGTTGCAGGTTTCAAAATCGGGCTACGCTGATTGGACACAAAGCACGAGCCTCAGTGCAGGCCTGGAAGCATACTTCGACGCGATCACCCTGGATTTCGATCCGCCGGTGAGCGTGGTACAGGATGAGGGCAGTCTGGCAAGTTGGGAGCAGGACGAAAGCTCGGCCGATCTGCTGCCCGACCCGCCCGACGACGCCAACTGGTTCCAGAAAAAGGCATTTGATCTTTTTGGTGATAAGTTCTGGCCTTCATTTCGGGTGCAGGTCTGGTGGGCCACCTATGAATACTATCTGGATGGAGCCTACACTGGACCAGAATCAGACCGTCACCTTTACGAAGTCCAGTTGAGGCTGATTCCCAAGACCTTCGAGGCCCATCGGGTATCTGGCAAGGGCTCGGTGAAGGTTTTCGGTAAAACGGTCAAGCTTGAGATAAGCAAGTTCGAAGATTCCGGGCAAACGACCGCCCTGCGCGTCATTGAGGCGCAACTGGTGGATGCGGATAGCGGGGATGTGATCAAAACGGTGAGCAATCCTGTTGAGGGGGGCGGTTTCTGGGATGCCCTGGAGGATACCACTCGGACTTACGATTTCGAGGGAGTGGCAGTAGATGACTGGGACCATGCCGAGGTGTGGCTGTATCTGAAAGTCGGAAAAAACGAGGCCAGCGAATGGACCGGCAGCCCCATCCTTCGGGGGTGGCATTACGATCAGCAGGTATTGCGCTTCGACCTTGATCACCCTGAGGATTCACACAGCGATTACGTGCTGCTGGATTTCCCGATTCCCTGATAAGGAAGTTTGAAATGAGTAAAAGAATTTCGTTACTGATACTAACCTTGCTGATAGCCGCGGCCGGTATAGGGCTGAATGCCGAAGGCTCCGGCGCTACTGGCACAGGCGCCGGTTTTTCGGAGGATAAGCTCACGGTCCAGACCGGGCAAACCTTCTATATCACTGTAGCGGTCAACGATGTCAGCGACTTGTACGCCTGCCAGTGCGAACTGGAGTACGACACCGAGTACTTGGAACCGGTAGACGCGGCGGAAGGTGCCTTCCTCAGTTCGGATGGCGCGGATACGTATTTTGCCATCCCGAATATCGAGCCGGGAGAGATTCAACGCGGGGCGTTGACCCGGCTGAGCCGAGACGAAGGTGTGGACGGAAGCGGCAGCATCGTGCATCTCTTCTTCCGGGCGCTCCAAGAGACCGACCGCACTACGGTCCGGCTGAAGAACATCCAACTGGTTGATCGGAATGCGAGGGATATCGACAAAGACTATCTGAACAGCGGGCGCTGCCGAATTACTATCGGTGATGAGGCTGCAATGTACATCCAGCCAGATATTGCCTTTTGATCATCCGCCTGACGACGATGGACAGAACTCCCATCGCTGACTAGATGATCGGTTTATTACACCGTTCACGAAAATTCGGGGAAGATTCCAGATGTGTAGCCATCCCTGAACATCACTGGTTTTTTACCTTCCCGGTACGGGCATCTATATCAACCTGAAAACTGGAACCGGGCCCACCTTCCGAATCGGTTGAAATGACCCAACTCATATCGTTTACGAGATCTTTGATCCAGTCTTGACTATTGACTGTATCGCCTGACTCTTTACTATTGAAGAGCACGTACGTTATCATGCCCTCATAAGATTTGCCGCGATCTTCATGGAACAGATCGGCGGTGATTTGGGCGGCCTCGTCGCTGTCTATCTGCCACTCGCTGGCAGGGTAGAGATCTATCTTCCACGCTAAATCTTCGTCCGTATAGGGCGTTCTGCCGTGCTTGAGTTCGTTATCTCGCTGGCGATCTATCTTGCCATTGAGTACCGTGATATCCAATGACATGCGGGAGTCGACCGAGACGAAGTAGTAGTTCCAGCGGTTGGTCATGCCGTCACACGGGTACTCGCCTGAGAGCGACAGGTTATTGCCGGTGACGGAGGTGAGTACGGCATCTTCCTGCCAGTCCAAGGCAACTTCTTCAGCTATCGGATACCAGGTTTTGGCCGTGACTCGCCCGTCGTCCGAGTCAGGTTGTGACGTATCTTGGCCATTGGTCTCTTCCTGACCGGCGCTTTCCTCGGCAGTTGGCTCCTCGGCAGTAGCTGTATCCGCTGGAGTTTCCGATGATGATCCGCAGCCGATCATTAGAGCAATAGTGCCGATCAAAAGAACGATAAGTAACGTATGTTTCATTGTGTTCCTCCTGAGCACTTTTTACATGCTGTTTTATGGTAACCTTCCGATTTGTTGAAGTCAACGCCGGTATGGCGGCAGGCAAATGTTCTCCTGCCAAATATCAAATGGGTTCAAATTGCATTTGCAGGACAATCATTATTTTTGTATAGTGGGCACGAACCGTTTAAATTAGGCCAACTGTAAAACTCATCAAAAATGCCGGCAATTACATGCATCAATACAAATCAATTATCCTGATCGGGCCGACCGGTTCCGGGAAAACCCCTCTCGGTGAACTTATCGAGCGGCGAGGGATGTGGGGACTCAAATGCGCTCATTTCGATTTCGGGGAAAATCTTCGCCAGATCGCTGCAACGAATCCTCGGCCCTCATTCCTGACTGAACAGGATATGGCAGTCATTCGCGATTCACTCAAAACCGGGGCACTGCTGGAAAACGAAACCTTCCATATTGCCAGTGATATTCTCAAGTCTTTCGTCCAAGAGAAGAGAATCAATACAGGGGGCATCCTGATTCTGAACGGCCTGCCCCGGCATGTCGATCAGGCATGGGATGTTAGTGCGCTTCTCGATATCGTGATGATCGTATATTTGAAATGTACAGTAAAAACTGTGCAGCAGAGGATTCAGCTAAATTCCGGTGGCGATAGGGCCGGGAGGATAGATGATTCGCTTGCGGAAATTGAAGGGAAACTGGAAATCTTCTATGAACGAACCGTGCCTCTCCTTGACCATTACCGTGCCAAAGGTGTAAAAGTAGAACAGATTCCAATTACAGCAGACACAACAGCGGATGAAATCCATCGATTTCTGGAGAAAGACCATCACTTTTGATTTTGATACCCCGATTGACAGGCACAATACTGCCAGCCTGAAATGGGATAAATACAAAGGCCGCGATATCATCCCCATGTGGGTGGCCGATATGGATTTCCGTTCCCCGCCTGCGGTGATCGAGGCATTACATCAGCGCGTAGATCACGGAGTATTCGGTTACACTATCGCTCCTGAGGAACTTGCCGAGTCAGTTATTGACACGCTTCAGGATGACTACGGGTGGAAAATTGAATCGGAGTGGATTACATGGCTGCCCGGGCTGGTGACTGGGCTCAATGTAACCTGCCGGGCGGTCGGCGAAGATGGCGATGATGTGCTGACCAGCGTGCCGGTCTACCCGCCGTTTCTCTCCGCGCCAAAATACTCCCGCCGAAATCTGCTCACGGTCCCACTGGCGGAAGCGGACGGTCGGTGGGCCTTCGATTTCGACCGACTGGAAAGCGCTATCACTCCTCGGACCCGGCTGTTCATTCTCTGCAATCCGCACAATCCGGCCGGAAGAGTTTTCACCGCTGAAGAACTTGTCACGCTTACCGAAATATATCTCAAACACGATATCATCATCTGCTCGGATGAAATCCACTGCGGATTGGTGCTGGATGAAGATAAATCACATATTCCCACAGCAACGCTTTCCCCCCAAATAGCCGACCGCACCATTACCCTGATGGCTCCGAGTAAAACCTTCAACGTGCCGGGGCTGGGGTGTTCGTTTGCTATTATTTCAAACCCCGAATTGAGAAAGAGTTTCCGACGGGCTGCGGCCGGAATCGTGCCGTTTGTGAACACGCTGGGCTATACGGCTGCCCTGGCCGCTTATCGTGACAGTGCTCAGTGGCACAGAGAGCTCTTGAATTACCTGCGAGATAATCGTAATATGGTGGAACACTCCATCGCAGAAATGCCGGGGCTTTCGATGAATCACGTAGAGGCTACCTATCTGGCCTGGATCGATGCGCGTCCGCTCGAACTGGAAGATGCGGTGAAGTTCTTCGAAGATGCCGGGGTAGGTCTCTCCGATGGGGCGCAATTTGATGGGCAGGGTTTTTTACGGCTAAATTTTGGCTGCCCCAGGATCACACTTGAGAAAGCTCTGGAGAGGATGCAAAAGGCAATGTCGAGACTATAAAAAGGGAAAATATAACAATGCGAGCTTTGTTCATAGTATTGCTGGGAGTTTTCCTGCTGACAGTGAGTTCCTTTGCTTGTGAAAATGAGATTGCTTCACCAGCCCATAAAACAACCCCGTCTCCCGGGGAAACTTTCACCACATCGCCCCAATACCCCAAAATCGCCAGCTGGCTTTCCAAGAAAAATGAGATCATCGACAGCGGAAAACCGTTTGATCTGGTAACGGCGGCGTTTTTTATGCCCGATGAGGCAAAGAAGATCAGGAAAAACAATCCCGATGTTCTCCTTCTAGCCGGTCTCACCACCAACTGGATCTGGGCGAATGAAGGATGGATGGCAACTCTGACCGCCTTTGCCAGTCATGGAAGCGGTAAAACATTTGAGATAACCGACGATATGTATCTGAGGAAACCTAATGGCGAATTGTGCCCGTTTGGATGGGCATCCGAAAGCTGGGGACACGAAGAGATATATGCCATGGACCCAAGGAATCCTGAATGGGTTGATCTTGTTGTGGCATTCTACAAGACGGTTCTCGACCAGCCGCAGCATGATGGAATCATCGTTGACATGGTAATTGAAACCTCGCTATGCGAGGGAGCGATTACAGATTCGGAATGGATTGCAGCTACCCGCGAGATATTCAA
>Ga0180432_10009364_pt1 | contig 11961 bp, 14 predicted proteins | sample SS_ome_10_FD_132414 | JGI IMG/M metagenome (GOLD analysis project Ga0180432, IMG submission 132414) | Hypersaline lake sediment archaeal communities from the Salton Sea, California, USA - SS_1_MS_2 metaG | ecosystem: Environmental > Aquatic > Non-marine Saline and Alkaline > Hypersaline >...
TCTTTGTAACATCCGTTTTTACACTTAGACTATCAAAAAATTACATTAGAGAACCTTAATGTTGAGTCGATTTATTCTGATACCCAGAAAAACTCGGTGATGACAGAATTTTTCAACAACCATTATCGTACATTATTTCAATAGATAACTATTTATGTTAAGAGAACAGTATAGGTATCAGAAAGAAATATAATAAAAGTTTCACAATTTCGTTTTTTTAGATTTTTGGAATTTTTTATTCATTGATCTTTTGCTCATTCCAGATATTATAGTCTGAGGAGGTGACAAACATATGAAAGGAACTATAAAATGGTACAATGAAATGAAAGGATTTGGTTTCATCGAAGTCGAAGATGGAAAAGATGTCTTTGTACATCGCACAGCATTAACTGAAGGAACATATCTGAATGATGGAGATAACGTTGAGTTTGATACAGAAGATTCAGAACGTGGGCTACATGCAATTAAAGTTAAAAAATTAAAAAACGCATAGAAACAGCATCTGTTTTTAGCACTTGTTGTATTGATATACCAATAACAGGATAATCATACACAAGTGTTTTTTTAATATAATTAACAAAAAAGAACAAAAAGACTCCATATGTAAAAAAGGTGAGAGTTAATGGACGAGGAAATAAAAGAAGATAAAACAAGTATACTAAAAAAATTAATGAAAAGTCGAATGACAAAAAAAATTGTTTACAAAGGGATTTATACAAATTACGAAAGGGAAATTCTACAGTAATATGAATAGTTTTATTAGACTTAAAATAAGGGATCCATGATTATAGAGAAGATTTCTCAATACATGATTCAAATTCTACAAAAAATATGTCAAATAATGTACAGACATTTCATGATAAAAGACAAATATAAAAAAATATATTTTCCATGATATAAATCGATATGATATTCATCCAAATTATTCAAAGAGGATTTTGACATAATAACAACTTAGATATATATACTTGAACAAACAAATAGGTTATAGAATGATTAATATTGAAAAATCATCCGTATTAATTTTCACTGGTTGAAGATGAAAGAAGATAGATTAGATAGGCTAATAGAAAAACAGTATAAAATAGTGACAAGAGAACCAGATGATGAACAATTTGTCATTAGGAGAAACCGCTATGATTAGCATTAGATGTAATAAATGCGGCTGGAAGTTACCTTTTTCTACTAAAGGACCTAAAGACAGTGTAGTACATCGCAGTGGATCAAATGTCACATGTCCAAAATGTGGTGAGCTCCTAATTAGAAAAGGTGGTCGGAAAAACCGGTGGTATTAATATAATTTTTAGTAAGGTTGACAACAACTAAAGGACTATAAATAACTATTTAAGTAAACAAACCCGTATAGTAATTAAAAATGAAATAGAAACTTGACTGTCCATTTCAAGTGTTGAAATGGATTTGATTTTTTTATTTTTTTTCAGAACAAAGGACTATACATTAACCTAAGGAGAAATCAACGTGAATAAAAAGAAAAGAACGCGCAATAATGAACAAATAAAACAAAAAAAAGTAATTAGATGTAAAATTCTCAATCGACCAGTATTTACCAATGAGATTTGCAATAAATTTAGTATGAAATCAAATTCAAATACTGCAAATACTTGTGAAAATTGTGCACATGCATTTTAATGTCTCTTTTTTGAATAACTTGTAAACAGTAGAATATATGGATTTTTTATCGGTAAAAAAGGTAATAAAATCTCCTCCCCTGCTTTTAAAGCATTATAAGAATTATCCGTTTAAAATCGTCAGAATATTCTGTTTTTTTATGACTAAGGTTTTTTATATAAGAAACAACATTTAAATTAAACAAATTGATTCAATTTTACATCAGGAGGTAAAAATATGAAAAAAATAATAACCTTAACTATAACAATTTTAATGATAATAAGTGGTATTGGGCTTGCAAAAACAACAAATGAAAAAAACAACTATGAAACTTATGATCTATTGGTAATTACACCTACATTTTTTACAGATGAACTCAATCCATTAGTAGAGCATAAAAACACAGTTGGTATGTCTACAAAAATGTATTTTTTAGAAGACATATATGATGAGTATGATGGAAGAGATGAAGCTGAAAAAATAAAATATTTTATAAAATATGCAATTGAAGAATGGAATGTTAAATATGTACTTCTTGTAGGTGGTAGGAAACCATCAATTTTTTGTGAAAAATGGATACTGCCTGTTAGATACAGCCATATTGAGGATAATGTAGCTGCACTTGAAAATGTGTTTATTAGTGATTTATATTATGCAGATATATATGATGATCATGGGAATTTTTCTAGTTGGGATACAAATAATAACAATATTTTTTCAGAATGGCTTGCAAATAAATCTGCAGATGACATAATCGATCTTTATCCAGATGTATATGTCGGCAGGCTTCCTTGTCGGACAAGATATGAAGTAAAAATCATGGTAAATAAAATTATAGAATATGAGCAAGAACCATGTGATGAATCATGGTTTAAAAGAGTAGTTGTAGTCGGTGGAGATACTTATACTTTTAATGATTACTATGAAGGAGAAGTTGCAAATCAACAAGCACTTGATTATATGCAGGGTTATGAACATGTTAAACTCTGGACCTCTGATGGATCATTAAAAAGGTTTTTTGATGTTTTAAAAACTGTAAATAAGGGATGTGGTTTTTTGTTTTTTGCAGGTCATGGAGGTCCTCACGCCTGGGCTACACATCCTCCATTTGATAATCAAACATGGATATATGCACTTAGAAATAGAAATATGCCATTTTTTTCTAATCAAGAAAAATTACCTATCTGTATTGTCGGTGGATGTCATAATAGCATGTTTAACATAAGCCTTCTTCATCTGAGTTGGACAAATGGTGTACCAGTTAATGAGTGTTGGAGTTGGCGTCTTACACGTAAAATGGGAGGTGGCTCGATAGCAACAATTGGATGTACTGGTCTTGGTTATGGAAAAGAAGACAAACAAGATCCTTCACAAGGCGGAGCTGGTGATTATCTTAACGTACTATTTTTTAAGGAATGTGGTGAAAACCAAAAAGATATACTTGGAGAAGCATGGGGAGATGCTATAAGCTCATATATTGATGAATTCCCAATATACTGGAATCAACATGCATTTAATGATACCGCACTTGATGCAAAAACAGTTCAAGAGTGGGTACTACTAGGTGATCCAAGTTTAAAAATTGGAGGATATTAATTTTTTAAAAAAAAATTCTCTTTTTTTATTTTTTTCTAACAGTTATTCTTGCAGTTATCTTTCCCTCTCGGGCAAGCCATCCAAGAGCCGAGTAACAATCTAATTTTTCTATTTTTGTTTCCCTGGATATTGCGTTTATATCAATTTCGTTATTTTTACCAAGTATTTCCCATATTTTTCCAGCGTTAAAACCAATTTTTTTTGTTAAATTTGTATCACCGATTTTATATGTTCTTTTTTCTTTACATATCTTGTTTTCTCTAGCAAGCCAACCTATAGCTCCATAGAATTCTTCATTTCTAAGATTTGTTTTTTTCTGCAGTTTTGTTTGTACTTGTGGTCCTTCAAAATTTAATATATCATATATTTTTCCTGCATTATTTCCAAAAGATTTAATTACTTCACTCATCTAGTGCATCCTCCTAAGTAAGCAGATGCGTATTCATATATTATATTAAAAATATTTTGGTTTTGAAAAAATTTATCTATATAGTTACTTCTTATTTTTTCGACATATTTAAAAAGGATAATTATTTCTAGTAATTGGAGGAGTTTATTATGAAAGTATGGAAAAGTGGAATATTAATAATAGGCATAATTGTAATACTTGGTGCAATAAGTTTACCGGTTTCGGCAGAATCTGATCCAACTGGTGATATATGGCATTGGTATTATTCAGAAACAAATTGGGGTTGGGAAGAAGTATCAAGTAGAGATAACATTGACATTACAGATGTCTCTTATACAAAAAATGGACTAGAATTAACATTATCAATGACTGTTGCTGGAACTATTCAAACCTCTGAGAGTTTTATGTATATGATTTATTCAGATGATCCTGGTGAAAATAATTATTGGGTAATGTATATGAACGGTGTTGCTACTTGGGGAGCTACTGGTTTTGGAGGGTGGTCAGGTGGTACAATAGAAAATCCGATTTCCGCAGATGGAAAAACATTAACTGCTACGTTTACTATGTCTGAAGATATTGATGTCACACCCTATGCAAATTCAATAGAGTATTCAACATTTGGGGATACAACCTCTGAGTGGTGGCAAGACTGGTATCCAAATGAATATTTCCGAGGAGGAGACGGTGACGGCGATGGTGATGGAGACGGAGATGGCGACGGCGATGGTGATGGAGACGGAGATGGCGACGGCGATGGTGATGGAAATGGTAGTCAACCTAAACCAAAAACACCAGGATTTGAAACAATAGCAGTTCTTGCAGCACTTGGTGTAGCATTCATTCTCTTGAGAAGAAAGCATTAGCTTCTTTCTCAATTTTTTATCTTTTTATTAATTAAGGATGTACGGTAAAATGAAAAAGATTTTTAGATCTCTCTGTGGACTTATACTGTTGATGCTTCTGTGTGGAACAGTAGTCGCACTTGAGATAAACGATAATCAAGATGATGTTGAACATTATATTAAAGAACCTTCCTCACGAGAATATGTCAGCTCAAAACCCAATCTTGATGTAACAAAAGTCTTTTATGATGTGGATGGCGGAGTTGTCACCTTGAGTCTAACGGTAAAAGGTGTCATTGAAGATGATAACTCAATTACCTATTATGCTGAATATGAAAGTAGTGATGAACTATATCAATTTACCTACACTAATGGTAACTTAAATTCTCAAGCATCAGAAATGGTGAATGGTGAAAAAAATCTAATAGGACAGGCAACAGGTGGTCCAACTATAGATCCTGCTAATACCATAAAAGCTACCTTTAATGTCGTTGCTTCAGGAGGTTCAGATGGAAAATTATATGGTTATGCTGGAGAAGACTTCCCTGGAATTGGTGTTAATGAATATTGGGTTGATAATACCGAAGAAATCGATGATGGCCCTGGTAACGGAACAGGAGATGGTACAAGTAATGAAGATGAAGGAACATCGCCTACACCCAGCACACCTGGATTTGAACTTATAACAATCATTGCTGCATGTGGTATAACATTTATTCTTCTAAGGAAAAAACAATACTTGTAATCTCTGGATGATAAGATGAAAAAATATATTACCTTTCTCATCATGATTCTTTTTATTTGTTTGAGTATATCAGTATCTGCTGAAAGTGATCCAACAGGCGATGTCTATCGGTATAATGGTTATGATTCTGATGTTCTCTGGGAACATTATGGAGCAAAAGCTCATATTGATGTCACCGAGGCTTCGTTTAGCATTTCTGGGTCTGATATTACAGTTGCTCTTACGGTCAGTGATAGTATTTCTAATGATCAAACATTTGAATATTATTTTAATCTTAAGACAAATCCTACCTCTTATTACAACTTTGATTATAACAATGGAGATTCAATGGCTACGGGTAATGGTGATTTAGCAGGGTATGTTGATACGAACCCAGCATATTCAATATCCGCTGATGGACGAACAATATCATATACGTTTACAGATGTTGATACCACTCTTGATTACTACATAGAAGCGTATGCTGTTGAATTTGAAACCTATGGAAATACTATTGGACCAGCATGGTATGATTATGTTCCAGATTCTGAAGCAGGATATTATGCAGGAGGAAATGGTAGTGGTGGTGGAAATGGTGGAGGAACACCGGGTTTTGAGATTCTTGCTCTTTTTATTGCCATTGGTGTAGTTTTTATCTTTTTAAGAAAATCAAAGAGAATGTAAGGTGAGAAAATATGAATATGAAAATCTTAAAAATTATCATGATAATATTTCTAATAACTGTTTTTATAGCTTCAACTATCCCTGTTATAGCAGATTTTGGAATAGATGTACAAGTCAATGATGATGCTGGTGAAGAGGGACAGACTATCGGAGATGAAAAAACAGCAGTTGTTGTAAAAGAAAATATTGTGTATGCTGTTTGGCAGGATTGGCGTAATGTATCAGATAATTTACGACCTGATATCTATTTTGCAAAAGGATTAATTGATGAAAAAAACAATGTTACCTTTGATGAAAATGTAATGGTAAATAATATTGCTCATAGCCCTCTGAATGATAAACCAAGTGCTCCTGCAATGGCTGTTGGAGATGATGGTACAATCTATGTCGTATGGACTGACATGCGAAATATTGATAATCAACTAGAAGGAGTTGATGTCTATTTTTCACGAAGTATCGATAGTGGAAGAAGCTTTGAAGAAAATCAGTTAATAGGCTCAACAACAGGTGGATCAGGAGGTGCGTCAATTGCAACAGTAGGAAATTATGTTTATATTGTGTATGAGCATTGTTGCGATCCTGCAAATAATGTACTTAATTTTGTATTAAGTTCAGATAATGGACAAAGTTTTAGCGATCTTGAAACAATCTTTATTCCATCAGAAGGTAAAGCAGGCTCAGGTCAGCCGACTATTGCTTCAGATGGAAGTAATGTATATATTGCTTTTCAGTTAAAGACCGCAGATGATGGTAATAAAGTGGCATTAATGAAGAGCAATAATTATGGTGCTAGTTTTTCAGATCCAATATTCATATATGATGATGAAGGTAGTGCTACTCAATCAGACATATCTTTGGCTATATCAGAGGATAATGTGTATATTGCCTGGCATGATGTCAGAGAACCTGCAGGTGTGTATTTCTCAGTAAGCAATGATAAGGGTTCCACATTTCCATCAACTCAACTAATCGTTGAAACAGGAAGTAGTTATCCCACTCCAGCAATTTCAGCATATGAAGATCATATAGCTATCACATATAGTGGGCGCCACGAAGGCATCTATGGCTTTGTCGTTTTGACCAAAATCAGTCATGATGCTGGTATAACATGGAGTAATGAAACAATCGTGGCAGATACTGATGTAAGCAGATCAGGAATTGGTCCATCTGCAGTATCAGTAAATGATAAAGGAGTTGGAGTTTTATGGATAGATAGCCGTGGTACCTGGGATGAAAATGTGTTTTTTGATTGGTCAACATTTGATGATATAGGAGAGGGTAACGGTAGCATTGATGGTGATGATGAAACTCCTACCCCAAAACAACCTGGTTTTGAATCAGTAGCGGTTATTATTTCAATTTGTGTAGCATTTCTTATCTATAGAAAAAGAAAATAAATACTTCTCTCTTTTATTTTGTAGATTACTTTTTTAAATAATTAGTCTATCGTAGATTAATTGTGAATAAAATAGAACATGTCGAGGAAATATTCAAACTCCTAAAAAAAGGGCTTAGCATCTATGAAACCCCCGTTATTAATAGAGCAAAAAAAGAGATTAATGATACACCATTTAATACCTTAATTTCATGTATATTGAGTCTCCGAACAAAAGATGAAGTTACAGAGCATGCATCATTACGACTTCTAAAAAAACATGATACGCCAGAAAAGATATTAAAACTTTCAGAAAAAGAAATCGAATCTCTCATTTATCCAGTAGGTTTTTATAAAACAAAAGCGAAACGATTACGTGAGATATCGCAAACATTAATAGATGATTATGGCGGAAAAGTACCAGATAATTTTAACGATCTCCTGAAATTAAAAGGTGTGGGTAGAAAAACAGCAAACATTGTCATGGTCTATGGTCATAAAAAACATGGTTTTCTACCAATTGATACTCATTGCCATAAAATACCAAATAGACTAGGTTGGATAAAAACAAAAACACCAGAAGAAACAGAGATAACTTTAAAAAAAATTCTTCCTGCAAAGTATTGGGATGATTTTAATGATATGTTTGTAACATTTGGTCAAAAGATTTGTGTCCCTATCTCTCCTTTTTGTAGTAAATGCCCGATAGAAAAGTATTGTAAAAAAATTAATATTAAAAGTAGTAGATGATAAATTATTTTGTTTTACCATCAACAATAAATTTTTCAATATCAGAAATAGATATATGTTTATAATCAGTTATAAGATCAACCAATTTATCTTTTTCATCCCAATTTGCATAATACTTTTCTTGTATATCATTTAATGAAAAATCTATACCTTTGTTCTCAGCAAGCTGCTTTAGTTGTTTCTCTGTTAACTCATTTAATAATTCTTTTTTAATTGACATAATAGCCCATCCGAATTATGATACATGATACCAAATAATCATTATATAAATGTATCATCCATAATTATATAGATATATTATTTCAAAATTAAGTGAAATGAACCGATTAATTTATAAATGAGTAAATACATTCGTCCTATTACTTGTGGATGGGATGCAGGATGGAGACGATTCCGTTACTTCTCCAGAGATGTTAAAACCACTTATCATACGCTCTCTCAGAAGAAGTAACGTCAGGAAAAAGATTGCAGATTATCTTTTTGATATTAGTCCCAGTGGGAGCTATACTTCTGAAATTGCTTATAATGTCAAGACAACTCCTACAAATGTAATTGGTGCTATTCGAGGCATGAACTCAAGATATAGAAATGATGAGTCATTAATTAGTCTTCAAATAGTTGAGCAGATAAATAGTGGAAAACATAAGGATATAAAGCTTTACAGACTTACAGATTTTGGAAAAGAAATTGTTGAATCGATCAGGGAAAATAAAAGAAGATTTTAAAAAAAATTATTTTTAACAAATTATTTTGAAATTTTTATGTATTATTATCAGTTATTTATAACATAAAATAATTAATATGATATAATCGAAACTCATAAAACAAAGACAAGTATTATCTAAACAAGGGAGTTAGTAACAATGACTGATATTGATATTAAAAAAATACTTAGTTCATATGATAAAAAAAATATTGTAATAGCAACTGTATGCTCCCACTCAAGTCTTCAAATTTTTAATGGTGCAAAAAAAGAAGGATTTAGAACACTTGGTATATCAATTGGTGAAAGAAAGAAGATTTTTGATGCTTTTCCCTTAGGTAAACCCGATGAGTTTTTCACAGTTGACACCTATAAAGATATTATAAAATATGCAGATGAGCTGCGTGATAAAAACGTTATAATTATTCCACATGGATCATTTGTTGAGTATCTTGGTGCAGAAAAATTTTTAAAACTTCAATTACCAACATTTGGAAATAGAAATGTATTGCTTTGGGAATCTGACCGTAAAAAAGAAAAAGAATGGCTTAAAAGCGCAGGATTAACAATGCCTAAACAAATTAAAGATCCTAAAAAAATTCAAAGCCCTGTTATTGTAAAATACCATGGAGCAAAAGGCGGTAAAGGATTTTTTATTGCTAAAACATATAAAGAATTTTTAAACAGAGTTGATAAAAATAAACCATATTTTATCCAAGAGTTTGTAATGGGAACGCGCTATTATTTACATTATTTTTATTCACCAATTCAAAATAATGGATATAAATTAAATAGAGGTAGTCTGCAACTTTTATCTATGGATAGAAGAGATGAGACAACCATTGATGAGGTTCAGAGGTTAGGTTCAATTGCTGAACTTGAAGAAATAGGTATTCATCCCACGTTTGTTGTTACAGGTAATATCCCAATTGTCATGAGGGAATCTTTATTACCTAAAGTGTTTAATATGGGAGAAGCAGTTGTTGAAAAATCACTTGAGCTTTTTGGTGGCATCATTGGTTCTTTTTGTTTAGAAACCGTTGTAACAGAAGAATTAGAATTTAAGGTATTTGAGATATCTGCAAGAATTGTTGCAGGTACAAATCCTTATGTTTCAGGATCACCTTATTCTGAATTGATTCAACCAGATTTATCTACGGGTAGAAGAATTGCTCAAGAAATAAAGTATGCAAACAAAAATAACCTTCTAGAGAAAATTTTAAGTTAAAAAATTAATTTTACTTGCAAAGAGTAGCCATAATACCTATTTGTGCCCAGAGTCTGTTTTCTGCTTCATCAAAAATAACTGATTGTTTTCCATGAGCAACTTCTTTTGTTACCTCATATCCATAATATGCTGGTAAACAGTGCATGAAAATTGCTTCTGTATTTGCTTTGCTCATAAGATTGTTGTTAACGGTATATCCTTGAAACTCTTTGATTCTTTTTTCTTTTTCTATCTCATCACCCATTGAAACCCAAGTATCTGTAGCAATAATATCTACATTATCTGTTGATCCTTTGACTTTATCAGTAATATCTACTTTAATTCCAAATTTTTTTGCTTCTCTTATAAAATATTCATCTGGCCAATATTTTTTTGGAGAAACAATCCTAATATCTATCCCAGATATTCCACAACCTAATAGATATGAGTGAGCCATGTTGTTTTTTCCATCGCCTAGATAAACCAAACTAAGACCTTTGAGTTTTCCAAAATGTTCTTTTATTGTCATTAAATCAGTTATAACTTGACAAGGATGTTCCTTGTCATCAAGACCTGATATAACTGGCACTGTAGCTCCCTTAGCTAGTTCTTTCATAGCTTTATTGCTTTTAGCTCTATACATTATAATATCAACATATCGAGAAAGAACAAGACCTGTATCTTCAATTGTCTCACCTCTACCTAGTTGAATATCACTTGTTGAAAGAAATATTGCATGGCCGCCAAGTTTTGTCATTCCAACTTCAAAGGAAACTCGAGTACGTGTGCTTGATTTCTCAAAAATCATGCCTAGTGTTTTTCCTTTTAAAAGTTCAATTGATTCCCCATTTTTTGATTGTTTTTTTAATTTAATTCCAAGATCTAATATATCTTCTAAATCTTCCTTTACATCTAACATTGATATTAAGTCTCGTTTCATGAAAAATCTTTATGCATCTTTGTTCTTTAAAACTATCGTAAACTAGAAAGACATATAATCAATATATTGATTTTGAAATTGGAAAAATGGGTGTTGATTTAGGGGATCTGTTTGAAAAACATAAATGTACATTTAATGATTTTAAGGATAGAATAATTGTTATTGATGCTTTTAATGTGCTTCATCAATTTCTTTCAATAATTCGATCAAGAGACGGAACACCACTAAAAGATTCCCATGGCAGGATCACATCACATCTATCAGGTCTCTTATATAGAACTGCAAATCTTATAGAAGCAAAAATTCGACCAGTATACATTTTTGATGGTAAACCACATCCATTAAAAGCAAAAGTAATTGAACAAAGGACACAAAGAAGGTTAAATGCTGAAAAAGAGTGGAAAGAAGCGCTTAAAAAAGGTGATATAGAAACAGCTAAAAAAAAGGCTCAACAAACATCTCGAGTGACAGATGAAATTATCGAACAAAGTAAGGAATTGTTAACTGCTCTTGGTATTCCATATATACAAGCACCATCAGAAGGTGAATCGCAGGCTAGTTATATAGTTCAAAAAGGTGATGCATATGCAGTTGGATCACAAGATTTTGATTGTCTTTTATTTGGCTCTCCTATTCTTGTAAGAAATTTGACATCATCAGGTAGAAGAAAACTTCCAAACAAAAAAGCCTATACAAAAATAACACCTGAGGTAATTCGTTTGAAACCAAGTCTTAAATCTCTTAAAATTTTAAGAAAACAACTTGTAGATATGGCAATACTCATTGGAACTGATTTTAATGAAGGGATAAAAGGTTATGGCCCAAAAAAAAGTCTTAATCTTATAAAAAAAACAGGTAATGTTGAAAATGCAATTGCGCTCATAGGTGGATCTGATGTACCCACAATTGATGAGATAAAAGAGATTCGTAATATTTTTTTAAATCCAGAAGTCACAGATGATTATAATATTAAATGGTCAAAACCTGACAATGATGCAGTATTAAGAATACTTTGTGATAAGCACCAGTTTTCACAAGAAAGAATTGAACCTGTTTTAAATAAATTTTCAAAAATTGAGACTATAATAAAACAGAAGAA
>Ga0180432_10009365_pt1 | contig 11960 bp, 12 predicted proteins | sample SS_ome_10_FD_132414 | JGI IMG/M metagenome (GOLD analysis project Ga0180432, IMG submission 132414) | Hypersaline lake sediment archaeal communities from the Salton Sea, California, USA - SS_1_MS_2 metaG | ecosystem: Environmental > Aquatic > Non-marine Saline and Alkaline > Hypersaline >...
ATCTGTGTCAGCGTCGTTTTCTATTGTCATTGACGAATGAGTGAACGCAAATTCTGCACCAAAAGCCACCTTGCTTTCTGCAAACGACCCACTCAACTCTTCTTCCGTCTCGCCAATGATGTCCATTCGCATCTGAATGGGACGTCCACCTTTGGTTCCCTGGATTGACCATCCGGAGCAGATTGCATTGTTGATATCATGAACAGCACCAACAAGATCGATATCAACAGGGAACGTCGCGAAATCGTCAGTGGCCTCCAGCGTCCAAGGCCCGGATGACCCACCAGTCACCCCAAGCAGCGGGAAGACCACTTCGACGATCGGCCAGGTGATGTCAAAGTAGAGCGACCACCCTACAATGATCCGACCCTTTTGAGCCCTGTTGATATCAGTATCGATATCCCCACACATCGTGTTGTCTTGATTCGTTACAATCTCGCGAGTTGATCGAGGAACAGCTTTCGCGAAACACAACGTCTTGCCGTTAATGTTCAATCGCGCCTGTCGCCCAACTGCAATTGTGCTTCCGATTGGATCAGCGAATGTCATGAGAGTCTCCTTACCGCTCTGTTCTTGTAAAGCATTGCAGCATCAGCGCTGAACGCATCTTCTCGTGAAACTGCCAGTCTGTTTCATCAGCTGGCGACAAGTCTTTCACATGTACCATGTAGACCTGGCCGATAGACAACGGGCAGTCTTCAAACGGTGACAGGTGCGACCCTGTTTTCCTCTGGAACCTTTTACGGATGTCATTCATCCACTGGGAATAGCTCGGGAAATTTTCGTTATCTGACTGGTTGACGTCATCGACCAGCTGAACAGTGATCCGGACGATCCCATCATCTACACAGTTCTCTCCAGCCTCAACCGGACGTGTGTGTCCTTTGTATGTGCAAATGAAACCCGGTGTTCCATTGAGTCGCTCACCACTTCGAGTTTCTTCGCTCTGTCCCGGACGACTATTGACTCTGGCAATGACATTCTCTGGAAGGACGTCATCAATTCTGTCGCTCCCTACAGCTGAGAAAACTCCATCTGCAGCCATGGAGCGAATTATCTGGCGAGCTGTTTCCAGGCACCAGACCTCAATGTTGATTGTTGGGTCAACTTCAGTCACTGACATTTCAATCCTCCACAATCACATCGCCACGCCATACCTGAGCGTGACCGTCTGTGACTCCCGGAGCGTCAGCAAACATAGCTGACCGTAGTGCTTCCATCCTGGCCTGCGCTGAGAGCTTGCGAATTGGGGACTCGGCTCGCGTGATAATATCGTACTGCTCTTCCGCGAGTCGAAGGAATAACTCCCACATGATCTCGTAGTTGAGGTCAATGTGAGAACTCAGTGAATAACCTTTGTCGGTCACTGTGGCAGCAACTGGCTGCTTCAGTACGGCGACCGTTGTTGACTGTATGGTGTTGATGACATGCTCGGACGCAGGTGGATTTAGAACCTCTTCGTTCTTTCCGGTCAAAAGATCGCGCTCAACGCGACTCAGATATCCGGTTGGATGACTGGCTGATGAACTAACCCGCAACACAGTGTTGGTCATATTGCTGGCAAGAATCGGTGACGAGAATGTCGCAACATCACCTGTGATCGAGACCGTGTTTTCTCCGCTCAGTGTTTCGAGGATTGAGAGATTGGTGAATCGGCGACGATACAGATAACTGAGTGATCTCTGAACCTGCCCCGAACCAGACAGCCAGATTTCCCAACGACCTGGCAATTCAGTGGATGGATACACACTCCAGACCAGCGGGTAAGTCTCAGCGTTAATAACCTGTTGCCACCACCATGTTTGCCTGACTGACACGCGACGGAGATCGAAATACTGCTGAGCATCCACGATCTCTGTTACGTCTCCAACATCTTCCGGGAGAAGATATCGAAACCGTTGCCAGCGTGCGGCTCCTGAATAGTCAGCGACTGGCCCCTGCTCCAACTCAATCTCTGTGTCACTGATTCGCCGACTGATGGCGTACCGGACGTTATTAAAGACGATCGCACCAAAGACTGCGTCCGTATCCCATGTGCCGGTAGCGATTGTCACTCGGCCTGTGGACGCGGTGTAGGCGATGGTGTGGTCAGTTGGCAGTGACGTGCTGAACGAACCGTCACGTCGGTAATAGGCCCAGTCGTGCAATGAGGGCAGCTTCTGGTACGCCAGCTGAATGGCGCGCTGCAGCTTACGATTCAAACTCCCGACTGCCTTACCTTCTTGTTCGAAGACGTCAGACAGATGCTCGTAAGCGTCCCTGAATGTCAGAAGCTGACTCGTCATTGCAATTCCTGAGTAGTCCCGTCACGTTGACCAGCATGTTATTCCGCTGGTGTGTTGTCCCCACCTTTGTCTTCAGGCTCCTGATCTTCAGGCTCTTCGGGAGCAGGCTCTTCGGGAGCAGGCTCCTGCAACCGATTAACGGCTTCAGTGAGTGCCGCCACCTGATACTGCAGGTCAGCAACCTCGTCACGACAAGTCTGATCGCAGGTCTCATTGTCGCTCAGATCCTCACCTTTGTCTTTGGCAAGCTTTCGAAGCAGCTGAATCAGATAGTGAGCAGCAAACTTTGGACGTGGAATTGCCGCAGTAATGCCTCGCTCAATGAACTGCCACCGCTGAGTAGCAGTGTGTTCCTGATGTGGTCTTGGCTTTGTCGCCATTAGTCAGTCTTTCTTGTTAGGACCAGATCCATGCCGCTCAACAATTTCGGCATGACGTTCAGTGACGGGTTTTGAAGCTCGACCGGGATCTTGCTTCACCATGTGTTGATCGATTCGATTCACGATTCGAGGATGCAGTTGATGCTTCTTCTTTGCCGGCTTTCGCTGAACCTTTTCCTTGTCCACGAAGCCGTATGTCGTATCGCCGCGAGATTCAATTTTCTTCTTCAAGTCTCCGAACGTCTGGGTGTTGTTGACGATGGCTTCCGGATCGTTCGCAAACCTCGCGGCTGTTGGTATGTAATGATCGTCATCTTTGAGCTTGTACCCGTTTTTGGCAAGCCCTTTGCGAAGAAACTCGACCTGTCGAGCATCACCGCCCATGCGGTCCAGAATGGACCGGCCATGCCGGTTCTGGTCGGCAATGTAGATTGCATCAGTGATTCCGATTCCTGGAGGCTGACGAAGCGCGCAGATGGCAGCCATGCTGGGCGATTCGCCCTTGGACACCATGCTCAAAAAGGACTGAACGACAGGCTCGCCGCCGGCAAGAACGTCGTAAGGAATGTCCAGCTCTTTGAGTTTTTTATTCTGCACTGCCATTGACCGGCCTGCTCATTTCTAATTCGTGTTCGAGTGATGTGTGAACCAGATCCTGAACCTGATCCTGTTCTTTATGAAGCAGCTGTTGCTGGTGAGCTTCTTCGGCTCGCCTGATCTCTGCCTCGTGTTTCATTTCGCCAATCACACCGCCAGGAATCTGTGACTCCTGCACAGAGACTGCTGCATCGACCATCGTCTTCTGAGCCTGGGCTTCTTTGTGGCCGGCTTCGGCGGCTTTCTTTCGGAGATCCAACTGCTGGGCTGCTTGAGCGATTGCCTGCTGCTGAGGGTCCGGTTGTGGCTGCCACGGTGGGAACTGGATTGGTGGCTGAGCCATATCCATCGATTCACCCACCAGTTCAAGATAATCATTGAGTGGTGTCGCATCTCCCACTTCCTGAGCGTATTGCTGCGCCATTGGAAGGATGTACTGCAACAGCGCTTGAGTGTTCGCTGTGTCACGCTCTTTGTTCGGTCGCTGGACTTCGGAGGCTTCGACGGTTGCCTTGCATTCTCGCATGAGAACATTCAGGTCCATCTCTCCGAAGATGGCATCCCATTGCTGCGAAGCCCAGTCTCCGAGCAAGTGAGTCAGATCCGGTCCCTCAACGTGCATGGCGGCAAGGAACATCTCCAGCTGAGAACCGTCAGTCAACCAGCGGGCCACATCACCCGACATTTTCTGAGGCCGAATCGAGACAGCTTCCTGTTTTGCGCGTCCATCGGAAGCAACGCGAACCTGAGTTGTTGTCTCTCCGTACTGCAGCTCATTCAATCCGACGCGACGATTGAAATTCTGAGACAGCATTTCAAGCGCTTGCAGCTGATCAGTGTTTGCGTTCGGTCGATTCAAAAACTGAATCACACCATTGATGTTGTCACGGATATTGTCGTTCAGTTTAACCTTAGCCAGAGCTGAATCTGAATTGAGCGCTTCCTCAAGCTCGTCGGCTGCTGAGCCCATGTAAGCCAGGATCTGTTGCCGGTTCGACCATGCTGAATCGAGATATGATGCCGTGATGACATTGATAGCCATCAGCTCACCCAGCCCCGGAGCCAGCGGAGCCAGTGGCCACGGTGAACCGAGCAGCGTGTTGAATTTGAGTGGAGCCACAGGCCAGCGACCATCCATGTAGCACGGGAACTCTGAGCCAAATCCGCGACATCGCCACTTGAACATGTTCTTCACGTCTTCATCCATTGCAGGGTTCGGACTGAAGAAGTTTTCCGGTGGAGCATTCAGCGGAAACGGAACACCGGGAGCAACACAGAGGTAGGCGTAATCACCAACGCGATCGTCGAACATGTCGATCATGTGATGATTGAGCTGCTGAGTTCTTGGTCCAACTCCAACCTTGCTCCAGATTTCGTACCACGTAATGCAATCGAAAGTCTTGTCATCCTTGGTTGCATGGTTGCCCTCCTTGCGTGCTTTCAGTTCTGCCGATTCAGTTTGGCCCTTGCCCTCCAAAGCGCCACGAGGAAGGCCGAACTTTCGCTCCACTTCCCAGATAGGATTGGTGTGCCTGCATATAATGTAGCCAGCTGACTCCCAAAGCGCGTCTTTGCAGTCCGGATCAATCAACAGGTTGTCAACCGTGTCGTAGTTCAGCTTTGTGTAAAGTGACTGCGATCCCGGTGGAGTGTAAGTCTCAGGCCAGAGCAACCCCATGCCTTTGATCAGCGCCTCTGTCACTGCGTCCTGCCCATGAACAATCAGCGTTCCTGGCTGCTCACGCTGCGACCAGTTCAGGTAGATGCTCATCATGTCGTTGCCAAAGTCGGAAACGGCTTTCTTCTTTGCCTCAGCGAGCATCACCTGTTCACCGAACGCCTGAGCCATCTGGTCATTTGGATCGCCGAACAGTTCCGGAGTCAGCTCAAGCTGTCGCTGCGAGAACACTTTCCGGTTGGCGTACTGCCAGAACAGATGGGGGGCATAGATCGAGACAAACTCAAAGGCTTTCGCGATGGTCACCTTGAATCGCGGTTTGGGCAAACTGCCATTGAAGTATTGCTTGTCACTCCACATGAACCCCTTCTCGGACTGATAGAAGTCATTGCAGATCTTCGCGACCGCGTTGAATCGGTGCTTGGCATTTTCAGCAGCGCGTATTCTCTCCGTCCAGATCCGCGTCAACGGCCCGTAGAACTGTCCGGTCATTTGTTCTGGAGAGTCGTACATGCTGCTATTTCGTTTTGATGATTCGCTCTGCCCAGCAACCAGCTCGCTGTGAATGAGCTGCTGTCAGATCCGGATCGTCGCGATGCTTGACACCCTGCATCACTGACTGGCCATCCGGTGCCCAGATGTGCAGAGTGAGATTTGAACTGTCGTGATCAAGGATCACCAATGCCGGCAATGGCTGATTGGATATGATTCCTCGTGGCCAATAAGAGACCATGTCGCCGTGAGTCATTACGGGAGGATGGAACTTTCCATCATCTTTGACTGAAGATTTCTTCGTTTGTGTTGCAGTTTTCATTACGGGGCTCCAATTACGATCTGATTAGTTTGAGGCCGCCGTGCCTGACGCTCCTTGTGTTCGCTCACCAGACGCTGGTAAGCGATTTCAGCAGGTTCCTGCTCCATGTTTCCGTTGTTTAACCGCGCGCGGTACGTTGGCCGACGTGATATCCAGTATTCCAGGCAAACTCTCATGTCGTCAATCTGGTTGTCAGCTGGTACTTCCAGCGGTTCACCATCAGGCGACGTCTTCCGGACATTGCTGTTCATTTGCTTGACGAGATTCGGGCAGGTCTGGCCAATGATTCGGAGCTGCGGTCGACCGCACTGACGACTACGAAGAGCAGCAATCACCTGCTTTGATCGTCGAGGGAAATCATCATCGCCCGCAATAAAGGCGCTACCAGACTGCCGGCATCTCAATCGGTTTCGCTCGAAGGCGGCGGTGTACTGCTCTGCAATTGTGACGGCAAATCCGGGAGGTTTCTGACGGCCCATGCGATTGTCGATGATGAATCGCTCAAACTGGAAGTTACGTTCAGTCGCCATGACTTTCTGCGCCAGCTCGTCCGGTAAGGCGCGGCGAATAAAGATCTCTCGATAGCAGATGAAATACGGCTCGCCATGATCCCACAACGCTGGTGGCGGAATAGCTCCCAGCAAAATTGCCGGCTTCTGTGTACCTGGGTCGAGGGTCAACTCCCGCGTCCAGTCAGCTGGTGGCACCCAATTGTTGGCTTTCAGAACTTCCGTCACACGATCGTTCATGTTGTTGTCGTCATACCAGACCGTGTGAAAGTTTGGATTGTAGTCCTGGTAGATGCTGATCAATCGCGTTGACCGCTTCCCGTAAATCCGGATCAGAGCCTGTCGATCTCCCATCTGTTCGAGTGACTGATCTTTCGCACGCTGAGGAATGAACGGGTTGTCCAGATATGACAGCTCGATTTTGATCGAGAAGTTTTCTTCCGGTCTTCGCTGGCCATTAGCGACTTCTTCCTCCTGGGCTTCACACCGTTCAATGACTTCGTTGAACACAAAGCAGTCATCGCGCGGAATGGTACTCCACATGATCTTGCCCTGGTCATCAGACAAACGCATGATCCATTCGTTGTACTGCGTCTTATCGATGATGTTCTCATCGTTCCAGATTAAGTCGCAGGGATCGCCCTGCTTAACTTCACCGGAGCTGGCGAACGCATAGATCGTTGAATGATTGTTGAGCGTCACCTTACGAAATTCATGCTCTCGTTTACGGCCCATCGCCCATGTTGGCTCTTCCTTCATGCAGTTGCGAGGAATGACAGGTGGTGCCCACCGAGCTTCATTCTTTCGCTTCCAGTCGTTCTTAAACATCTCCGGCTGCCATGCTCTCCATGCGCCAGTATTCTCGTCACGAATGATTTTGAAGAGCCCCTTGGAGGCATCTTCTTCCATTAACAGACGATAGATCGTCATCCCGATGTGTTTCAGATGGTCACCAACTACCCAAGCATTGATTGTCTGCCCGCGCCGACTCAATGGTCGGCATTGAATCTCTTCTCCGCTCCATGTTGTGATCGGCTCGTCACGAACGTAAGCGGCAAAGAAGATTGCAGCGAGAACAGATTTGCCTGAGCGATTCCCGGCAACAATCAGGGTCTCGGACGTCTCCTCAAGTGCCATCCGCTTTAAGGCTTCAGCTTGAACCTCAGTCGGGCGGAACAGCTTGAGACCATCCATCTCGATGTCTTTGAGTGCAGCTGCTGCCTTTAGCAGATCGGATGCAGAGAGTGGGGCATTCATACCGGAACCATCCCTCTCTCACTCGCCGCCGACACGACTTCCTCAAGAAACGTCGGGCAACGGTCAAGGAACGCTCGAATCAGCTGGCCTCGCAGGTCTTTATCGTTGGCCGCGTGATCAGTCGCCCCTTTAAGCATCATGCCTCGCAGGTCTTCCGGCGACAGGTTTGAATACGGGTTACCAGCCTCTGCCAGCTGGCGATCAGCAATGACCTGAGCATCCTGCAACATCTTGGTGAATGTCGCGATCAGCTTCCTGTTCTTTGGCAGGGCCTTTGCAATTTCAGGATCGAGCCCCTCGATCTCCTCAACGGAACCGGGATCATCCAGCTCCTTAATCATGCGAGCCATGACCTCCTGTGGAGTTTCTCCAAGGATGTCGACTGCTTTGCGGACACCAGGCACGATCTGGTTCTCGTGCGTGTCTCGCAGTTCCTGAAGATGCTTGTCGTATCGGCTTAGAAGATGATCTTCCGGCGTGACTACGATTTCAGCAACAGTAATTCGTTTTTTAACGCAAGGGACACAGACGACGCTACGTTCGCCTGTGTCCTCATTGATTGCGTAAGATTCGGGTGACTTTGGTACTCCGCAATCCATGCAGACGATGTCGTCGCCGAACGCTTGGCTGTTTGGAGTTTCCGAAATCATCGTGAAGCCTTTCTTTGCCGGCCTCACTTACCCCCACGGGTTGCGCTGGCCAGCTTGTCGTCCGAGCGGATTGGTGTTCCGCCTTGCTTCGGCAATTCGCCGTTGTTCCCTGAACCCTTCATCGGGTGAGTCCTTTCGGGGGATATGAATTTGGTTAAGAGCCAGCAGCCTGACTCGCGAATCAGATTCCTTTACCGAGGAACACTCGAAGAGTGTCACCATCGCTCTTGGAACCACCAGCTTCCATGAGCTTCCCGGACTTGTTGGCGACGGTCAGGAGAGCAGTCTTTACCTTGCCTCCACCAGCTCCAACAATGCAAGGACCAGCAACAGCACCGGAGACCACAACCAGGACTGGCCCGCCAGTGATCATGATGAACGAATCGCCAACAGCGAGATCAGCGGTGAGGAACGGATCAACAATGCCGTCAATCTGAGCATCGTCAGCTGCATCATCACCAGCATGTGTTCCATACTGATTGGCTGCAAACGTGATTGCGTGACCAGGAGAAACAACAGCTGTGGCCTTCACCAGCCGACACTCCAAGGGAATGGCTGACCGGCTACGAACCATCTGGCCATTCACGATGGCGACATCGTGGAGCAAGCCCGGCTCGCCCAGCTTTCGGTCGTTTTCGAGATCAACGACATTTTTCCGACCGAGATACTGGTCGAATGTGAGTAGCGTGGACATGTGATTCTCCAGAGTTTCGAGCGAGTCAATTTCTTAAAGTGAGAGCGAAAAGGGACAGTGATTACTGAGCGATGTAGTGAGCCCGTGTTGCAATTTTGGCCATGAATTTTGGCTGGAGTCGAAGGTTCCCAAAAGTTGAGCAGCGCATCAGGTACGCCCCATGCTCAGGGCTCCAGTCCGGACCAAAAACATCGATCATGGGCTCTGGACCACCGGGATTCATCACGGTGTAATTGAACATTTCGATGTGCTGTGGGCACAGCAGGTATCCGACATCAGCTGGGCAGCCATAGTCAGATTTCAGGCCGACACCATCGATATACATTGACTGTGGAACCGGATACCCCTGATCACCACCGGAGTACGGCTGAATGATTCGGAATCGCTGAGAGTAGAAATTCTCAACATCCGGGTACAAGTTTGGAGCGAGCAGCATGCAGACATCAATGCTGCCTGTGCCAATTCCGTTGCGGTTGCGAAGTACATTGACAGCTTCGCGAACAACTTTCTCGCAGTTGTCTTCCCACTCAGTTGAGCCCCAGGCTGAACTGTCCCAGTTCCAGAGAACTGGAGTCATGGCATCGTACTCAGACGACCCCATGCCGTATGGCCAGTCATTGCTGATGGCAGCAGACAGCCGGTCAGCAGAAGCACGGTCAGCACTCCATGTGCCACCGAATTGCCCCAACCGAGTTGAGTGACCACCGTAGGTGTCAGAAGCCAGCGTAATCTTGTCGCCAGCAACTGGGTCGGTTCCACCCGCTGTTGCGTTGTACGGATGCAGGGCACTTTCCAGTCCCTGATATCCGTCTTGGTAGTTCGCGTCATCCCCGTCGCGATAAAGCCACTCGGTGATGCGTTCGACCATCGTTGAACCAAGGTGGTTCATCTTGAAGTCGTACAAATTGATGAGTTGAGTTTCGCCCTGGTTGCGTTTCCACTCAAGCTCTTTGAGCAGGTCAGTTGCTTCGTAGCCCCTGACTCCGACCTGCAGCTGCTCAAATGGATCGTGGTCCTGGAACGTCTTGTTCGTCGTATTGGCGAACGTCCGCACTTGCGGTTGGCGAACCAGGATCTGCCAGATTCTCGCGATATCACTCGCGTTGTATTCGATCGTCCCCCACTGATTCATCATGCTGAGCAGCATGTGATTCCGCTTGGTCAAGTCGGAATAGTGGTGCATGAACAACGGTGCCGCAGTGCGGATGTTGTTAATGTGTGCTTCCTGAGTGACCGTGAGAAAACTGGGCATCGTACTACTCCGTTAGTCCGTTAGGTGACGGCGTGACCGTTCTGCTGTTGAAACGCGATCAGCGAGCCCAACTTAGGCTTGCCACTCTTGCCGGTCGACAGGTGAGGAATTCCGTTTGGCTGCTGAGCAATATGCTCAGTCAGTCTGTTTTGCTGAAGCCTTGGCGCTGTTTGCGCTGCCTGTTGGATAAAGGAAGGCGACGGTTGAGCCGGCACTTGCATCGGCTGCGGATAAGCTGGCTGCTGCTGAGCTGCCTGGGCGTATGGATTCGCTGGTTGCTGTTGAGCTGGTGCCATCTGAGGCTGAGCTGACTGCTGTGGACTGAATCCGGCAGCGGTGAGCATCTCGATAGTGCGGTCGTGAATCTGAACTGTGTCCAGAGACTGACCCATCTGCCTGGCCATCGCGTCGATTTGCTGAGCAAAGGCATTGTATTTTTCAGCGTAAGGAGTGAGTTGAGACTGATCGCCATTCACAAACAAGTGAGACGAATTCTCCTGAGCCCACTGATCAACTCGCGATTGACCTTGTTCCTGCTGTGACCGAGCGAGCTGCTCCTGCAGACTTTGAATTTGAGTCTGCATTTCCTTGACGGTATCGACGGTTGCAACACCCAGTTGACCAACACGTTCCTGGAAGTATCCGTCGAAATCTGTAACAAGTCGCCGGGCTGTTGCCTGACTGTATGCTTCAAAGCGATTGTACTCATCTGCGAACGACTGCAGTGCTGGATTTCGTGATGTCCAGGTGCCGTTTTCGCCACGAACCAACAAGCCGGCCTGAACCATTCGCTCAGCATCAGCTGAGAGTTTTGGAGAGCCTTCCGGTTGCGGAGAACTGGATTGAGCTGGTGGTGTCGCTGGTGGTGTCGCTGGTGGTGTCGCTGGTGGTGCTCCAGCCGGCTTCATTCCGGGAGCTGGCTGAGTCACAGGGGCCTGAGAGCGAATAGCGTTGGCCTCGTCGATCTGAATCGCGAGGATCTCAAGAGCTTGCTCGTCAGTCATTCCATCCGGGATCTCGAAGTTCTTCGAGCGAAGCCCTTCAACGATCGGGGATGAAGTTGGTGTAGGGGCCGATGGCTGCTGAGGTGAGAAGCCAGAAGCCATCGGCGATGGCGTACCAGCGGGCAAGGCTGGTTGCGGTGCCGGTTGCACAACAGGTTGCGATGCTTCTGCAGGAGCAGGAGCAGGCCCAAGACCATTTAGTGCCACACCCGAGGCAGGGGGCGATGGCACAGATGGTTGCACATAGTTGTGCAAGGATGGGGCGACTGGTTGTGTAACTGGATCAGGCATGCCCCAAAATGTAGTGGTCGAAAACGGCCCCGATAGAGTGGAGTCACAAAGTCTGTGCGCACTGTGCGATAAACGCGACTTGTGCATTTTACGCGCAATGTGTAGCTTGTGCGGCAGCAGCGAGCGAAACCGGAGCCTCAGAAATGACCAAAACAATCAAGCCGCGATGCCTCTCGCCAAAGGAAGCCCGAGCAAAATTCCTTGAGTCTGGCTACGACATCACGGAAAAGACTATCCGTGAGTGGTGTCACCTGAAAGAGCTGGCAGGCGCTAAGAAGATTCGGGGGCGATGGCACATCCCGCCTTCAGCTGTCGAAAAAATGTGTCAGTGATCTCAGCCGAACCGGCTTGCGCTTGGGCGTTCGCTGTCTACATTGTAAGTCGTTCGCGGCAACCTGCTGATTGCCAGCGTTATGCCTCAATCGTCACTCGGCGGCAAATGGGTGTATGTGTTGATCATCCGCTCCAGCAAATCAGCCTTGTCCCGTGGTGCGATGCACACCAATTCACACTCGGCGTCGAATATCGCTACACAGCCAAGCGAATCGC
>Ga0180432_10009366_pt1 | contig 11958 bp, 8 predicted proteins | sample SS_ome_10_FD_132414 | JGI IMG/M metagenome (GOLD analysis project Ga0180432, IMG submission 132414) | Hypersaline lake sediment archaeal communities from the Salton Sea, California, USA - SS_1_MS_2 metaG | ecosystem: Environmental > Aquatic > Non-marine Saline and Alkaline > Hypersaline >...
CAGGATCAGAGCCAGCATGGTCACCATGCCGGCGATCATTACGTCGGGAGCCGTGCGATTGCTCATCGCCAGTTGGTAGAGGCGGTGTTCGTGGATGGGAGCAGCCAGCGTGCAGGCGGCATCAAAGGTGACCTGATCTGCACCGATCAGGGTCTGTAGCCAGTCCAGCAGACTACCAAAGCCGGAGCGGGAGCTCAGGCCGGGCGGCGGCACACTCAGCCGTGCCGCCAGATCATTGAAATCAAGCACCGTGTCCAGATGCTCCCAGAAACGAGAAAGCGGGACAGGGCGCATGTCACCAGAGTGGGTCAGGCCCCAATCGCAGAGGTGAAGCCACATTGCGTTGAGGGCAAAGGCGTAGTACTCGCGTGCCTGGTAGAGCCGCCATTTCCGGTAAGTATCCAAAACAGCATCTTGCGGGTTGTATGTCGCTCCATGATTGGTCGACTGGAAATAGAGCAACTGCCGGAAGGCGTCCTGGTCTATGGCATATCCCTGGGTTTGGGCCGCGATGTCGAGGAACATGCGAAAAGTCGCACGCCGGGCTTCTGATTGCGTTCCACCGTGCAGGAAGATATCGAGGAGTAGAGGGCGATCGGGGGCGTCGGGGATCTGTAGCTGGCACAGACACGCCCGACGGATGTATTCCCTGACTACGTCAATCGGCACCTGTATGGCGTCGTGGTCAAAGTAGTCACGATAGTAGGTCGTGTCACGCACAGCCCTGCGAAAGACAGCGGCGACCTCTTTCCCACGCTCGGTGGGAACATCTACGGGGTAGGGGAAGCCCGATCCACCGGGGAAAACCAACCCCAGTTGGGCGATTACCGAGCGATAGTAGAGGCCGTAGCCACCCAGTTCGGACTTGATGTAGTCAAAGGTTGTGTCGTAGACTTCAAGTCGCTGGGCGGCCTGGGGTGCGGTCTTTTGCCCTCCGACCACGGTACCCATATTGCCGTGTTCCGACTGATCACAGAGATAGGCACCGACGGAGAAGATGAACTCACGGGGACGATAGTAGCGCACCCAGGCATCCCGACTACGCGGGCGATCGTGCCGCCAGAACTCGTCGAGCAGGAAGGTGTAGAAGCTATGATAACGAGGGTGGATGGTGAGGACGTTGACCCCCGGTGAGAGAGTGGGTAGGATCTGATCCGAAGAGACACTGCCAAGACCCAAATGGTCGCGCCCGATCTTGCTGGCGTACATCTTGGCGATCCATTGAGGTGACCCAGATTCTTCCACAGTTCTCATCCACTTGTTTGGGACTCAACACCCTCAGTGCACTTCCGGCACGCTCTGTTCACGGTCGGTTTTCCTTTCCCGCTGGGCGGGCACAATCTAAGCCTGCTGTGACACGGCGCACACCCGAAAACCGTAGTTCCAGTTGCGGATGAAAGGACCGTTCTTGCTCCGATAGGCGCAGCGCACGAACCACGCATTATTGAAGAACGCGCCCCCCCGTAACACCCGGTAGCCATCAGCCTCCAGGTCCTCCCGCCCAGCCCACGGATTGTAGGGATACGCGAAGTCGGGCTCAGCCACGTTTTCGCCCCACAGGCTCCGCGTCCACTCCCACACATTTCCGGCCGTGTCCAGTAAACCATAGGGACTGGCTCCTTCGGGATAGGCCCCCACCGGTGTGGTATCGTCCTTGCCACCCTCCCTACTGTTACAGTGCTCTGCGTCCCACTCGTTCCCCCAGGGGTAGATCCGGCCATCCGTGCCCCGCGCCGCCTTCTCCCACTCAGCCTCGCCAGGCAAGCGGTAGGATCTGCCGGTGACCTCGGAGAGCCAGTTGCAATAAGCCACAGCATCGTGCCAGGAGATATGGACAACGGGATGATCATCCTTGCCTCGGGGAGGCTTGCCGCCTTCCCAATCATCCGGCTGGGGGGGTTTCCCGCCTTCCCAACGATCTGGCTGGAAGAAGGTAGCTTGCACAAACGGAACGTACTGGATATTGGTCACCGGTATCCTGGCGATGTAATAGTCGGGCAGGTACAGGCTGTGTTGAGGCTGCTCGTCATCGCGGGCGTCCTTGTCCTTTCGGGGGTCGCTCCCCATCAGGAACTCGCCAGCAGGGATGAGCACCATCTCCGGTTCGAAGGGGTGCTTCTCCAAACCAAGTGACTTGGCGCGCGCCTGCAGTGCACGCACCAACTGCTCGTAGCCTCTCTCATCGAAGAACTCGACCCACTGCCACTGCCGCAGCCGCTGGGGCACCTCGCATTCCTCCAGGCGCAAGGGGATCAAGAATACCGCGCCCTCCGGCTGCTCGTCGGCGACGTCGAGGGCGTAGCGGATTTCTTTCTGGACGAAGCCGCGTTTTGTGACGGCGCGGGTGGAGAGGCAGGCGATGACGACATCGGAGGAGCGGACGGCTTGCTCGATCTCAAGCTCCCAATCCTGGCCGGGGAGGAGTTTTTCCTCGTCGAGCCAGGGGTCGAAGGCGGCGGCGCGGAGGCGGCGGTAGAGGTCGCGGACGGCGGGTTTGTCGCCGGAGGCGTGGCAGAGGAAAACTCTCAACTGACGTGGGAATTCCGTAGGAGTGTCAGACTGTGGTGTCATTCCACATCTTCCCCTTGCGCGTCTTTCAGTTCTTGCTCATCCACAGTATCGCCCTATCATCCCCAATATGCTCCGACGCGCTCAGTATCTCCTCGCTCACCCAGGTGGGTGCGAGCTTCACGATACCACGTAGCTGGCGCTCATAGGCGGCCATCAGCAGACGGGCCAGTGCACGCTCAAACGGGCCGGAGGGCTGGATGGTGCCCAGGGCCTCGATGATATCGACAAGATGAACCTTGCTCGGCCTAGCTCAGTGTTTCTCGTAACTCTGAATCAGGGAACTGAGAGGTGAGTCGCACCGGCCTCGATTTATGCCTGTCGTCAACTGCTTAACACGTCTGCCAACGTACTGGTTAACCAGTTGTTGCCCTTTTTTCCCTTGTGCATCGAGTTCTCGGACGACACGCCAATAGAGGTCAAGCCGTACGGGGTTCCGTTCTATGGCGAGGAAGACGCGGTCAGTGATGTCTTCGGGCCACGGCTCTTCTTGATCGTCCAGGATCTCCCGCACCAAGATCTCGATTTCTTCCATATTACTCAGGCTCCTCGTGTTTGTGTGACTGTCCCGTGTATCACTCTGGCTCAATTCTCGCTCATCCACAGCAGCGCGCGCCCGCCCCCTATGCGCTCACTCGCGCTCAGCATCTCCTCGCTCACACCAGCAAGCAAAGCATCACCCCTCCACATCCACCTTCCCCCGCGGGTCAAACTGGAGCACACTCTCCTTCACGCTCAGGTCCACAAGGTTGGCGTCGATCTCGCCGCTGGCTTCAAGTCGCAGGTGCAAGAGGATGCTGGCCCCAGTTTCGCCAAGTGGCTGGATGACGGCCTGATAAAAGTCGTACAACTGCTGCCAATCCACAGGGGTTTCAATGACGACGCGCTGATAGACATCCCTCGGTGGCGGAGGCGGAGGGGGTGGTGGACGGGTTATGATCTCCTCCTTCCCCTTCTCCTTGTCTTCAGGGGGTGGCGGCGGCGGAGGCGGTGGAGGAGTTGGCTCTCCGATCAGCCTTGCGGCCAGGGCAGGGCGCAACAACCAGGCCCCTTCCACGATGGCGAACTCGCCGGAGGGCAGAGGCTCGTGGAAGTGGATGGTGTCGAAGGTCTCGCCATTCCCCAGCGCGTACGCAAACAACCCCCGCTGCACGCCCCAGGCGATCGTCTGCTGCAGCGCTTCCGGTCCGGTCAGCATCGGCAGGTAGGGGAAGCGGCAGAAGTAATCCCACAGCGTCGCCACGTTGATGCGCTCATCGTCGGCCAGCCACAGCCGCCACTGGTCGCCCTTGCCCTCGCTGACAAGCCGGGGGTCCAGCCGCTCCAGCAGTCGCTGCTCATCCATCAGCCGATCCCAGGTGCGCCGAGCCACGCTGTGCTCGCCGGGCCTATAGCCGGGGAAACCGTACTCCTGCCGTACCCACAGCGCTGTCCCTTCGACGGGCTCAGGACGGGCTCCTTCGACAGGCTCAGGGCGCTGTCCACCGGCAATACCACCATTGGGGACGACGGTGACGGTGTAGGCTCCCCACGCCGCCCCCGGCAAACCCTTGCGCGCCTGGTCCAGTTTCGCCTGCAGTTCCTCCATCTGTGCGCCGGACAGGCCACCGCCCCGGTATTGGCGGTGGATGGCCTCCAGCGCCAGCAGGCGCACCGCGGTGTCTTCCATCACGCGCACGCCTTCCTCGGTGGGCAAGGCAAAGACCAGCGCATTCTTGAACTGGCGGAAGGTACTGCCGGTACTGCTCAGAATGTCCTCTATGAAAGTTCGTGCCTTCTGCTGTCCCCTCTCGTCGCGCCCCCAGGCACGGTCGGGGTCCAGAACGGCCAACGTCAACGTGCGGCGATTGGGCACCTGCGCCGGCCCCCCTGGCCACATGCTTCGATCGGGGAATGGACGCTGTCCCACTACCTCTTCTACCGCCGTGCGCACCCGCTCCCGGATCAGCTCCGGCTCCTGGCGGAAAGCGTCCACCCGCGTGACCAGCATCTGGTTCAGGTTGGGCTGGCTGTCGATGCGATAGGTGCCCTCCCGGACCTCCAAGTACCACAGCCGCCTTTGAAGCTTGTCCAGCGCGTCGGCGGCCAGAGCGGGCACGATGCCGGGTTGGAGGGTGGAGAGCCACAACTGGGGGCGCTCGGCGGAAGCTGCCCGTTGAGTGGCACCACTGTGGGAATACATAAACGTGGACGTGGCCAGGCCGGTGGCGATGCAATGGCGGGCGTAATCGCCCCCGGTGGCGCGATCCAGGAACGGGGCCTTGGACTCGTCGGTGCCGCCGATGTCGGAGAATATGGCCGCCTCGTAGCCCCCCTTGTTGTCCACGTACTCGAGCAGTTCGGCGCGGATCTCGCCGTCGTCCAGGTTGACGTGGGCGGGCTGGATGAGAGGGGCGGCGTGCTTGCGGCGGTACAAGTCGCCGATCACCAGGGCCAGCAGCCGCAATACTCCCCGCGTGCGCTGAAAGCCGCTGATCGAACCCCAGCGATCGCGCAGGATCTCGATGAGGGCGGGATGGAAAGGGTAGGCGCGAACGATCAACTCGCGGTATTCGGGGGCCTGAGCCTCCTGCGGAAAGTCGTTGGCGTGGGCGCGGCAATAGTCCCAATAGGTCTGGGCCACGCCCCGCGCCTGGACCTCGATCTGGTCCGGGTCGGTGTCGAACAGGCGGCGCTTGAGGATCTCGTACAACTCTTCCCGCTCGGCGCAGACCTCGACCTGGCGGGTACGGCGCAGGATGCGGATGGCGGTGTCGATCTCCTTGGCGGCCCTGATCGCCGCCTCGCCGATCTGCTCCTGCTCGCTGGAAGTCATCGTCAAGACCAGCGCCACGTCCTCAGTGGCATTGACGGCACGGGTCAGTTCCAGCAGGAATTCCTGGGCCTGGTCGGAGAGGTAGCCCTTGCCCACGTGGATGCCGCTGGCCTTGGTGACGTAGGAGAGCGTCTCGTACATCAGAATGAGGGCGGGGCCGGTGGCCTGGAACAGTTCCTCCAACGCTTCACTGCCGGGAGCCACACGACGCTCGTCGCTCTCGTGGACGATTTCGTACCCTGGCACGCCGGCCAGGCGGTAGGCGATCTCGCCCCAGACGGTGTGCAGGGTAAAGCCCTCGGGCACGGTTCGGGGCTGGCTAGGGCTGATATGGGCGCAGTCCACCGCCGCCACGCGCGCCACGGGGACGGCGTCCAGCCCGGTCCCGGCCAGCAGTTGCTCAACCGGCTCCAGGTAGGCTACCTCTGCCCCGTGGGCGACCATGTGGTAGAGGGCCAGCAGCGTGTGCGTCTTGCCCCCACCGAAGACGGTGGCCATCTGGGTGATGGAAACGCCGTCATCCCGGCCGGCCAGGCGACGGAGGACGCCCCTGAGCGTGGACTGCAACCCGCGCGTGAGGAAGGTGCGACGGAAGAAGGTATCGGGGTCCTTGTATTCCGGCACGGCCTCGCCCTCCACCACCTGGGCAAGGTCCACAGCAAAGACTTTCGGGTCGAGGCGGCCCTCGCGGATATCGCGATGGGGCATAGCGGTGTGCCACCAGGGGGGTAACCCCTCACCCCCTGGATCCCTCTCCCTCTCAGGGGGAGAGAGGGGAAGGCGTCCGGTCTCGCGGAGGATGAGTTCGACCTGGTTGACGACGTAGGCCGCTTCGGCAGGGTCGGGCTCCTCTCCCTTGTGGACGGCCGCGTTGCGGATATCCACAAGTGGTCCCAGTGCGTTGACGTCGAGGAAGGTCAACGTCAAGCCCAGGGTCCTTTTCAGGTCCTCATGCGCCTTGCTGGCCCGGTAGACACCCATCAGTTTGCCCAAGGTGAGTTTGTGGAGGGGATGTCCCCGACCGACCTTTTCCTGAGCCTCGATGAGTTCTCTCTGGCGAGCCGGAGGCGACTGGCCCAGTAGTCCGTTGTACAGCTCGACCAACAGGTGCTCCAGGGCACTGGCGGCTGCCTGTACGGCCTGGGCGTAGTGCTTCCCTGCCAACAGCGTCTTGGCCGTGTTCAGAGCCTGAGGGTAGTTCATAGGTCAATGCTCCTTAGTGCTGTCATTGATCAGGATCGCCATTGCTGCTTCGAGAATCAATTGAGGTGCGGAGGGTCACTCGGTTTTGTAGAGGGGCCGAGATCTATCTTCCAGTCAGCACTGCCCGTTCCAGCAAATACCACCAGTTTACCCCTTTGTCAACGTACCGTGCGAACGCGGTACCCTCTAAGAAGGGCTGTGCATACCAGGCAACTATGCCCAGAATTATCAATAGCACCGATATCCAAGCGAGCGTACGGAGGATTCGGATTGACCACTCGACAAAGCTATCGAAGGCGTACGTTCCGGGCAAGGGACGAAGGCCCCAACGTCGCAACCGGTTGGTGACCCAGAACTCTGGGAGCAGCAGGAAGATCAACAGCCGACGCCCTACCTGATGACCCACTACAGCTGCTACACAAAGAATGAGGCTGGCGCGCCAAGGCATCGGCACGGCGAGTAGTATCTCCCAGATAGCCCGAACAGCGTCTTGTAGGAAATCAAGCATGATGCCTCCTGTTTTGCCAGTCATGCTGTCCACCCATTATGCGTCTTCATGGTCTGCTTCTCTGGCAGGGGGCGCAGCATTCTCAACCGCGTTTTCTGCCGGTAGCGCCTTGTGCTCTCCTGCACTCAGTGCTCTGGTTTCCAACTCTGGACCAAAACTTTCCACAAACCGCTGCAGTACACGCTTGCTAGCCTCCTCCATCTGGAAACCCTCTATGACATCCTCTTCCAGCATGATCTTTAGTGCCTTCAACTGGTTTTCCATATCGGCCTGGCGTTGCTGGCTGAGCATCTGTGCAACCGTTGCTATGTCATCGGGGTGATTGGCAAGTTGCAGCGCAAGCATCTGCCACTGGCCTCCTTCAATGAGCGGACTGTAGAAATCCATTTTCATTTTCATCCGCTCAAGTTCTAGTTCGCTGCGCAGTCCCTCCAACTCTGCCTGTCTTCTCTCACGTTCCTTGTCGCGCTCGATTTGCTTCAACTGTCGAATATGGTCGCGGGCTTCATCTTCCAAACTCAGCTTCACAACAAAGCGGATGATCTTGAGGCCGATGTCATAGGTTTCACTCTCCTTATGCACAGCTTCGGTGATAGCCTTCTCGGCCTCAGCGCTTTGCTCTACATCATAGTTACGACTTTTGTTGCGCATCGTGCTTGTGATGAGGGGCTCAAGAACCGCGCGGCCGTCGGTGATGTCGCGCTCTACCACGGTTGCCGGGTTACTCACAGAATAGGTCACATTTGCTTGTGCGCGGAATTCGAACGCGTCACCTTCGCAAGGAAGGGTACAACTGAAGGCGAATGAGTGTTCAGTGATGTCAACCTTGTATATGGCCTTGTAATTGCCCCACTTGACCTCACCAGATGTCAGATGATCCCCTGGCCGCAGCGCAACCAGTTGTTGTCCCTCGCGGAATAGCACCAGAGCAATGCCTGGCTCTGGCGTCGGACGTGCCCGAAAGAGTCGTAGATGGGGAGATTCCTTGCTGACAATAAGACTGCGATTGTCTGTCATGGTCCAGTCTCCTTTCTATGATAATTAGCTGGGGTTCAATTTGGCCAGGATTCTTGCAGCCGATCGAAATCCTTCTGCAGGATCTGATGCCCAGCGATCCAGATAGAAGCACAAACGGTCTCGTTCGCGGGCAGTTCCCTGTGTTGTCAGTGCAATGACGAGTTGTTCTACGGAACTGTATAACCGGGTATCTTCATCGACCATTCGTATCCAGTGGTGCAATGCCTCCAAGGCCAGTTTGCGAGATGATTTGGTGTTCAATGCCCGTTTCCAGAGGGATATTACTCTATCTTGATATTCTTCATCTTCACGCACGAGCCACAGCATTGTCGGCCACATACCTCCTTCAGGATCGGCCTCAACCTTAGCCCTTCGGGCAAGTTCGAGAAAAATCAGGAGGCCGATCACGGTGACAATCTTGGACTTTGAATTGGCTGTCCAGCCTACCAGAGCCTCAAGCACTTTGATATAGTAGTCAGGTGCTGTTCGTCCGGCTTGAAACAGATTGGCCACGCTTTGATTCAGCACTCCAAGGAGACGCAAGTCTTCACCTTGGGCAATGTTGTAGAGATCGCGCAAGGCCATATCAGGGAAACGCAACCCGACGAGTCCACCGTATGCGGCGGCTGCTGTCCAGCTCAAGCGCCAGTTGTTGCGAAGAGTGCTCCAGTGGTGAAGCAGGCCCAAAACCTGGGGGGCGAACTCTCCTTCCCAAGCCGGAATACCGAGTGCCAAGGCTGCAGATGCCCGAGCTTGACTATTCTGATGGTTGGCCCAGGGTAGCAGTACCTCTTTCCTGATATACCCAAAGTTATACTTACTCAGTTCACCGATAGCTGCTGCCGCTCTTGCACGCACATCAAAGCTGGGGTAGAGCCCAAACTCCAGTAGCCACTCGGTGAGAAACCTACGCAAGCGGTCATATTCGTGCCACACGTAGTGCAGAACAGCGGGTTGGAAAGTAGGGTTGTCCAGCACGACAATCTCAACCGGGCTGCGACCGAATTCGGCCTCTTCGTATCCCTGGATGATATGGGAAGAGGCTTCCCTTACACGTTGACTGCGCGTGCCACCGAAAACGGGGGGCACAATTCGCGATTCACCTTCCGATGGCGGAGGTTTGATCAGCGATTGCAGGTGCTCATCGGCCTCAATCGCAGCCTGATAGTTGGCGCCGCTGAATACGGCCAGGGAGAGCATAAAGGTACGCTCCTCCAGTTTTGTGTGTGTCTCGAACCAAGCTTCCACTTGCTGGCGGGCGCGAGCTTCAAAGCGGGTCAGTGCCTCTGCCAACTGAAGTTCACCGCGCACCGCCTCAGCCAGCAGTTCCGCCAAGCGATCGATTTCCCCAGGCAGCAGATGGTTACAGAGAAGTTCCTTCACCTCGTCTGTCTGGCCCAGTTCACGGGCTCTGGCGAGCAAGTCTTTCTCAAGCAGATACCACGACAAGTGCTTCTCAAGCAGTCCGACAGAAGGTGGCAGGTCTCTCCAGGTCACCAGGTAATCGCCGAAGGCTTCCTTGGAAAGGGAAGCGCGACTATCTACAGTGATCACGATATAGCTCTGCTGTTTTCTGAAGCGTTCACTCAGGCGGTTGAGAGCGAAGGCACTTAGAGCTTCTGAGCTTTCGTGTGCAAGAGTATCGATCACGTACGCGCACCGTGGTTCGGGATTGAACGCATAAAGTTCATCCAGACCAACATCGGGGTTGATCTCAAGAATATCATCAGCCTGCAATGTGGACAGTAGGTGAAGAGCAGTAGTCCACTTACCCCAATGTGCTTGTCCCCAGAGTAGAAGTACATGTCTCTCGGCCAGTACCTGTCTCGCTTGGGCATAGGCGGCAGGCTTGACGTAGACAACACGTGTCTTGCGCAGATCGTCGGCCAAGACTTGACCGATGGCCATCTCGCCGAGTGTGACACGCGCTCGGCTTGCCGCTCGCTTCAGATTGCTGCGCCCCGTCACATCGCCTGTGACGCGCGCCTCGCCACCAAAGAAGACACCACCGCTGCGTGCGTCGATATAGACCGAAGCAATCTCCTGGCCTCGTAGCAACTCGGAAATGATGCGAGCAGTGTCTTTGTCCCCAATTTCCTGGACTAATTCCTGCGCCGAGACAGGTCGGGATGGTGCTTCCCCACCATCGTCTTCGGGCGTTGCGTCGGCGGCCGTTGTCTCCTGTAATATGTCCTGGCCGTTGTTCACAGATTCATCGCTCATGGGGATCTCTCCGTTCACTCAGCGCTCCAATCCGCTGCTAGCCTGTCACGTCCCCCTCGATGTGAATGGGGCCTTCTCCCTCAAAGTAGACGCCGCCACTGCGGTTGTCTTTTGTGATGTGAACTATGATAGTGCCGTTGTCTGTTTGATCGGCGTGGAAGAACTCGTCCATTATGTCCCGATGTCGCTTTGCTTTTTCGTCGAGCTCGGTGCCGGCCCAGAAGTGACATTCCATCTCCTCCGCACAGCGGGTGCGCGCCTGTCGACGGGTATTGGCAGAGACATCGCAGGTGACAAAGAAGACCAGCGCAGCGGGACGCTCATCCTCTGCCAGAGCGAGCACCTTCTCGATTTCGGCCAATGCACCCTTGGGGCCAAAGCGCTGCACGCGCTTGCATTGGAATGCCCACAACTCGCCTTCACGCCAGGCCACGATATCGCGGCCCCGTTCACTGCCTGCCGCTCCCAGGTGTTCTGCCCGTTCGTACCCCTCGCGCTCGACCAGCCACAGACACAGCCGCTCAAACTCGCGCGGTGAGAGCTTGTCGAAGGGCAGGGTATGGGTTGTCCCGGTGATGGTAGGTTTGGACTGGGTCAAAGGTACGCCTCCTACTCCTGGGTCAGCCAACGACCAAACCGATGTACCTCGGCCTCGCGACCGAGGTTGATCCAGCAGATGGCAAAGATACTGCCAACGTCCTTGCTGGCGTCGGCAGCGTTGACTACCTGGGGCCAGTACTTTTGCCAACGATACAGGTGAGGTTCAAGGTATCGCTGCAACACAACCAAGTAGCGGAGTGGGGCATCGTCCGCGGTCAAGCGCAACTTGCCTAACTCTCTGACTATACCTTTGGATCGTCGTGAGCTCCAACCACGAGTGTGAAGCTTGAACTCTACGACTGCCTCAAGAGGCACGATATCTGGCTCTCGCGGAGCATCGATGCTTCGATTCAAGACAGTTTCGACCGGATGGGCAGCAGCGAAATCAGGATTCAGGAGGACCGTGTCGTAGTGACCGCGCCGCGCTGGAGGACCCAACCGTGCCGTTGGATTCTTGTCATCGAAGCGAAAAAAGGTCGGGTACTCGCGATGCAGCAGGCTGACCTCGTGCCCGTCCTGGGTTGAGACGCGACGACTGAAGCTGGGGTGGCGGATGAGCAATTGATGAAACCGCACGACGGCATCGGCCTCGGTGAAGAAAGCGTAGGGTTCGTGAGTAAACTCGCCCACGAGGCTGTGGATTGCGTTTTCCAGGGGGGCCTGAATGGACATAGCCTTTCTCCTACAACAGCCGCTCCTGTCGCGGTACCTCCGGCAGCACATCCCGCCCGGCGAGAAACCCCTCGAGCAGCCGGCGCTCGGGGTCGTCGTCGGGGAGGATGTTGATGAGGGTCTGGGCGGCGAGGCGGACCTGGTCCTCGCGGGCGCGAGCGCCCTCGGCCAGGAAGCGGGCCAGGACTTCGCGGTCGCCGCTTTCCCACAGGGAAGCCGCGCGGTGCAGGACGTCGATCACCGATGCGGCCATACCATCCCGGCTGGGCAGACCCAGCCCCTGCAAGCCCCCGCGCTCCCCTGGTCCCAAGAGACGTACGGTCTCGCCGCTCTGCTTGAGGATGCCGCGGCG
>Ga0180432_10009367_pt1 | contig 11958 bp, 27 predicted proteins | sample SS_ome_10_FD_132414 | JGI IMG/M metagenome (GOLD analysis project Ga0180432, IMG submission 132414) | Hypersaline lake sediment archaeal communities from the Salton Sea, California, USA - SS_1_MS_2 metaG | ecosystem: Environmental > Aquatic > Non-marine Saline and Alkaline > Hypersaline >...
AGGAATCCGGCCGGATGAGGACGCAGTCTTGAAAACTGTTGGGTGTAACAGCCTTGGGGGTTCGAGTCCCTCTCCTTCCGCCATTTTTAAATGAAGGGAGTATTATGAGCACACCTCATACACAACATACTCTTGAAAGTTTTATAAATAAGTTTGATCATTTCAGACGAACTCCAAAAGGGAATGTTATTATACATCCTGGATTGTCTTATAATCTTATAGAGTTAAAGGGCGAGTTTGTCGACGAATTAAAACAAACAACAGCAAATAGAATTGCAATGACATCGACTAAAATTGATGACCTAAATGCACTGGAAAAATTTGCAATAATGATCCTTGAGGATGCGTACTAATCATGGGTGTACGAATTGATATTAAATGGGAATTTACAAGTCCTTTATTACAAAGAGCATCTGGAGTTGTAAGAGTTTGGGATATCCCAGAGGTATCATCTAAAGGTGAATTGATTTTAGAATGTAGATGCTCAGTTGAAAAAGGATCTCTTGGCTTTCAAGGAATGAAAGAAGGCGAAGGATTTTCAAGCAGACTATTAAGAATATACGATAACTCAATTAAATCTATGATGAGATCATATCATGATGGAATGTTATTAAGAGATAAACAATTTCATTGGGTCGAAGAATCATTGCATGGAGAAAAGATGTTTGATTCATGGGAAAAAATGCAAATTCAAACAGATCCATATAGAGGGGCATAACTCAGTGGGAGAGTGCTAGCCTTACAAGCTGGAAGCGGGGGTTCAAATCCCTCTGCCCCTACCAATTTAATTTTAGGAGGGCACCAAGATGGGATCGGGGAAGCAACTAAAACTACCAAAAGAAAATATAAAATCATAGAAAGATCTGATGGTTTTTATGTCAAAAAAAGATTCGGGCCTTTCTACTTATTTATAAGAACAAACTTTCATAAAATACATTTCACCAAGTTTCAAGATGTGGTAATGTATGTTATTGAAAAAAGAAGAAGCGACCGGGAACACTAACCACGTGGTGAGGATAACTGGCTGTAAACCAGTGGCCGTAAGGCTGTGGCGGTTCAACTCCGTCTTCCCGGACCACATATTGCCAGGGGGTAAAAACGAAAAGGAATAGGATTCAATGCTGTCAAAGACGTTAAATGAGATTTCCACTCGGTGCATTGCTTCCACCCCCTGGCATTTTTTAAAGGCGGTGTAAAATGGAAAATCCGTGTGATAACTGCCTCATTAAGGTTAATTGCACTGCTGTTTGTTTTCCAAAACAAAATTATAAAACTCTAATATTAAATGCCATAACTCAAACAAAATCAACACGTGGTACAAATTTTAAATATTTTCAACACCACAATAAATATTTAAAATTGTTGAAAGATACAAACGAGCAGGAAGCAAATATTTTTAATAGGGCATCTACATTAAAAACCCCTATCTAATGTCCGATCATATTTAGAACATAAAATACATAAATAAAAATAGTCAGGAGTTTACAAAAATGATTCGTATAAGTAAGGAGAAAATTGGCGGCAACATTCGTCACGACGATGATGCCCCAGATATCAATGAAAATGAAGATATCGGGCACATATGCTGCGATGGCGAAGAATGTCAGCTGCCTGAGTGGGCGGCCGACGATCAATAGATAGCACGGCCAGACACGTAGGTTTGTCGAGGTCCTCCATTGATTCAGTTTTAATGAAACAGTACAACTCGTATCACAAAAACTGAAACAAGGAGATTTGACATGACTTACAAGGAACTCAAAAATAGGATCAAAGAAGAACAAAAATCATTAGCACAAGCAATTAGAAACGGAAAGTCAGGGAGAAAACCAAGGAACAGAAACGACGATAATATACCTGATTGGAATACATTAGAAAGCAATCAGCATACATATCGGCATCAACATATTGTATATTGCAATATGTTTAATAGAACTCCCTATGGACTCATTGAGCAACCAAGAGATAATAATACCCCAAGTAAATATTATCTTGAACAAATCCAAAAACAATGGGAATCGGAACTCGATGAAGCTCTACGTGATTGTGCGTAAGGATTTGACTCCATCTCAAAGAGCCGTGCAGGCAGGTCATGCGTTAGCAGCGTACTTGCTTCACGGCTCTTTTTTACGTCGGTGGCAAAACGAGACCCTTATATACTTGGGAGTTAAGGGTTTAAAACAACTAGAAAATTTAAAAAGAAAATTCAAATACAATGGCATTGATTTTATTGAGTTTAAAGAACCTGATTTAAATAATGAAACAACAGCAATAGCAACGGATATTGAAAATAAATATGTGGAAAGGTTAAATTTGTTATGAAATGGTTCATTGGAATTTCATTACCAGTTTTAATATTCCTCAACATTTATGATTTCTACAGCACAGCTACATTACTTGGTCAAGGTGTTGAAGAAGCAAATCCATATATGAAATGGATGATTGAATGTTTAGGTGTTGTAAATGCAATGTTATTAACAAAAGGAGTGTTTTTAATTCTTCTTTGCTGGGTATCATATTTAGTATGCACACGACCTGTAACAAACAGAGAAATAATGTTTGTAGTGGGCGGTCTTCTAATATTAAATACATATTATTTATACTTCATGTACACAAGAAATTTTCAGTACATGTTATTAATGAATTAACATGATGGCCCAGTAGCTCAGTGGTGGTAGCAGAGGTCTCTAAAACCCCGGTCGTGGGTTCGATTCCCACCTGGGCCTCCACAACAAAAAGGATTAGAAAATGGATGAACAACATAAACAACAAGCTGAATATATTTTTTCAAGTATTTCAATGGTATTAACAGAACATGGAAAAATATTTCCAACATATATAATGATTATTGATGGACAATTGTTGCCTGTTATTGTAGCAGAAAAAGCTGAAATGAGCCTTGTAGAATATGAAGATGTTGTTCATCAAGCTGCTCAACAAGCAAAGCCAGATGCCATGATGTTGATATGTGAACAATGGATGGTTTCAAAAGATAAAGATGATCCTGATGTTCAGTTATTAATTGATGGTGTTATTCAAGCAAGTGATCAGAAAGATAAAAAATCTTATCTTACACTTATATATACAGATGCAAATGGAAACAGTGAATCACTTGTTGCAGAAATCGAAGCAGACCCAGCAGGGACGCGATTCACAAGAGATCAAATGTGGATTGATAACTGTGTATCAAATATGATAAGACCTTGGAATGAAGGGAGTTAAAATGGAAAAATCGGTTATCTTACTTCAGATCAAAGTAGCTTTAAAATTGGCTATGATGGAAGAAGTAAGATTGAGAAAAGCAACTGTTAATGACATTATTGATAATGATGAATATAAAAGAGCTGTCAATCATAAGACAGTATCAAGAGCAATAATTAGCATGTTCCCTGAACTTGGTATAAAACCTGCTGATGCAACAGATGATGATGTTATCAAATTACTCAAGAAGTATATAAGTCAAGAAAAAGAAAGAAACGTATATCAGTTGGGTTATTTAAAAGAAAAAGATGTTGAAGGTAAAAGTGCAGCTGAAGTAAAAAAATTGGTAAACAATACAGTTACAGAATTGGGTGACGCTTTATCTTCAGAACTAATTGAAATTGCACAAGGGTATCTACCTGCACAAGCAACAGAAGAAGACATTATTGTATGGATCAATGATAATCTTGATCTATCTCAATTCAGGAATAAAATGCAAGCAATGGGTCCAATCATGAAACAGTTCAAGGGTGCTGATGGAAACTTTGTAAAAGGCATTTTGTTAAAGCTGTAAACCTAATGGGGGGGTGAAATGGCTTCGACGTGGATGAAGAGATTGGAAATGCGCTCCGTGGAGTCCTGACACACGTTAAACCGCGGCAACTAAACATAATCGCAGACGATTATTACAACGAAGTTCGCCTAGCGGCATAACTTCCGTCCTACCCAGTTATTCTCCTGAATTGGGATAGGGCGACGACTAAGGAGATCGCTTTAGGATGCGTGATCGGGCGCCCTAAAGTTAAAACTACTGATCGACCCTTCCGGGCTGTTGTTATGTCAACTCCGTCATTGAACGTGGCCCTGATTGTAAACAAAAGTTGACTATGAGCGTAGATTTGAAAATTGAACTTTTGCGGACCCGAGTTCGACTCTCGGCACCTCCACCATTTTTGAAAGGAATGATATGCCTTGTCCAATGTGTGCAAGTGAAAACATGGCGGTATATGATCGTGATCATTATGAATGTAAAGACTGTGGACGAATAACCAGAAACAGTGAATATCAATATCGTGATCATACAATCAAGGTTGGTAAATGTAAAATTATTTCTATTAGATATACAAAAGAGGCTTATGGTCTTAACGACTCTATGGTCAAAATGGTAAACGATAACACTGTTTATAAATATGAAACTAAGAAGTGTATTAACAATATTGGAAAAGAGAGTTTGTCATATAGAATAAATGGATGGGCTTGGAGTATAGGAGATTTAATGATAGTTGATGATGATGGTAATGAAATTGACGAATTTCCTATTCCCGAACCTACAAAGTTCAATACAAATTTTTTAGATGTATAGGTGAATTATGAATGAAAAACTTGAAGCTGAATTAGTAAAACGATATCCTATATTATATCAGGACTATAAAGGAGACATGCATAAAACATGTATGTCTTGGGGTATTACATGTGGAGACGGTTGGTATCATATTCTCGATAATCTATCAAGGGAATTAACAGACATAGGAAATAAATATAATCTTAAAATCGTTGCTGATCAAGTAAAAGAAAAATTTGGCGGACTTCGATTTTATTATCATACAGAAGGAAAAGTTGCTTGGTATCAAAAAAGGTTTATGTGGTTTCAATCATTTATATTTAAACTTATGTCTCCAAAAACATATTGGAAAATTATTGATTTCCGAAAAAAAATTTGGAGAACGCCAAGTGAAAAAATTTCATATGCAGTTGCTCATGCAGAAGGCCTGTCTTATACAGTATGTGAACTATGTTCTCAACCAGGAAAAACAGTAGGTGGTGGTTGGGTTCAAACTTTATGTGACGACTGCAGGAAAGATAAGTGATCCCGTGGGCTAACGGTTAGGCCACGAGACTTTCAATCTCGTAATTGCGGGTTCGAACCCCGCCGGGATCACCAATTTTTAAAGGAATCAACATGGAAGAATATAACTGGAAAGGGCAAAAGGTAGTTGTTGAATGTCCTGAATGTAAAAGTAAAAATGTTGAACCTGTTCATCCATTCGACTATGTAAAACAATGTCAAGATTGTGGTCATCAATTTTCAACAGGTGTTCATAATTAGAAAGGAAACATTATGCCATTACCATTATTCATACCACCCTTAATTAAAGTGCTTGCATGGGGAGGTAGTTTTATTGGAGCAGCAATAGGCGTGGGAAAATTCACACAAACAAGTGAAGAAAATTATTTTAACAAGGGCATCTGTAAAAAATGTGGCGGGCATTTTAAACCCATTGAGCATCATAAAAACACGATTGAAACAGGCTACCGATGTGATTTCTGTGATAATTGTGTTTGGATTTCATTTGGTACAGACAAAGGATATAAATATGTCCCAAGCAAACATATCCGTAAGGACAAAGGCGGAAAAGTTTAACTCATTTGAATATGAAGAGATAAAATATAATCTCCATCATAAACCTGGAACATATCATGAAAAAATAAGACTTGATAAAATATTAAATAAATTATCAGACGAACAAATATCAAACCTGAAATTTCCATGTGGATTGTGTTTGGTCAATGCAGCATGTAGAACACATTGCTTGGAAGTATTTAGATATATGAATTACATAGCTGATCATATTGGATATATGACAGCAGATGAAATTTGTGTCTATCGACACATGGTGCCAAATAATGTTAGAAAGAAAATCGAAGAGATGTATAGAACAAGTTCACGATTGGCACATCCACAGTTGTAATGCGGGTCAGGGGCTAAGGTAGCCAAACGGTCTCCAAAACCGTAGGACGGGGTTCGATCCCTCGCTGGCCTGCCAAAATAAATTAAGGATGTGAATATATGACTTTAAGTGACGCAGAATTAGTTGAAGAGATTAAGAAAGTGAAAGTGGAAAAATCCAAACCAAAAAATTGGGATCGTTATGTTGAAAGACGATACATGGATTGGTCTATTAGTAGAGAAGGTCATGATCTAATGGTTGAGTTTTTTAAAACTATTGGACCCGGATCAGTTAATATAGATTCATGGCACGGAATGAAAAGAATCAATGGAGCAGCAAAAGAAGCAGGGTTTATTCTTATGAAAAACAAGAGATCAGGTGGATATGGGATATTCCCAAAAAAGATAGATCCTGAAACTTTATCTTTTTCTTTTAACCCAGAACTACTGGATATGGATGATGCTGAAAAAGTCGATGAAAATGAAAAAACTTCGATGGGAAAACCGGCATAATTTCTTCAAACAGACTTTCTATCATGAAGAAATTTGCAGATTTGTCTTTGCTGATTTTTTCTATTGTGATGTAAAAGAATTGGCAGAGAAAGATAACATAACAATAAGAAAATTTTCTCCGGAAAGTGAAGATGCTCATAGATTTGGAGATAATGTTTTTAAGATTCTTAATCCGCCGAAAATTCCAGGATTTAGAAATGAAGAATTTAAACTGGTTCTATTTGACCCTGATACATTAATGATTTAATGCCCCTGTGGCCGTCTGGGAAGGCACGAGACTGTCGATCTCGAAAGGAGGGTTCGATTCCCTTCAGGGGCGCCATACCAAAATGAGGCAATATGGAAATAAGTGAAAGTCAGTACAAATTTAATCTTGCTTTAGACATGATTTATTATCTGACAAAGATTGTATTATATAATCACCCAAACAAAGCTGAATTAGTTTCTCATCTTATTGATAAGTGGGATGTAAGAATTAATCAAAACCTTAGTAGAATAAGAAATGACCAAGCTAAAAAATTATCAAAAAAAGAAGATATCCCAATTGATGTTGCATCAGTGATTATATCAGCACATCAAGCGGAAATTAATGTATTAAAAGGCGAGTTTAAAGATGCCGTTAAGAAAATTATTATAAATACAATGGCACAAGAAGCAATAAAGAAATGACATATGGGGTGGTAGCTCAATTGGGAGAGCACTGCGCTTGCACCGCAGAGGTTGCGGGTTCGACCCCCGTCTGCTCCACCACATTTTTTGAAAGGGTTACAATGAAAATTTCAAAATGGTATTATATAAGTATAACCTTTTTAATATTATTTACATGTTTCTTTATATGGTTATTTTATCTTACACTTAGTAACGAATTTCCAAAAGACTTAAAATTTGCGGGAATGTTCTTTACAGGCTCACTAACAATTTTACTTATTATCGGAGTAGTGGGCAATTTTAAATTAGGATCAAAATATATCAAGATTGTTAATTATCCAATTACAGATTTTATTATTCAAGAACGAAAAAATGTTATCATCGTAACATTAAAGGATCATGCATTTGCAGTTCCTAAGCACTATAAAAGTAAACTTGACACTGAAGAAATCAAGGTTACTTATTATTTTGATCGAAAGAAAAAAAATAATGGGTGGTTAATTGATCTTCCATATTTAAAATAAGGGGTAATACTATGAGTCTCGGAGAGTATGACATACAAGTTATAAGAGAAGAAGGTGAAGATACAAGACGAGCAATTGAAAAAATCAGAAATGATTTAAAAGATACAAATAGATATCTTCAAAACATTTTAATTGAATTGATGAAGTTAAACCAAAAGCATAAATAAATGGGGGTGTAGCTCAATCTGGTTAGAGCACTCTGCTTATAACGGAGAGGTTCGGGGTTCAATTCCCTGCATCCCTACCATTTTAACTTTTACTTTGAAAGGTAAACATGATGGCAACATATACAAGTGAAGGAGAAGTTTATGATGCAGAAGATGATCCGTTTTCCATTCATGAAGAATTATCAGCCCAAGAACGACGAAATGAAGAGATATTAAAAGTACATCACTTTCTGCCAAGGCGTCCTGTTAAAATCATTTCATATGAAGAAACCAGAAATCAGGGATGGACATCTGGAAGACCAACATCTTTAGTTGGAAAATCAGGAGTGATAACACGAGTCCATGATAGAGTAATAGAGGCTGTTGAAGTAAAAGTAGACGAAGAAACAAAATTTTGGCATTATAAAGATTTAGAACTAATCGAGTCAAATGAACCACCAATCGAGCCTGTTTACTTTAACCCGATGTCTCTTGTTGTAGGATAGAATAATGGATTATAGTCAAACAAGAAAGATGTTCACTGTTGGTGATATTGTAAGAATAAAAGATACCCATCAGAATCTTGGTTTAACTCATAAAACTTTCACTGCAACTGATGGAATGAGAAAAATGAAAGGACGAGATATGAAGATCACTGAAGTTAAAAACACATCTCGTTGTAGTGCAGGGCGTGTCCGTGCTGGAGGATGGGTTTGGCATCCTGAAGATTTATATGTTGTTTCATATAACAATGAAAGCCCTCTTGTAAATGATGGACCAATAGGGGTTTTTAAATTTGATCCGAAGAGTCTCTAAAAAAATAATGGCGTGTAGCTGAGTTGGCACAGCGTCTGGCTGTTAACCAGAAGATCGCAGGTTCGATCCCTGCCACGCCAGCCAAAACTTTTAACGTAGGTAAACAATGGACAAAAAAAATTCAACCCCGGTAAAAATTGTTAATGAATTATCCGGAACAAGAACTGATCATGAGTTTTCTATTAATGAAGATTATATGCCACAAATGGCAGGAAAAATATTCATACTCAACAAAACTCCTGACGAAATAAAACGATGTCCATCTCATAGAATTTATAATGATGATGCAGGTCAATCCTTTATATTTCACAGAGATGACTTAAAAATATTATCAGGAGAAGAAATTCCATTACCTGACCCTGAGCAATTCAATCCAGATAAACTGTTCATTTAGAACAAACAATAGTAAAGGTGAATATGAAAATTCCAATGTTTTTTGCAAAGAAAGGTTGGTGGGGAGAAGGAGGAATGGTACGAATATCATTCTGGAAATGGCTATTTCTTCACCGTGAGTATGTTACGAAAGTCAGATGGATAAAATGTAGCGGCATAGCTCAGAGGTAGAGCAGCGGACCGATAATCCGAAGATCTCTGGTTCAAATCCAGATGTCGCTACCATTTTTAAAGGAGTTAAAAATGAAATTTGATCGCGAACAAATCGAAAAAGAAGCCTTGGAAAAACATGCAAAACGATCAAAAGATTACAAAAAAAATCCTTTCATGTTTGAGATCAATCGAAGAAAGGAAATTGAAGCTTTCATTCAAAGTGTTCCACCTGAACGTCAAGAGCCCCTTCGTAAACTTCAGGAAACATGGGACAATGCTATGAAAGGTGCTGGTTCAAAACATAACCGATTAGTTATAGCTGAGGGTATGTTGATGGATCATTTTATTAACAAATTCAAGCCTATTATTTGTGGTGAGTAATTAAAAGCGGGTGTTGGGTAATGGTGGCCCAGAAGCCTTCCAAGCTTTCGCCTTACGGCATGCGAGTTCGAATCTCGTCGCCCGCTCCATTTTATAGAGGATTGTATGCATACATACATCATCTTGTACACTTTTAGAACGAAATTGTATCAATCCATACAAAAAGGAATCTAATGAGAAGATTGTTTAACAAAGTGAAAGATTACATCAGATATGATATTCCACGTGGAATTGAAAATCTTATTAACTGGTTCCCTGTTATATGGAAAAATAGGGATTGGGATCATTATTTTATATATGTAATCCTCAGACATAAACTTCATCTCACAGAACAACACATCCGTAATCATGATATGCACACAAGAGCAAAAGAAGATGCTGATAGAATTAAAGTGTGTGTGAATCTTCTCGATAGATTAATTGCAGATGATTATCATGAGATGGCTTATAAAAAAATAGATGAAAAATGGGGGGAGCTTGAATTGACATCCACTCCTTGTGAAGATAGAGATGGATATCATGAAGTTCATATTAATCGTCCAAAAGTAAAAACCCCGGAGGATAAAAAACAGGAAAGAAAAGAATTTAAATCAGCTTATGAACATGAACAATATTTGAGAAATCAAGATAAAAATATGTTGTTCAAAATGATGAGTAAGTATATTGAAGGCTGGTGGGATTGATGTTAGAATTTCAAGGGAAGTACGGAAAAGCAAAAGTCATGATTGATGATATTGATCAGACAACTATATCACAAATATATGAATTTTTAAATCACGAAGCATTTACAAATCCTATTGCAATCATGCCAGACACACATGCAGGCAAAGGAACTGTCATTGGTTTTACTATGAAAATGACAAATATGATCATTCCTAACATTGTAGGAGTTGATATTAATTGTGGTATGAACTCTCTCAATGTCGGTAAGAATCTATTAAATAATATATCACGAGAAGAAATTGATCAAAAAATACGAACTGCAATTCCATTTGGAACAAATGTACACACAAAAACTACGGATTTAGATGTTGAATTTTGGAGAATGATTACAGAAAAACATCGTACATTTGTAATGAAATTCAATAAGCAATACGGCACATCATATGGCTTAACAACCTTTGATAAAAATTGGTTGCAATCCAAATGTGATGATATTGGAGTTGATTATGGAAGAACAATTAATTCAATAGGAACTCTTGGTGGAGGAAATCATTTTATCGAGTTGGGAGTTTCACAATTAACCGATGATTATTGGTTTACTGTTCATTCAGGATCCAGACAATTTGGGTTAAAGATTTGTAATTACTGGCAAAAGAAAGCTGGTAAAGGGCAACTTGCATATTTAACAGGTGATGATATGTTTGGTTATCTGTCGGATATGGTATTCACTCAATTATATGCACAAGAAAACAGACACACAATGGTTAAGTTAATTCTTGAAGCATGTAATTTATCATGGAATGACGTACATGCAGTTGTTCATACAAATCATAACTTTATCGACTTTGATGATTTCATCATTCGTAAAGGTGCTATCAAATCTTATATTGGACAATTGATGATTATACCATTTAATATGGAAGATGGAATTTTGATTTGTGAAGGTTATTCAAATCCAGAATGGAACTATTCTGCACCACATGGAGCAGGAAGACTTGGTTCAAGACGTTGGGCAAAAGAAACACTCGATCTTGAAGCAGCAGAGAAAAGTATGAAAGATAAAGGCATTTACTTTTCTAAATTGCCAAAGGATGAATTGAAGGGTGCATATAAAGATCCCAAAATCATTGAAGAAGCAATCAAACCAACTGCTTGTATAGTTGATAGATTAAAACCTGTTCTTGCAATGAAGGATTAAATTATAGAAGCGGGCGTAGCTCAGAGGTAGAGCATCCTGGTTCCCGCCGGGAAGGTCGCAGCTAATCGAAAACTGCCGTCCGCTCCAAATAGGTTATTCATATGATTTTAAAAAGAAATTTTTGGTCAACAGAAGGAAGCAATTCCTTTGAGCAAACAAAAATATTATTTAATCAACTGGCTCCCTTTTTCAATGAAACTATAAGGACTTGGTTATTTATTAGAAATATTGATGAAAATTATAAAGCAGTATCTGATGCAAGAAATGAGATATTTGATTCTTTTGGAATTGAAGAGCCTTATTTTGCAAGCACAGGAATTGGAAGACCAGATGATCAATTTTATCCCAATGAAAGAATACATTTAGTTGCATTAATTGTTCCTGGTCTTGATAAATCAGAACTCGTTGCAATGTCTAATGAACTCATAATGCCACATACAAAAACATATAATGTCAGATTTGAAAGAGGGATGATATATAAAAATAATTATATCATTTCAGGAACAGCAAGCATTGATGGTCAAGGAGATGTTAAATATAAAGGTGATTTGATAAATCAAATCCATCAAGCATTAAGTAACATTAATTCTCTATTAG
>Ga0180432_10009368_pt1 | contig 11956 bp, 8 predicted proteins | sample SS_ome_10_FD_132414 | JGI IMG/M metagenome (GOLD analysis project Ga0180432, IMG submission 132414) | Hypersaline lake sediment archaeal communities from the Salton Sea, California, USA - SS_1_MS_2 metaG | ecosystem: Environmental > Aquatic > Non-marine Saline and Alkaline > Hypersaline >...
ATGAGTAGTAGTGCCATTGCGGGCATAATTATCTCTCTCATCTCTGGCCTCGCTGTTCTGGCGAGGCTACTTTTTAAGCATCAGTTGGAAAAAGAAGTTCGCAGGCAAGTTGCGATAGAAAAAGAGAGAGACGCCCTGAAGTCGTACCAACAGACGAGGGAAAAACTCGATGCGGTACAAGACCCTCGCGATGCTTCTATTGATGACTTGCGCGAGTGGCTGCGCAAGCGCGGTAATGAGCATTGACGCCTTCTGCGACGGTACTCGCCGTAGCGTAGCAGACCATTCCGCCGCACTAGCCAAAGACGGCGGGGAACAATCCATCAGGACGGGAGTACTTCTGATAACGCAGTGGGATGCCGTGTGCTCCGGTTAGCGAAGGAACAGACCGATGGCGAACAAAGCAGGCAAACATCTTTCCGACAAGCAGAAGCTCAAGCTCTACACCGAACTCGTAGAATCGTCGGATACCGCTACCAAGATCGCCGACACGGTCGGCGTCAACCAGACGACAGCCCTGAAAGCACGGCGTGACCTGATGCGCATGGGGTTGCAGGCATATGTAGAAGCCCAGAAGCCCCAACACAGCGAGCGCCACGACAGTACGTTCTGGCGGCGCAGGGCCAACGCGCTGTCCAAGCAGTTGGATGAGTTGCACTCCCTCGTGCGGGAGGTTGGTGCCCTTGATGGCCTTCGCATCCGCGAACCTGAATGGATGTACGCACCGAGCAACTCCACGTCCGGGTCTGCTACGCTGATCGTTCACAATTCCGACCGTCACTACGGCGAGCACGTCGAAGCTAGTGAAATCAACGGCTGGAACGCGTATGATGTAAGTATCTGCGAACGACGCGTAAGGAGGTTCATGGATGCGGCATGCGAACTGGGGCGTAGGTGGACATCAGACACAAAAGTGGACGGGGTCCTCTACACCATGGCAGGCGATGAAATCTCGGGCGACATCCATGACGAACTCCGTGAAACAAACGAACTTACGTCGCTTCAACAAGTCGAGGGGGCGGCAGCCCTTCATGTCGCCTGCCTGAAGCAGCTTGTCGAGGAATATGGCCGCGTGCATGTGGTCTGCGTTCCCGGCAACCACGGACGGACTACCAAGAAGCCCACGGCCAAGCGCTACGGCGCGCTGTCCTACGACACGATGATTGGGCGGCTGGTCGCCAAGGAGCTTGAAGAAGACGAGCGGTTCTCGTTCGATATCGCGGATGGCCCGGATATCATGACCATCATCTATGGGCGTAACATCCTCACTACCCATGGCGACAAGATCGGCACTGGTGGTGGTAAAGAGTTTGCAGGTCCGGTGCTTCCCATCATTCGCGGCGCTAGCCAAGTGCGGCTGCAGTATAGCTCGGTCGGAACCGCGCCGAATCTGATACTCATGGGGCATTACCATACGTCCGCAGCGCCGCCGGGTATCTTGGCGAACGGTTCGGTCACGGGGATGTCAGAGTTCGGCTTCGGTATTCGCGGTGCATATGATACTCCCAAACAGTGGCTGGCTGTGCTACGCTCCAGATGGGGTCTGGCGGAAAGACTTGATGTGCAGTTGGAGGACCCGCCACAACCTGATAAACCTCGTGTGCGGGCAATGACGCCTACTGGATAGAGATACAGATGCCACTGCAGAAGCTACAGTTACGTCCCGGCATCAACCGTGAGACTACGTCCTACACCAACGAGGGTGGTTGGTGGGACTGCAATCATGTGCGGTTCCGGTTCGGGTTTCCCGAGAAGATCGGCGGGTGGACTTCTGCGACGACGAACAGGTTCCTCGGCACGTGCCGGTCCATGCACGTCTGGAACGATCTCAACGGCGAGCAATACGTTGGTATCGGTTCGACCAGCAAGTTCTATATCATCACCAACAACGTGCTGTATGATATCACGCCGATCCGCACGACTACCGCAGCGGGGGACGTTACGTTCTCCGCATGCGCGGACACGCTGGCCTCTGATATCGACGCAAGCACCACGTCCATCGCGCTCACCGATGCGAGCGACTTCCCGACCATCGGGCGTATCAAGATCGACAGTGAGATCATCGAATACACCGGGGTCAGCACTAACACCCTCACCGGGTGCGTGCGCGGTGCAGGCGGTACGACCGCAGCCAGCCACACTTCGACCACCGCCGTTGACTGCTGCACGCTGACCGTTACCCATGTTAGCCATGAGGCTACCGCAGGGGACTTCGTGACGTATTCCGGGGCGGCTACGCTTGGCGGGGTCATTACCGCTGATGTGCTGAACCAAGAGTATTTCATCAACACCATCGTCGATGCGGACACCTACACCATCAACGCGCGGGCGGCAGACACGAGCATCTACTTCGAAAATGCGGAGGTCGTTAACTTCGGTGGTGATGCGGATGCTGTAGCAAATGATGTCTATGCCAACTCTTCCGACACAGGCGCCGGTGGCGCGTCCGTTGTAGGCGCGTACCAGATCAACGCTGGTGTGGACAGTACCGTTGAAGGGACAGGTTGGGGCGCAGGGTCTTGGGGCCGGGCTGGTTGGGGCGAAGCTTCGGGGACTACGGTAATCTCCACGCAGATGCGGCTGTGGAGCCAAGACAACTTTGGGCAACTTCTGCTGGCGTGCTACCGCAAGGGTCGGCTGTATTACTGGGACCCGTCGAGTCCTACCGCCCTGTCCGGGGATCGGCTTACGGACATAACCACTCTGGGCACCGCAGACGAAGCACCGACCGCAGTTGGACGGGTCATAGTGTCGGACAGGGACAGACACGTCATTGTCTTTGGCGCTACGCCGCAGGGCAGCAGCGATTACGATCCGCTGCTTATCCGGTTCTCCAATCAGGAGGACATCTCGGACTGGGCGGCTACCGATATCAATACGGCTGGCGACCTGCGGGTCGGTTCAGGGTCCAAGATCGTAACCGCCGTGGAGACGCGGCAGCAGATACTTGTTCTGACCGATTCGTCCGTACACTCGCTGCAGTACCTCGGCCCGCCGTTCACCTTCGGCATCTCGCTGGTGTCCGCATCCGTATCCATTGTCGGACCCAACGCGGCTGTGGCAGCGAACGATATCGTGTTCTGGATGGGGAACAACAGTTTCTTCATGTATGACGGCACGGTGCAGCAAATCCCCTGCACGGTGAAAGACTACGTGTTTGAAGACTTCAACATGTTCCAGCGCGAGAAAGTGTTCGCCGGGCATAACACGTCGTTTGGCGAAATATGGTGGTTCTACCCCAGTGCCAGTAGCACCGAGAACGACCGCTACGTGGTCTACAACTATCAGGAAAAAATCTGGTACTACGGTGCTACTGGGCGTAGCGCGTGGCTCGACCGGGGGCTTCGCAGCTATCCACTGGCAGCCTGCACCGGGTGCCTGTTCGACCACGAGTTTGGTTACGATGCCAACGGAGACCCGATGGAGTCCTTTATCGAGTCGTCCGACATCACCATCGGCGAGGGCGATCAGTTCGTGTTCGTAAGCGGCATGATACCTGATGTCACCTTCAACGGCGGCGACGCGACAAGCCCGTCTGTCTCTATGTCTGTCAAGGTTCGCAACGCACCGGGGCTTGGGTTCAGTGAGACGAGTTCGCGCGAAGTGTCGCGCACGGCTACCAACCCCGTGGAAACCTTTACAGACCAACTGTATCTCCGGTTGCGTGGCCGGTCCCTTGCATTGCGGATCGACTCGGACGATTCTGGTGTCATGTGGCGGCTCGGGTCGCCGCGTATTGATATACGTACTGATGGCAGACGCTGATGGCGCGTAACCTAGCACGGCCATTCTTTCCTATCCCGCCAAACGAATACCGGCGGGACTACATGTCTGCTGTCGTGGACGCCTTCTCTATTTACCTCCAGCAAGCACAGAACCCCGGCGAGATGCGCGGGACCAAGCTGGTGCTGACCGACCTGCAGTCCAACGATCAAGGGCTGGAGCCGGGGACTTTGTTCGAAGTCGAAGGCGTTGTGCATGTATCAAAAACCAACATGGCTTACGTGGCGGGTAACTCCGCTGTAGCCTACGTAGGAACCGTAACTGTCGCCATCACATAAGGGGACTTGGCATGCCTGTTGTCGATATGTTCAGCCGCGAGGAAGTTGCTATGGAGGATGTACCGACGCTTGATACGCTTTTCGACGAGGAACGCGATAAATATGCCAAGGTTATCGTAGTGGGGTTTACGCCGGAAGGTAACATTCGCGGTGTTATTGGCGGCGCGTTCTCTGGCCCGGAAGCTTTGTGGGTGTTGGAACATTTTAAGCAGTCGATACTCGACGGGGACTAGCAAGTTTGCTAAAACTCTAACCATGCAAAGACGGAGTCCATGATGTTTGGTGCATTGCTCGGCCTTTTGGGTGGCGGTCTCGCCAGTGCAGGTATGCTTGGCGGCATCTCTCCGCTGCTCGCAAGTGCTCTGGGGTCCGGGCTTGGCACCGCCGCCGAAACAGGGGACCTTGGGGAAGGTCTCAAAGCCGGTATCGGCGGCTTCTTGGGGGGTAAGGTCCTTGGTGGCCTTATGGGGGGTACAGCAGTTGGCACGAACGCCGCGCTGATGCCCGGTCAGCAGACGGTGAACGGTGGGCTGTTCGGTGGAGGGTCCGGCGCTATGACGCAGGGGACCCCGCTGTTCAACCAGCCCGCCGCGATGCAAAACCTGCTGCCCCCGCCCCCAAGTATGGACCCCGCGATGATGGCTGCGAACAACGCCGCCACGACTGCTGCCGTGAACCCCGGCATGGGTATCGACCCCTCTACCGCTGCAGGTCAAGCCGCTGCGAACGTCTCCCCCGGTGGGGAAGGCTTCTTCGGCAAGATGAAAGGCGCGCTCGGTCAGGGCATGGAATACGGGCGTACGCCGGAAGGTATAGGTGTCATGCTTGGCTCCAAGGCAGGGCCGATGCTGATGCAGGGCGACCTGTTCGGCAAGAAAGATGACGGCACCGGGGAACAGGATAGCGAAGCCATGTACCCGGAAGTCCGCCCGCCGGAACGGCGGATGCGCACGCCTCGTGCTGGGTATGAACCCGGCATCGACCCGGAGTTCAACTACGGCATCGCCGGTGTCTACGGCGCTAACCAACTGCGTGGTATGGCCGAGGGTGGTATGGTAAAACGTCCGATGCGTGCCGGGCGTGGCTACGCGCATGGACTTGAAAAAGAGTTCGACTACGGCATCGCCAACCGGGGGCTTCAGCAGGCCGCACTGGCACCGGCACAGTCGCAAGCTGGTGGCTACATGAGCCAAGCCGAGTACGACAAGCTCCCCAACTTCATGAAGCTCATGGTGGCGGGCACTGGGGGAGAAGGGCCGCGTGGCGGTAATCCCATGGCGTGGATGTTTGGCGCGCTTGGCGACAAAATCTACGAAAAAGTCGGGATGCAGCGGCCTTACATCGAAGGTATCAGCGAAGGTCCCTATGTTCCGCCGACTACTGAAGATAAGCCCAAGGGCATGGCTAAAGGCGGTATGTTCGGCGAGCGGGAGAACCCCAGCCGCGACTTCGGCACCGGGAACAACGCCGGTGGCATCGACCGGCACATGACCAAGACCATGCTTGATCGGAATATGAACTGGCAGGCGGAGCGCCTTGGTATGGAGCCGCCCGACCTGACCACCGATGCATACCTTAAGTTCCGCGAGACGAACCCTGCTGGTAACCAGATCAGGGCGTTCCTTGGCAAGCTGTCCGAGGAAGCCAACGCCAAGGTCAAGGCCGAGAACAACGGCGGCATCGCCAGTCTTCAGGCACGGCAGCGCGCGCCCATGGGTCCGCCGCCCGGTTATCGCCCCGGTATCGACCCGGAGTTTATGTATGGTCGGCTGCCCGAGAGCCGGATCGGGCGCAACGGCGTGCCGCTTGTCATGGAGATGCAAGGCATGGCCGAGGGTGGCGAGGTCGGCGACAAGGATGTCATCACCGGAGCTATTCAAGCCATCAAGGGTATGAACCCGTCGCCGGAAATCGCATTGGCCAAATTTGTTGCCATGTATGGCGAGCCGGAACTTCGCAAACTGGTTGACCGCGTGCAGTCTGGTGAGTTCGACGACACTGTCGCACGGTTCGCCGAAGGCGAGAACGGTATGGTGCGCGGTCCCGGCGGTCCCACCGACGACATGGTCCCGGCGCGCAATGTCAGCAACGGCGAAGAGCTTATGGTAGCGGATGGAGAGTTCGTTACTCGGGCGGATTCGACAAAGGCCATGGAAGAACAATGGCCGGGGATCATGGACGAACTGAACAAATCTGGTAAGAAGGCACCAGAAGCGGTAAAGCGTAGAGTAGCAGCATGACGGACATCGTAGTATCCCCGGTGCCGAAACACTTGGTTCTGGGGGTATGGCCTGAGATCGTAGCCACTATGAAGGACTCGGTGGCTACAACGAACGGCAAGTTCAGCATGGATGATGTGCTGAAGGGTGTCCTAGAAGATGTCTACGTGCTATGGTGCGTATTCATAGACGGTGAGTTGGTTGCTAGCCTTACGACCAGAATTATTCCATACGCCGAGCGTCGCGGACTTGCTATGGACTGGATCGGTGGTACCCGGATGCGGGAATGGCTCCCTGCCGCGCACGATATAATGCAGGCCCATGCCAAGGCCAACGGGTGCACGCACCTAGAAGGTTATGGTAGAAAGGCGTGGGGCAGATGGCTCGCTAAGTACGGGTGGGAACCCGAATACATAGCGTACAAACTGGAGCTAGACGATGGGCAAGGGAAGTAAGGCCCCTACCGACCAGACGGTTGTACAGTCTAACCTGCCTGAATACGCGGAGCCGTATTTCAAGCGGATGATGTCGCGCACCGAAGCGCAGAGCCTTGAGCCGTATCAGGCTTACGGCGGGCAGCGGCTTACCAACTCCGGTGATTTCAGGGACATCCGCGCGTCTCAGAACATGACGCGCGACATTGCTAGGTCTGGTATTGCCGGGCTTCCCGAGGCACAGGGGTATACCTTTGCGGCGATGCGGAACGCCGGGCAGCCGGGCGAGTTCTCGCAGTTCGATTTCGGGCAGGATGAACTGTTCATGTCGCCGTACATCCAGAACGTGCTGGATGTCCAAAAAGATAATGCAGCCAGAGATTTCATGCGCGTAAAGGCCGGGCGGAACGCGTCGGCTGTCAGCGCTGGAGCATTTGGTGGCGCGCGGCAAGGTGTTCAGGAAGGTCTGGCCGAAGAAGGTCTGATGCGGACCATGGCCGACATCGACGCCGAAGGTATGCAGCGTGCCTATGAGACGGCCTTCCAGCGTCAGCAGGCGCAGGCCGGGGAACTTGGCCGGGTGCAGCAAGCTAGGGAGCAGGCCCGCCAGTTCGGTATCGGATCGCAGTACGCCGGGGCGCAGCAGCTTGCAAACCTTGGGCAGGTCGGACGCGAAGCAGATATTCAGAACGCCCAGTTGATGGAAGCACTCGGGCGGGCGCAGCAGCAGGAGAAGCAGGCCGGGCTGGACCTCGCCTACGAAGACTTCCTGCGGCAGCAGAACTACCCGGCGGAACAGCTTGCCATGTACAACGCGGCGCTGCGCGGGCTTCCCATCGCACCGACCGGGACGCAGACGACGCAACAGTTCGCATACTACAACCCCCTGCAACAACTCATGGGTGCGGGGCTTTCGGGGCTGTCACTATATAAGGCGTTCTCGGCATGAACCTGATCCAGCTACAGGACCGTCTCAAGAACTTTTCTCAGGATCAACTGATCCAAGAGATGCAGATGCCGTCCGGGTCTGTGCCGCAATACCTTGTGCTCAGTGAGATCATGCGCCGGAAAAAGGCTGAACAGGACTTCGCCGCAGCGCAGGCTCCGCAAACCACCGTCGCCGAGGACGCCGTCAATGCGGCTGGCGTACCGCAAGAAGGTATCGCAGGCATGGCGCAGGCCATGGCCCCCAAGACGGACATCGCCGGGAACACCGGGGCACAGCCCATGCAGGGTATGGCTAACGGTGGTATGCTTGGCCCCAGCTACGGGTCTCAACTGGAGCGTGACCCGGCTATTGCTGCCATGGCCCAGCGCATGGGTATCCCGGTTGCGGACTACGTTGCCATGTTGGGGTCTGGGCGCCGGGCCGGGGAAATCCAGCGGGTGCTTGGAGCTAGGGTTACGCAGCCGACCAGCATGGTTGACCTTGATCCGCGCCTCGCGGTGCAGGGCATGCCGCTACCTAGCCAAGGTGATCTCGACCGTGGGTATGCAGGGCGTAGCCAGATGGCTATGGCGGCTGAAAGCGCGCCGCCTAACGTACCCACTGTGCAGACCCCATCGTCTCTCGGCATGCCGGGTAGCGATATCAACAACATGGTCGCCGGATTTATTGCGCCGGAAGAGGGTTATGACTCGCGCGTGCCGCGCGCCATGGCCGGTGCCAACCGCATCGGGTTCGAACTTGGCCCCAACGAGGATCAGTTCGGGCGGTTCATGGACGGTGCCGGTGTTGTCGGACGGTCTGCACGGCCTGCTGATGAACAAGCCATGGCTACCGAGATTCTCCTGCGCGACGCAGCGCGCCAGCCTGTTGCGAGTGAGGGCCTTCCCAGCATTGATCGTGGTGAGACCCGGCCCCCGTGGATGGTCGAGCGCGACCGCATGATGGAGATCAATGATCCGCAGGGGGGTGGCCTACCGCGTACCCTTGGCGGAGAGCTTATTCTGCCGCCGGAAGCGCTGAAAGACGAGGCTAGCGATAACGCTCCGCAGGGTGTCTTTGGGCGTCTTAAGGACAGTTTCCTTGAGGGCTACAACTCCGTGCGCGATAGGGCAGCCGGGCGCGTGCCAGAAGGAGATGTACCCGCAACTTTCGAAGCCGAGGAAGAGGCAAACGATGCGGTCAACAAGGCTATCGACGATGCCGCTGCAACACAGGAAGCTTATGGCGATACTCCTGCTGGTGGCGTATCTGGTGGTGGCTCCGGTGGTTCGGGCGCTGGAGGGGTTGGTAATTCTGGGCTGTCGTCGTTTGAAAGCGAAATCTTGGATGCTATCAAAAGACGTGAGCGTGCGGCTGAACAGGATAAGTGGCTCGCACTAGCCCGCGTCGGCCTGCAGCTTATGTCTTCGCGGCAACCCACTCTTGGCGGTGCCCTTGGTGAAGCCGGTGCAGCCGGGCTGGAAAGTTATCAGGAAACCCGCGACGACTACGAAGAAGACCGGCTTGGGCTGGTCTCGGCGCTGTATCAAGCACGTGCGCAGCAAGCCGCCGCCGCTGCCCGTGCCGCCGGGCGCGCTGCTTCTGGTGGAGCACCGAGTTTTGGTATGGACACGGACACCAAACGCATGTTCGATGTCTACACTACTATGGTGGAAGAGATTGATACCGCCTTGGCACAGATGCCTGATGACGCTACGAAAGCTGATCTCATGCAGCAGCGCGCCGAGTACGACGCCGTTCGCCGTATGTTGATCGGTGCTCCGACCACGCCTGCCGGGGCAGGTAACGTATCCATGCCGTCCGCTGGGGGGTGACCCGTGGGTGTATATACATATACCGACCCTTACACTGGGCAGGTAATCAACTTCGAACATGCTGGCAACGCGCCTACCGATGAAGATTTGGCGTTCATGCAGCAATACGCGCGGCAGCAGCGTGACCGCGTATCCAGTGTGCTCGGCACCGAATATGGTGATGGCACCGCGCTTGGTCGTTCGTGGAAACGGGGTGTAGCTGGGCTAAAAGGCGGCATCGGTGAACTGTTTGAGAGCATGGGGCAGGGCAGTGGCTTCGGCTGGCTGGAAACGCTTGGCTCCAACATGGAAGATTCGGCTCGCATCCGGCAGGCTGAACTCGGGGCGCAGTATGGCGACCCCATGCGGTTGGAAGATGTCAAGGGCCTCGGCAGTGGTCTGAGCTATCTCGGTGAACTCGCTGGTGGCTCCGCACCTTACATGGCCGGTGCGGCACTTGGTGCCGGTGCCGGTGCCCTCAGTGCGCCTTTGCTCGGTATTGGCGCAGGTACCGCTGCGTCTCTTGGTGCCGCAGCTACGCTGTTCCCAACATATGTTGGTGAGAACATCAACCGTCGCGAAGAAAACGTCGGGGAAGACCAGCTTACTGGTGGAGATTATCTGAAGGCTACTGGCACGGCGGCGTTCCAGTCGGCGCTGGATATTGCGTCGTTGAACGTCCTCGCACGGCTCGGTGTTGGCAAGCCAGTGCTCGACGCACTCCAAGGACAGGTTGGACAGGGCTTCTCTCGTCGCCTGCTTACTGGCGCTGCTACGGGCATGGGTACTGAAGGTTCTACGGAAGCCCTGCAAGAACTCGCTGGTATGTGGCAGGCGGGGGACGACCTGTCTTCGCCGGAAGCGCAGCGGGCCTTGGCCGAAGCCTTCATCGGTGGCGGTGTTCTTGGCGGCGTTCTCGGCGGTGCCGGGCGCGGTGCGTTTGGAAAGCGGGCGGGCGTTAGCCAAGAGGCTAACGAGGAAGAAGCCCCGGAACAGCCTGCTGCTACGCCGCCGCAGCGGCCCGCGCTCGACTACACGGAACCGAACCTTCCGCAGCCTGAACTGCCGCAGGGTATCGCGGGTATCCTGAACGAGCGCGGCCTCGCGGAACCAGCGGAACCAGATGTAGGCTTTCTGCAGTCGCTGCAGGATTGGCAGCAAGAGAACATCAAACCTCTTTTGGACAGGCTCAAGGTCGCGGCGCAGGCGCCGATCCGGCAGCGGCTTGCGTCCATGTCTGTTAGCGACCCGCAGGTCGAACTGCAGCTTGAGAAATACGCCCGCACGCCGGGCGTCAAGAAGGAAACCAAGGACGCTATCAACTCCTACCTGATGTCGCGTCGGGCTATGCCGGAACCCGCGAAAGCCGCTGAACCCGCGAAAGCCCAAACCACCCCCATGCCTGTCCCGGCTGGACCGCAGACGCAGGTCGAGCAGCAGACGCAGCAGATCGCCAAGGATGTCAAGGAGACCAAGGCGAAGGCTACGAAAATCGCGGAAGCATCGGCACAGGCCCAGACGGTGCTTGAAGCACTGCGCCCCGATCCGACGATCACCAACCTTGGCAAGATTGCGCAAGATGTGGGCTTGGATGCCGAGGAGGTTGCGAGTATTGTCGGTGAGCTTCGGGCCAAGGGCCTTATCTCGGGGGTCAGCGATAATGGGCAGATCGAACTTACTGCAGCGCCTGCGCCTAAGCCTAAGCCTAAGAAAGTTACTAAGAAGGCCGTCCAAGAACAGGCAAAGGAGGTCACAGCCGATGATGCAGTCGGACCTGAACAGCCTATCGACGCCGGAACTGGAGCTAGCCCTGAAGTTCCTGCAGGAGGTGTTGGACCATCGGGAGAACCCGGCCCTGCCAGACCCGAAGATACCGGAAGAACTGGAGCACCTGTCGATGCAGGAGTGGCAGCAACTGACGCACGTACTGGTGACGCTGAAGCGGCAGCAGATGGAGTCGGCGCTGCACTAGCCCCGATGGCACCCGATACTGCGGTGCCGCGTCAACCCTATACTCCCATGTCCGGGGCCATGCCGGGTGCCGTTACTGGCACTGCCGGGCAGAATATCCCTGCGCCGGTCAGCGTGCCGCAGCCTACCCCGATGGAGTTGGCTGGGCTTGCCACTACGACGAAGGTCGCCGCGCCGCAGACCGAAGTTGAAATTCGTGAGGCCGAGCGGTTCCTGCAGCAGCGTCGTGAGGTCATGGAGCCTGCACTGAACCAGCAGGCGCAGGCCGCGCTCAATGCGTGGTGGGACAAGAACGTCGCGCAGAAGCAGAACAATGCCGAGATCGCCGAGATCGCTGATACCTTTGCCAGCGATGCCACGCGCAAGACCGCTGTGGACCCGTCTACCTCAACGGATAAGCAGGCAGTCCTGAAACTTCTTGAGACCGCAGACAAGAAGCTTTCCGGACCGGCCAAACATGCCAAGACTTATTTCAAGTGGTTCTACCGCCCGATTGACGGCCTCGAATGGATGGTCGCTGATGCCGTGC
>Ga0180432_10009369_pt1 | contig 11956 bp, 9 predicted proteins | sample SS_ome_10_FD_132414 | JGI IMG/M metagenome (GOLD analysis project Ga0180432, IMG submission 132414) | Hypersaline lake sediment archaeal communities from the Salton Sea, California, USA - SS_1_MS_2 metaG | ecosystem: Environmental > Aquatic > Non-marine Saline and Alkaline > Hypersaline >...
ACCCGGTTGGGGAAGATCTCGCTGATGAAGACCCAGATCACGGCCCCCTGGCCGAAGGCGTGCGAGGCGATGAAGAGCAGCAGGCCGAGCAGGACGATCGTGCTGCCGGCGGCGGTGAAGTCGGTCCCGAAGGTATAGAAGGCGGCCGCCACCGTGGCCAGGCTCACGATGTACCCCACCGAACCGAAGAGCATGAGGCGCCGCCGGCCGAAGTGGTCGATGACGGCCAGGGCGAGCATGGTGAAGACCAGGTTGGTCCCCCCCACGGCCACCGTCTGCAGCAGGGCGGACCCCTCCTGAGCCCCCGCCATCCGGAAGATGTGGGGCGCATAGTACATCAGGGCGTTGATGCCGGAGAGCTGGTTGAAGACCGCGATGGCAACCGCCAGCATGATCGGTTTGAGGTAGGCGCGGGTGAAGAAGGGTTCCTTGAGAGTGTGGTGTTCCAGGTCGAGAGATTCCTTGATGGCCGCAACCTCGGCGTCCACCTCGGCGGCACCCGTGCCCAGTTTGAGGAGCAGGGCCCGGGCTTCTTCTGTCCGCTGGCGGCTGAGGAGCCACCGCGGGCTGAGGGGATTGGCGAAGAGCAGAACGAAGAAGAGCGCCGCCGGCAACGCCTCGACCCCGAACATCCAGCGCCAGGTGGATGAGCCCGTCGCCAGGCCGGCAATGAGGTAATTGGAGAAGAAGGCTACCAGGATACCGAGCACGATATTGAACTGGGTGATCGCCACCAGCCGTCCCCGCAGGTCGGCCGGGGAGATCTCGGCGATGTACATCGGCGAGGTCACCGAGGCTCCCCCCACCGCCAGCCCGCCCAGGAAGCGGAAGACGAGGAAGGAGTACCAGTCCCAGGCCAGGGCGCTGCCCACGGCGGAGACGAAGAAGAGCAGGGCCAGCACCATCAGTGTCCGGCGCCGACCCAGAGCGTCAGCCGGCCGCCCCACCCCGATCGCCCCGACGATGGTCCCGATCAAGGCACTGGCGACGGTAAAGCCCAGCGACTGGCTGGAAAGTTCGAAGACCCGGGTCAGGGCATCGGTGGTGCCGGAGATGACGGCCGTATCGAAACCGAACAGCAGGCCCCCCAGAGCCGCCACGATGGTACTGCGCAAGAGGAAGGAGTTCGTTTTCACGGCATCCGGCTCCTATATGGCGGAGACTCAGTCCATGGTGAAAACATATCTGGCCTTCTGGTCGTGACTATAGCCATCGCCCCGGCACTCAGCAACAGAGTCGGATACCGGACATCCTGAGGGATCGACCCCAGGGCCAGCCCCTGGTGGGCGGCATGCCATGAATCGACATGGATCCGTGCAATCCGGACGAGGACAAACACACTTCGAAGCACTCAAGGATGATGCTACAGTAAGAGTCACGAATTACCCGGCGAGATACTTCTCACAACAATCTCAATGCTTCGAAGATCGGGAAAGAGACGTATGCGATTCAAGCATGACTTGCAGGAAAAGGTGACAAGCGACATAGAAGCACTGAGTCTGCTGAGCGGTCAGGGTCTTGTCGTAGACGTAGGAGCCGGTTACGGCGGGCAAATAGTACAGTATCTCAAAGTAGTCGACCCGGCCAGGATATTTGCCTTCGAACCCCTGCCGCATAACATTGATTTGCTGCAAGAAAATGTAACGGCGAAAATCAACTTTTTCCCTTATGCCTGCGGGCATAAAAACAAGATCGTCAAGCTTCGAGTTCCAAATATCAAACCTATTGAGGGAAGAAGAGACAGAGATGGTGTCAGAGCTGACTACATTGGAACTGCTCATGTTCCAGATCCTCACGTTCTGCGGCGGCTGATGATACAAATCAGAAAAGTGCTCCTCAGACGCAGGGAATATAGCGTTTCGACAATAAAAGTACCTCAGGTGAGGCTCGATTCCATACTCCCACAAGGGAGAATCACACTCCTGAAGATCGATGTCCAGGGATACGAAGAGTATGTTCTGCGCGGACTTGGCAATAGACTGCAAGATGTCGAGATTGCTTACATTGAGTACGCACCATTGCGCAAGGAAGCGGCTATGTTCCTGTGCGACAATGGGTTTGAAATCTATGACAGCAAATACATCATCTTCGGTCCTCCTGATCATGAAGAGTATCTCAGAAATGTTGGATTCAGTGACATCTTCGGTTTCAGGAATTCTGCTGGAAAATATCGCTATGATTGCTGCCTGACCGAAGACCTTTTTAATATCGATGTTTTTACACTCCAGTTGGCCGATGGATTCAAAGTCAGTGAAACAGATCTTCTCTGTATTAACAGTAAGCTCGATTTTAAGATTTCACAGAACTCCCGGTGATCCCGGAGAAGTCGAGAGAACATATTCAGCAACGGCGGCTCAGCGCCGGTTCCAGTCGGGGGGTTCCGTACCCATGAGGTGGCGGACGAAGAAATCAGCCCTTTTGCGCTCGCCGTAGGCGCCGCCGATCGAGTGCCCGGCACCGGGCACGACCAGCAGGTCGAAATCCCTGTCGGCCCGGATCAGGGCGTCGACGACCTGCATGGTCGAGGCGGGATCGACGTTGGTGTCCATCTCCCCCACGATCAGGAGCAGTTTTCCTTCCAGCCGGTGGGCGTTGACGACATTGGAAGAGCGTTCGTAGTGCTCCCCGATCGGGTACCCCATCCAGGCTTCGTTCCACCAGATCTTGTCCATGCGGTTGTCGTGACAGCCGCAGGAGGAAACCGCCACAGTGTAGAAGTCGGGGTGAAAGAGCATCCCCCCCAGCGAGTTCTGGCCCCCGGCCGAGTGGCCGTAAATTCCCACTCCGCGCTCGATGTCGTACCAGGGATAGCGCTCGGCTGCGGCCCTGTGCCAGAGGATGCGGTCGGGAAAGCCGGCATCGCCCAGGTTCTGCCAGCAGACGTCGTGGAAAGCCTTGGAGCGATGAGAGGTTCCCATGCCGTCGATCTGGACTACAACAAAGCCGAGTTCGCACAGGTACCGCACTCCCCGCCAGGCGCTGAAGGTCTTGGGCACGTGCGCCGAATGCGGGCCGGCATAGATGTACTCGATCACCGGCCAGGAACGGTCGGGATCGAAAATGGTGGGACGCCAGATCACCCCCCAGATATCGGTCTCTGAATCACGCCCCACGGCGGTGAACACCTCCGGCACCCGCCAGCCGGTCTCGAGCAGAGCGTCGATCTCCCCCCTCTCGAGCTCCATCACCTGCCGGCCGTCTGAGACCCGCCGCAGAACCGAGACCGGCGGGGTGTCGACCCGCGACCAGGTGTCGATGAACAGGGAGCGGTCAGGACTGAAAGTGACGGAGTGCTGACCGTCACCCGGGGTCAGGTGGGTGAGCCCGCGGCCGTCGAATCCAACCCGGTAGTAGTGGACCAGATAGGGGTCGCCCGGTTCGCGTCCGCCGGCGGTGAAGACGATCTGCCGGTTCTCTTCATCGACGTGCTCGACCCCGCGCACGACCCACTCCCCGCTCGTGATCCGGTTTGTCACCTCGCCGGTCGTGCCGTCGTAGAGGTAGAGGTGGTTCCAGCCGTCGCGCTCGGAGGCCCAGATGATCTCCCGGCCGTCGTCGAGATCGTGACGGAAGCGCTTCTGGCTGTAGTCGACGAAGGTTGGACTCGTCTCCTCGATCAGGGCCCGGACCGCCCCGGTCCGAGCATCGATCTCGATGACACGGCAGGTCTGATGACCACGGGCGTTGAATTCGAAGGTCACGGCCCGCGAATCCTCGCGCCAGCGCAGGCGGCCGTTACTGTACTCGTTGCGATAGAGTGAATCGTCGGGTTCGAGGTGGCGGGCGGTGGCGACCTCGAAGAGCTGGGGCCGGCGCTGGTCCAGAGCGTCGCCCGGCTTGGTGTAGACCCGGGTGTGATGAAGCGGCTGGAGCTGGTCTTCGGGTGAGGATTCAACGTAGTGGATGATTCGTTCAAACCCCGGCCTCACCCGCATGGCTGCCAGGTGACGGCTGTCGGGGGACCAGATCGGGTCGGTGTAGAACTCCCCCGCCGAGCCGTCATGGCTCAGCTGTACCGCTTCACCGTCGGGTAGAACACGCATCCAGAGGTTGTGATCGCGGACAAAGGCCTCCCGGGTGCTGTCGGGACTGACGACCCGGCGCTCCTCATCCTCCTCCCGCTGCGGCCGGCGAGACCGGCCCCGTTCGGCACGCCCGGTGCGCTGCAGGCGGTAGCTGTCCAGATCGCAACGCCAGTTCCAGCCTTCGGCGGTAAAGATCAGCGTCTCCGCCTCGCCGGTGAACGAGATCGACCGGAAGGGCAGCGCGGCCGGGTCGACCTCGGTCTCGAGGGCCTCGGCCAGAGCGGCGGCGAGCCGCTCGTGATCGAAGGCTTCAGTGCGACGGCGGCGTTCGGCATCGACCAGCATGAAGCGGGTGCCCTCGTCGGTGGTGGTGCGGTACCAGAAGCGGTTCTGTTCGGGCAGCCAGCGGGCCTGCTCGACCGTGTGCCGGACCAGACCGCTGACCTCCTCACGCAGGCCGGCGGCGCGCTCGTAATCGGCGCGTGTTCCCTGCGCTGTGAGGAGCCCGGGGGAAAGAAGGAGAACGACGAGAGTGACTGCCGACAGGAACCGACTGATTCCGCGCATGACCTGCCTCGGGGTGTCGAGCGAACGATCTGAACGCTCTCCGGCGAGCAGGAGGCAAAACTGCAGCACCTGCCCGCACGGGTGGAGAGCAGCGGTATTCCGGGAGTGATCTTAACCAGTCGCGGCCAGAGGGGGAAACGATTGTGCTGCAGTCGCAACGTTCGGCCGGGTGGCGGCGGAGGCCTCGAAGAGTTCGTCCGGAGCGAGGCCGTCACGCAGGCTGATCTGTTCGAGCCGCCGGGCCAGGGCCCGCCGGGCATGGTGAACCCGGCTGGCCACCGTGCCCCGAGGCAGTGCCAGGATCTGTGCGATCTCTTCATAGCTGCGCTCCTGGATGTCCTTCAGGACGAGGATCTCCTTCTCCGTAAGCGACAGTTGCTCCAGGGCCGTGCGGATCAGAAAACGCATATCGGCGGTTGCAAGATTGGCATCGGGGAGCGGTCCGGGATCGGGCAGCGAGATTTCCTCTTCGGACTCACCGAGCGGCACACAGACCGCAGAACATCGCCGGTGATGATCGCGACTCAGATTACGGGCGATGGCGTAAAGCCAGTTCAGGAAGGACCGCGCGGGATCGTAGAGATCCAGTTTGCGCCAGGCCCGGATGAAGGTGTCCTGGGTGAGATCACGGGCCAGCTCGGGATCGGAGGTCAAAGCGTAGAGCAGACCGAAGACCCGATTTTCATAGCGCCGGACAAGGATCTCGTAGACCGCACTCTCACCGGCCCGGCAGCGTGAGACGGCTTCGCTGTCAGAGAGGTCGGCGGAAGCTCTCCGGTTCGAATCCGGACCGGCGGCACTCGAACTTGTTCCGGCCGCGGATTCATGAAAAACCGGGAGAACCATCAGATGCCTTTCCGGAGCATATCGTTCATCTGCTCGCGATAGGTTTCGAAGGCCTTGCGGCCGGCTGCAGTCAGACTCAGCGTCGTTTTCGGCTTTCTGCCTTCGAAGCTCTTCTCGACCTGCAGGTACCCCGCCTCTTCGAGCCGGTTCATGTGCGAGGAGAGGTTTCCGCCGGTCAGTCCGGTCTGGCTCTGTACGAAGAGGAAATCGGCGCTCTCGACCACCGCCAGACAGGTCATGATGAGCAGGCGGGCCGGTTCGTGAATGAGGCGGTCGATGGCTGCCGGTTCGACGGCCGCGGGATCCGGTGCCGCGAATTCACGCCTGGACATCGCCGGCCTCCTCCGGAAGGGGGTGATCCTTCAGAAACCGGATGAAGATGACACTGCCCACAGCCAGGATCACGAGTCCCGAAGAGAGGAAGAACAGGCCGCCGATGTCGGTGGCGATCAGGGACCAGGTCGAGAGGCCGATCAGAACCGCATGCAGGTAGCCTCTGACGAAATCCTGGAACCAGGCGATTGCTGCTACCGGAACGAACACGATCAGAGCCGCGATGGCTCCCGCTGCCTGCCGTTCGACATCAAGGCGCACGACCCCGCCCATCGGCAGGACCATCAGGATCACCTGGACGGCAATGAAAAACGCCACAACGATAACGCCGGTCCGGATCTTTCTCTTCCGGGCTGCAACCGGCTTCATGGTCCCGATCCGCCGCCGGGTGATCCTGTTCCTGGCGATGAAGTACGCTCCGACGATCGCTCCGCTGAGGACCGTATAGGAGGGCAGAACCCACCAGGTCTCCCACCATTCGCGCAGGAGTGTGAACCCGAACACGACCAGCAGGATCAGCCCGATCTGCAGATCGTGGAGGCCGTCCCGGAACTTCATGGTGTAGACCTGTCGTTCCGCAGCCTTGAGGTTGTCGGGTGAAAGCTGATTCATGGTCGTCATTCTTCTCCTGTTCTGATGCAAATTACTTTGTATGACAAACTTGTTTGCCATGTTACTGATAAATACGAACCCCGTCAAGCGGGGTTTCATTATTATCTCATCATGAGCTATCGGTTCTGCATAGCCGGGCTGGTTGTGCTCTGTACACTGGGAGTCGCACTCCCCCACCCGACGGCTGCCCGGGCATATACAACCATTCCCGGCTATCCCGAATTTCGAGCCGCAGAACCGGCCGCCGCTCAGCCCGATACCGCCGTATCGTTCTATCGCCCCCGCCCCGAGGACTTCCGCCCCTGCTACGAAGCCGACTCAGCCAACGCCGAGGTGCAGAGCTGGGAGCAATACTGGCGGTGGGTTACGATTTTTTATGCCGGGAATATCATCGCCCGGGGGTGGCTCGACGAATGCGCCCACCTGATCGAGGGCATCGAAGAGCACCCACGCCGGACCGAACTGATCACGTTGCTCAATGACCTGGGACAGCGCGCTGCAGGAGAATGGGCCAAGGACAATGGCGTTCGCCTGATCAGCAGCCGGGATGTCTTCGGGTGGCGGGAGGATCTGCGCGCCGCCGTGAGGCTCCGGCCGGCAACCGAGGACCGGATCACGGCTCTCGTCGCGGCCCTGCAATCGGTTTCAGAGTCACTCACCGACCGGCTGGACAAGCCCGGTTCGGAGTTCGTTCCGGCACCATTCTGACCGACGGTATCCGCCGGCCAACTTTTTCCCACACCCCTCCGTATCATTGTGCACACACTGTGAATAGTAACCTCTGTGTCACATAGCTGTGGGGGATCGGAGACATACGACGTGAAGAAAGCAACTGTCATCCTGGCCGCTTTCCTTTTCCTCGGTCAGAGCACCTGTCTGGCCCAGGGTGGATGGGATGAATGGGATCATCGGCCGGAGCGGCCGCGATCGGACTGGTATCTTGGCATTCCCTCCGCGAACTGGGGACTGGCGATCGGAAATGCCGCCCGCTTCACCGGTCTGCGCATCAACTGGAGTGATCACAACCTCGAGCAGATCAACGGGATCAACCTGACCCTCTGGCGGCCGTACGAGGAAACCAGCGGCACGGTCAACGGCCTGGCGCTCGGCCTGATGGCTCCGGCCGCCGACCGTTTCAACGGAGTCTCGCTCGGACTCATCGCCAATATCTCAGGCCAGCACAGCCGGTGGGTGACCGCCTCGGGTATGGCCACCATCGGCGGGGGCGATCTCACCGGCTTGAATTTCGGCGGCCTGGCGCTGGTGGCCGATGGCCGGATGAGCGGGATCAACGTCGGCGGCCTGGCCACCGTAGCCGACGACGACATGTGGGGCCTGAACATCTCGATGATGGCGACCGTGGCCCAGGGACGCATCAGCGGTCTGAACCTGGGCGGGCTGGCGCTGGTGGCCGAGGGGGGTCTGGGCGGTCTGAATGTCGGCGGGCTGGCGGCGGTGGCTGAAGGGCGGATCACCGGCCTGAACGGCAGCCTGCTGGCCGTGGTGTCCGAGCGCGGCATCCGGGGAGTCACTCTCTCCGGTCTGGCGGCGGTAACCGAGGGCCCCCTGCAGGGGATCACCCTGGCCGGCCTGGCGGCGGTGAGCGAGGAGGGCATCACCGGACTCACGTTCGGCGGCCTCGGAGTCGTGTCCGCCAGTCCCATCCGGGGGATCAATCTCTCCCTGGGTACGGTCGAGAGCGGCGAGGAGATCGGATGGTTCTCGGTTGGGGGGTACCGGGTCAAGAGCCCCGTCATCAAGGGCTTCACGTTCTCGGTGCTCAACACCAAGGCCCGCGATTTCACCGGCCTGACCGTGGCGGGTTTCAATAACATCATGCGGGTGCAGACCGGCGTGGCCATCGGTCTGCTGAACCGGGCCGAGGAACTGCACGGAGTGCAGATCGGGATCATCAACTACGCCGGCAATAATGCCAAACCCTTCCGGATACTGCCCCTGCTGAACCTGCACCTGGGCACCTGACACCTCCCGGGCGGCGGTATCCATCACCGGGCCCCGGGGCGAAAGTCCCGGGGCCCGTTTTTTATCGCTTCGGTTATTGGTCTTGCCGCTTGCCGATTTCCTCGATCGCCCATTCCGCAGCCCGGCGGATGACATCCTGGTGCGAGGGCAGGCCGGCGCACCGGCGCAGGAAACGCAGCTGGCTCCGATCACCCAACCGGCCGATCGACCTCAGGATCTCGGCCTGGACCTGGTAGGAGTCGTCGGCCTCGAACCGACCGCGCAGAAATTCTACGCTCCCGGAATCACCCACCTCGCCGAGCAACCGTACCGCCGCGCGCCGCACCTGGCTGTTCGTGTCATCGGTCGCAGCCAGGATGGTTTCGATCGCCCGGGCTCCGGCGAGTCCGGCCAGGGCCTCGACAGCGGCCAGTCGGACCGCCCAGAAAGGATCTTCCACCACGATCGCCACCAGGCTTTCGGCCACCTGCCTCTCTCCGGCATACCCGGCCAGCTCGCGCACGGCCCACTCCCGCCCGATCATGTCATCGTGCCCGGCCTGATAGAGAAGTTCAGTGGTGCTCTTGGGATAGCTCCATTCCTTGAGCAGCCAGTTGCCCTCATCGAAGCGGACCAGAAGCGGTTCTTCGGAACACGGCCAAACGAACGAATCCCGTTCGTGGGCCAGCCAGACCGTCTCGGTCCTTCTGCCCGAGGCAGTCACGAGGCCAATCCGCACCGGTGTGCGGTAGATCGGCACGCCGTGGTCACGGTCCTGCACCTGGGCGACCTCGAACCGCAGCTCACCAGCGACCGGATCGTAGTGCGAGGCGATCTCGAAGACCGGATGCCCGGGCAGGTAGAGGTACTGTTCGAAGAACCAGTCGAGGTTCCGGCCGGTCACTTCCTTGACAGTCTTTGTGAAATCATGGGTATCAACCGGCTCGAAGGCATGCTCGTGTAAAAAGGCACTCAGGGTCCGGAAGAAGAGTACGTCGCCAAGCAGGAAGCGGAGCTGGTGCAGGATACAGGCGCCCTTGGGGTAGGTATGGGAGTCGAAGTTGTCATGTGGGCGCTCGTAGCGGTCGAAGACGATCGGACGCATATACCGGGTGCGGGCTTCACGCAGGTAGGCGTTCTTTTTCCCCAACAGTTCCCAGGCACCTTCGTCCTCGCCGCCTTCATGCCGGGTCCAGAGGTAATCGGAATAGGTCCCGAAGCTCTCGTTGAGCCAGGTATGGGACCACTCGCGCAGGGTGATCAGATCGCCCCACCACTGGTGGGCGATCTCGTGGGCAATGATGCTTTCCCACGAGAAATCCTGCTCGGCCCGCCGGTCGTGGATGACTCCGTCGCCCAGAATCGTAGCCGAGGTCGCTTCGGCCCCCCCACCCACATGAGGGGTGGTCACCTGGGCGTATTTGGCCCACGGATAGGGGTAATCGAAGAGCTCGGAGTAAAAGGCGATCATGCGCGGGGTTTTGGCGAAGATCCAGCGGGCGTCTTCGATGTCATCGGGGTAGACCCAGTAGTTCACCGGCAGATCGCCAAGGGAATCCTCGATGACGGCGAAGGGCCCGATCGCCAGCATGAAAAGATAGGTCGGGTGCGGCAGGTCCTGCGACCAGTGCCAGGTCGCCGTACCGGCGGCATCGTGTTCAGTGATCCCGACGAGCCGGCCGTTGGCCAGCACCCGGTTTCCGATCGGCACGGTGATGAGGAATTCGTGGGTGACCTTGTCGTTGGGGTAGTCGTAACAGGGGATCCAGTGACGAGCTTCGTTGGGCCAGGAATCGGTTGAAACCATCTGCGGGTGATCGGGACTCGTCTCATCGAAGAAAAAGCCCTGTTGCGGGTTCTCTCCTCGGTAGTCGACCGTGACGGTGAGGGTGTCCCCCCAGGCGTAGGCCCGGCCCAGATCGATCACAACCGTTCCCTCTCCCTGTTCGAAACCGAGGGTATTCCCCGCAGTGTCGTTGACCCGTTCGACGATGATCTCTTCGGCATCGAGTTCGAAGCGGCTGAAACCGTCAGCAAAGGGAGTCAGGGTGATCCGATTTTCTCCCCGGAAGAGTTTCGCCTCGAGATCGACGTTCAGACTCACCCGATAGTGGAGGAAATCGCAGCTACGGCTGCGTTCGACCTGCACCGGGCGACTCCAGACATCCACCTGCTGGGCCCGGACGGCACCGGGAGCGGGCAGAAACGTCAGCAGCAGTAACAGCGGCTGCAATCGCCGGAAGAGGAGCCCGCATCCGATCGATCCCGGGCGCCCACAGGCGTCCTGGTGATGGGCCGGGCGACGGGGGCAACACGTCATGACTTATCGCCTCACTTTCTGCAACAGACCCGGCCGGAGCATGAAGACCTCGATCTCGGCCACGGTGCGGGGCAAGCCGGCGGAGAGGTTCTCGCAGCCATCGGTGGTGATCACGACCGTGTCTTCGATCCTGATCCCCATCGTTTCGGTCTCAGGGATGTTGATATCGCAGGCGAAGACGAACCCCGGTTCGAGCGGCTCATCGGGACCGGTCATCGAGGCCATGACATCGTGGGTCGCCAGACCGACCGGATGGTTGTACCCGCCCCAGGTCGTCAGTCCGCGCCAGCGCCGATCGGTGCCGTCATAGCCGTTGGCGAAGAGCCATTCCCTGACTTTCTCCCCCACCTCGCGCAACGTGATCCCCGGACGGTAGGCATCGAGGCAGACCTGTCGGAGGCCGAGTCCGAACTCGTACAGTTCGCGCTGTTCGGGGGTGAAGCGCCCGTTGGCCGGAAAGGTGGTGGAGATGTCGGCATTGTAGTAGGCATAGTCGGGCCCTGCATCGAGGATGACCAGGTCGCCCGCTTCGAGGGTGCGGTCGTGACGGTGGTAGTGGCCCCAGGGATGGTGGGGACCGGCCATGATGATCGTGTAGAAGGCCAGTTCCTGCGCCCCGGCTCGTTTGCAGACGAACTCGAAGAGCGCGGCCAGAGCCTGCTCGGGCACGCCCGGTCGGGCCGAGCGGATGACTTCGCGGTGAGCCTCGACGCCGATCCGGGCGGCTTCGCGCACCAGCGCCACCTCGGCCGGAGACTTGATCTTGCGCAACACCTGGATGGTACGGAAACAATCCCGGATCTCGACGCCGGGAAAGCGCTCGGCCAGACGCGCGCTGAGCTGCAGCTCGCGGGTGAGCCGACCGTCCCATTCATTGTCGGTCACTGTCCGCCGGTACGCTCCGAAGACCTCGTTGGTGTTCATGCGATGGAGTTCCCCGGGACGCCGGGAGAGGTAGAAGATCGGGGTACGTCGGGCAAATCCGGCCAGGACCTCACCCAGCTCCCCGACCGGCCGGGCCTGCTCGATCCCGGTATGACCGACCGGATCGCGGGCCAGCTCGACCGGTATCCCCTCCCCGCGGCCGTCGTGTTCATCAAGGGTCAGGAAGAGAATGCTCTCGCGGGCCACGGCATCCACGACGAGCCAGGCGTCGGGCGCCTCGACGCCGGTGAAGTAAAAGAAGTCGTTGTTCTGGAAGAACTGGTAATCGGCGATCGGGGCGGTGGAGCCGGGAATGATGATCACTCCATCGGGGTGTTCATCCATCAGCCGCGAGCGCCGGCAGGCA